>Ga0190273_10000094_pt1 | contig 48462 bp, 46 predicted proteins | sample Popmic504IS_FD_134513 | JGI IMG/M metagenome (GOLD analysis project Ga0190273, IMG submission 134513) | Populus adjacent soil microbial communities from riparian zone of Shoshone River, Wyoming, USA - 504 IS | ecosystem: Environmental > Terrestrial > Soil > Riparian zone > Trees stand | place...
ACTGCTCGTGCGGCCGCGACAGCGCCGCGGTTACACACTCGAGGAAGGCGCCGTCCGCCAGGCGCAGGCCGCCTTTGCCGTCTTCTCCAGCGTAAGGGCGCCAGCCGCGGACGAAGTCCTCATAGGACAGCGACGGCTGGAACTGGACCGCCATGACCCGGTCAGGGTCCTTCGCGCCGGCCAAGGCGTACCCCAGCCGCCGCGCCAGCCATGTCTTGCCTGTGCCCGGCGGCCCTTGCAGGACAAGGTTCTTCTTGTGCCGCAGCAGATCCAACATCGACTTGAGGTCGGTCTCTGACAAGAAGCAGCCGTCCGCGATGATGTCTGCCATTCCGTAAGCGGGCGCGCTCCCGCCAGCGACCGCGATCGAAAGCGCTGCCTGCTCAAGCTCCCCCGTCGAATTTGCGGAAGCATCCCCGATGGGCTTCCACCGTTCCTCGAAATCCTCAGGCAGGGCGGCGGCGTAATCCTCGCCGTCCTCGCTCAGGCGCAGGATCGAGCTTCCTCCTACGGTCTCAACCTTGAAGAGCTCCGTGGCCACCAGCCATTGGATGAGTTCCTGGGCGGACCTGGGCGTTTTCCAGGTGGGGAAGAAGCCCTGAAGCTCGGACGCCAGAACCTGTTGCGGCACGCCGTCCGGATACTTTCTGACGAGGCGCAAGAGGTGCCCGACCCCTAACACGCGGCCGACCAGCGGGCCCCGGAGCGCGTGGACCGGCGCCGGCGCTGTTAAGACCTCAAGGCCGCGGGCGGTCGGTCGATAGCCGCCATCGCTGAGCTGTATCAACCCCAGACCGCCCATTGCCTGAGAAAGGACAATGGTGGCGCTACCTTCCCCTAGGTTTGGTGCGGTTGAGCGGATCACCTCCAGCAGGTCCGGGCGGGTCAGACCTTGTTCCGACTCCCGGAGCATCGTCAGCAGCAAGCTGACATTGTCCTTCACGAACACCAGGCTGGGTCGCTGAAGCGACGCGGGCATAAGCGAAAAGGCCGGCGCATCGCTCGGCTCCCGGCCCATGCCGGGCGTCTCGACAGCGCCCTGCTCGGGTGCGCCGAAATGTGTCTCCCACAGGAACCAGCTGAACATGGCATGGTCGACGTCGTCGCCGCCCAGGCCGTCCAGCGCCTCACGCAACCGCGCGCGGATCAGCGGGTTCTGGCCGATCCAGTTGGTCGGCGCCTTCGCAGCCCCGATGAGGGTCTGGACCTGATAGGTCCGCCTGTCGTCCATCAGGCAGGTCATGTCGTGCGGGTACAGGGCGGCCAGCAGGCGCGCGATGCGGGCGCGGGGTCGCTTGGCCGTGTACTTCGGCCTCACTCGGTCGAGGATGGAGTCGTAAGCCGTCTGAAGGGCTACTGCGGCCGCCTGTGGGTCGTCCGGCAGCCCCTTGTCGCGAAGGTCCAAGAGGAAGGCCGCGAGGTCGGCGTCGGCATAGGCGCCCGAGACCGATACCGAACTTCCAGGGCCTATGCCGGCGACACCCGTGGTTTCCCAAAGCGCCCGCTGGAAGCCTTCGGGATACCACTCCTTTTCGCTCGCCTGGCGAACGAACTCCACCTGTTCGGCATAGCGTGCCCGCCATCTCTGACCGGCCTCGTCGGCGTATCGCTCCTTAAATTTGGCGAACTCGGCCTTCAACGCGCTGTCGTCGAGGGGCGCGCTCATGCGGCAATCTCCGATGCAACATCGCCGACCCGAACCTCGCCGGACATTAGGCGGGGGAGCAGGTAGTCGCGGGTTTCCGCGAGAGTGCGGTTTTCGGCTCTTAGAGCTAGAACCCTTCGCAGGATGGGCTCGGCAAGCTCATTGAACCCAGCAAAGGCCGCGTCATCGCCGACGACCAGATCGGTCTTAAGCAAAGCCGGCGGCGAGATGCGCTGGTGGCTCTTGGACGTGCCCGTCACCATGCCTTCCATGATCTGGCGGACGATGGGATCGCGAAACAGGAAGTAGAGGAGTCCCCGACTGGCTCCGGGCTTCGGCTTGAAGACCAGGAATTCCGTCGACGCGACTTGCGGGAGTCCGGTAGCGTCGCTGGGCGCCCATACTCGGGGGATTTCCGGGTTCAGTTTGGAGAGCAGCACTGCACCGGCCGGAACTGGAACTTTGTTGCTCTTTATGCTCGCGCCTAGATCGCGGGCAGCCTCCCGCCCAGAGTCATACGCTGGAAGACTATAGTGTTCGAAGAGGACGTCAGGCAACGCCTGCGGATTAACGGCCCCCTTGCAGTGATCCGCCACAGCGGACAGCGCCATCAGCCGCCATCCTGTTGGTAAGTCACCTCCACCAAACTCACCCGGAAACAGCTTCGCCATTGCAGTAGCGCTGGCGGGGTCGTGGGTGAGGCCGCCCATGATCTCGACGGGACCGGCGGCGCCGGCGAGCTTGCGTCGGACGGGGCCGAAGTCGACGAACCAGTCGCGGAAGATCGCCTGGGCCATCGCCTCCAGCGTCTCGTTCATCCGCCGGTTCAGCTCGATCTTGTCGTCGAGGCCTGACAGCGCTTCGACTACTGCGACCAGCTCATTTTGTGGCGGCAGAGGTACTGCAATCTTTTCAGCGTCGCGTGTATTTATGCGCTCACTGACCGACCCGACAATTGTGGCCAGTAGCCGCCTTTGCCCGCCGGGGCTACGCAGCCAATACTCAATATAGCGATCTAGTCCGGGTTTCGGACGTGCGAAAACTGCGCTTGAAAGGTGCAAGGGCCCTCCCAAATCTGGCACGCGGCAGACGTCGCCAGCGTTCGCCCCGACCCTTGTGATCAAAATGTCGCCCGTTCGCAGCTGCGATTTTCGGTTAGTGTCGTGAAAATCTGAGGTAATCCAAGCGGTATCTTCAAGGTGAAGACGACCCGGCCGTATGTTTTGGGACCGTATCAAACGCACACCCCGACCCGGGGGGCAGAAGTGTTCGCTTGTAGAACCGACATGGCCGACGCTGACTGCTTCAGATAGCGCGCTAAGAGTCGTCCACACCCAACCCCCCGGCAGTGGTTCAGTTTCAGTTGCCATCGGCGATTCCGTTCAGACCGAGCGCTATTCGAATCCGCCCCTCCAGCACCCGCCCCGCCTCAAATTGCTCCGCCAGCTTCGTGCGGAGTGCTCCGAACCGTTCCTCGAAACTGACGCCGTCGTCTTCCACATCCGCTGCGCCGACATACCGGCCCGGCGTCAGCACATGGCTGTGTCCGCGCACCTCCTCCAGCGTCGCCGAGCGGCAGAAGCCCGGTTCGTCAGCGTAGGGCTTCAGGCCCGCCGCCTCCACCGGCTCCGGCTTGCCGCGCCAGCGGTGATAGGTCTCGGCGATCTTGGCGACGTCCTCGTCCGAAAACTCCCGCCGCGTGCGGTCGACCAGCTTGCCTAGCTTGCGGGCGTCGATGAACAGGATTTCGCCCTTGCGGTCGCGGTGGCCGTTGGCGCTCTTGTCGCGGGCCAGGAACCACAGACAGGCCGGAATCTGGGTTGAGTAGAACAGCTGCCCCGGCAGGGCGACCATGCAGTCGACGTGGTCGGCTTCGATCAGCGCCTTGCGGATTTCGCCCTCGCCCGACTGCTGCGACGACATCGAGCCGTTGGCCAACACCACCCCCGCCGTGCCACGCGGCGCCAGGTGGTGCAGGATGTGCTGCAGCCAGGCGAAATTGGCGTTGGCTTGCGGCGGCGTGCCGTGAGCCCAGCGGGCGTCGCCTTCCAGCTGCGGCTGCCACCAGTCGGAGATGTTGAACGGCGGATTGGCCATCACGAAGTCGAACTTCGTTTGCGCGAACTCGTCGCGCAGGAAGCTGCCCTCGTTGTTCCAGCGGATGTCGGCGTCGATGCCGCGCACCGCCAGGTTCATGCGGCACAGCCGCCAGGTGGTGTGGTTGCGCTCCTGACCGTAGATGGCGATGTCCGAGCGGCGGCCCTGATGGCTCTCGATGAACCGCTCCGACTGCACGAACATGCCGCCGGAGCCGCAGCAGGGGTCGTAGACGCGGCCGTGGGTCGGCTCGAGCATCTCGACGATGGTCTGGACCACGGAGCGGGGCGTGTAGAACTCCCCGCCCCGACGGCCCTCGGCGCCGGCGAACTGCGAGATGAAGTACTCGTAGGCGCGGCCCAGCCGGTCACGCGCCTGGCTATGGTCGCCGCGCATGTCGACGTTGGAGAACAGGTCGATCAGCTCGCCCAGCATGGTCTTGTCGAGCTGGGGCCGGGAGTAGGTCTTGGGCAGGACGTCCTTGAGGACCTTGAGGTTGGCCTGCTCGATCGCCTCCATGGCGTTGTCGATCAGCCCGCCGATGTCGCCGGTCTTCTCGCGGCCGGTGGCGGCGTCGGTGTAGGTGATCTGCGGCCGCTTGGCGTTGGCCCGAAGGTGCGCCCAGCGCGCCTCCGGCGGCACCCAGAAGACGTTGGCGGCCAGGTATTCCTCGGAATCCTCCGGATCGGCGTACGCCTCGCCCTTGAGCCTGGCGTACTGGGCCTCGAAAGCCTCGCTGATGTACTTGAGGAAAATCAGGCCGAGCGCGACGTGCTTGTACTCCGACGGCTCCAGGTTGCCCCGCAGCTTGTCGGCCGCCTTGAACAGATCAGCCTCGAACCCGAGGTCACCCGCGCCGTTACCCGCCGCGCCCGCCATAGTTGTTACCACCCCTACACTACACCCTGCTTAGCCGGACTTGGGCTCGTCAGGCAACGAATCGTGCCCGTCACCACGCGCTCTGAGACGGTGTGGGGCGCGGAAGTCTATGTCGAGGCCGCACGTCAACGTCCACAACGCCGCCTTCGCGACGACCATCTTCGCGCCACAAACAACCGTTCAAACTATTAAAAGATAATCCGTGAAAATGGGTATTTTAGTTGCTAGAGAGCGCTTCGATGATGAACCGGCCGCCCTCCGAGGCACATTTCAAGAATGCCCTCGAGAAGGTGGGGGAGACGGTTGTGCGCCGGGCGTTGGCTCAGCGTGTCTGGGCCAAGGAGCAGGCCCGGCTGGCCAGGCTCTGGCTTGAGGAGCGCAGCTTCGCTCCCAAAAAGGGCGACTGACCCTCCAACGCTAACTCATCGCGGCAGGACCCGCGGCAGGCGGCGAGGAGCCGGGCGCCGCGCCCTGATAGGTCGGCCGGTTACGGGCACTGTCGTCGTCGGTGCACTGGCTGGCCAGCAGCGCGAAGGCGACCAGCACCAGCGCCAGGATGAGCAGCGGCAGCCAGCGCAGCCGGCCGAGAGCGGGCATGTGCGGCCGGCCAGTGGGCGGCGGTGGGTCGTTGATGGTCATCGCGCAGCTTCAACGGCGGCTTTGCGGGCCTCGTTCCGCGCGGAAGGGAATCGGGACAGCTTCCGCCCGGGCGGCCGTTCGGGAGAACAGCCAAAGCCGGCGGCGAGAGGCTCCTATGGAGAGGCCGCCGGTGGCCCACCAATCAGCGCGTCTATCCGAACCGGGTGTGAGGCCTGGGCCTGGCGGGAGCCGGGCGGACCATGCGCCTGGCCCTCACCTTCTCCTGCCGCTCGCTGAAATCGGCCAGCGCGCCGATGCGGGCGTTGCAGCGCGGGCAGCGGACGTCGCCCTCCGCGTCGACGGCCTGAGAGGGCGCGAACGGCTCGCCGCACGGCTTGCACTTCCACGACGGCAGGGGCGCCGGCATCGGCGGGAGCCGGGGCGGGTTCTTCAGCCGCAGGATGGGGCGGGGCTTGTCGGTCATCGGGTGTTTCCTCGCCAGATCGAGGCGCGAAATCCAGCCTAAACAGCGAATGCGGCGGTTTTCATCGGCGCCTTGCCCATTGACCGGGCATCTAGAGGCCGAAGGGGAAGGTCTCCTCGGCGCCGGCCTTCATCCTGGTGGGCAGCGGCGTCACGGCAGACGTCTCGTCGAACCACACCCAGGCGTCGAACTGCTGGGGCAGCGAGCATTCGGCGTAGTGGCTCCAGCGCTCGGTGTCCGGGCGGTAGATGACACCGATGAACCGCTCCAGCCGCGGCTCGAGCAGCTGGTGGCGCAGGTCGTCGTGGCGGCCCTCGCGCAGGTCGAGCAGGAAGCGCCCTACCCCGCTGTCGTGGGCCAGCCGCTCATAGCTGTCCGGCCGCGAGGGCTTCACGCGCTTGACCTGCATCGGCCCGTCCCAGTCGTCAGCCGCCGCCACCGTGCCGGTGTGGGTTCCGAAGCCGATCAGGGCGGCGTCCTCACCGAACCGCTCACGGCAGAGCTGGCCGATGTTCAGCTCGTCGCGCACGACGCCCATCTCGGTCTTGGAAGCGTCGCCGATGTGGGAGTTGTGGGCCCAGACCACGGCCTTGGCGTGCGGCCCTTTGGCGTCGAGGATGGCGCACAGCGTCTCGAACATGTGCGTGTCGCGCAGGTTCCAGCTCTCGGCCGAGCCGTAGTACATGGCGCGGTAGTAGGCCTCGGCGTTCTTGACCAGCCGGGCGTTGGCGGTGGCGTCGAGGAAGCCCTCGCCGTCCGCCGTCAGGTACTCCATGCGGTTGGCGAGCAGCTCGCGCAGCACCTTACCCACCCCCGCCTCGCAGCGGCCGAACCCGGCGCTGAGCGCCATGCGGCCGTAGGTCTGCGGCTCCTCCATCCACGGCGCCAGGCAGCCGTAGCGCTCGCGGGCGACGGCCGCCGTCTCGGGATCGACCTCGTCGAGGTATTCGAGCACCGCCCGGATCGAGGCCGAAAGGTTGTAGAGGTCAAGGCCATAGAAGCCCGCCCGCTGCTGCGGCTCGCGGCTCAGGTTCCACTCGCGCAGCCAGTCGGTGAAGCGCTGCACGTCGGTATTGCGCCACATCCAGGTCGGAAAGCGCTGGAACTGCGGCTCGGCGTTCGGCGGCTGCGGCTTATCCCGCACATGACGGTCGAGGCTGGCGGCGTCCGGCCAGTCGGCCTCTACGGCGACGATGGAAAAGCCGTGCGCCTCGATCAGCCGCCGGGTGATGGCGCAGCGGGCGCGGTAGAACTCCGAGGTGCCGTGGCTCGCCTCGCCGAGCAGCACCACCCGCGCCGAGGCGAAGCGGTCGAACAGCTTGCCGAATGCGGGGCTGTCGATGTCGGGCAGAGGCTCGGCGGCCTGCGCGATCATCTTCGGTATGTCGGGCTTGTGCAGCATGGGCGGACGAACCGCTCACGGCGCTGACCTGTTCCGCCCTACTCGACGGGAACAGTGTAGTTCAGGGCCAGGCGGCCGCCGTCCGGGTAGATGGTCTGGCCGGTGATGTAGGCGGCGTCTTCGCTGGCCAGGAAGACGGCGACCGAGGCGATCTCCTCCGGCTCGCCGAAGCGGCCCAGCGGCGTGCGCGACAGGATGCGGCGGCGGGCGTCGTCGTCGGTCATCACCCCCTTGAGGATGTCGGTGGCGATGGTCCCCGGGCCGATGGCGTTGACCCGGATGCCGTGCGGGGCGAGCCCCAGCGCCATGGCCTTGGTCAGTTGGGCCAGGCCGCCCTTGGAGGTGACGTAGGCGAGCTGCGCCGGGATGGCGAGCACGGCGTTGATCGAGCTCATGTTGATGATCGAGCCCTTGACGCGCTGGTCGACCATGCCCCGCGCGACTGCCTGGCCGATCACGAAGGCGGCGCGCAGGTTGACGCCGAGCACGCGGTCGAAGTCGTCCAACTCGGCGGTGAGGATGTCGCCGGCCGCGAGGATGCCGGCGTTGTTGACCAGCAGGTCGATGGGCCCGATCGCCTCGGCAGCTTTAGCGACGGCCGCGCCCGCAGCCCCAGCATCGGCGACATCGCAGACCAAGCCCACCGCCTTGCCGCCGATCGCCTTGGCGACGCCCTCGACGGCCGGATCGAGGTCGAGCAGCACCACGTCGGCCCCCTCCGCCGCGAACGCCTCGGCGCAAGCCCGGCCGATCCCGTGAGCCGCCCCTGTGACCAGCGCCCGCCGGCCCGCAAGCCGCATCACCACTCCCCGACGTTGGGCATCGAGGCCCACGGCTCGGCGGGCGCGAGCGAGGCGCCCTTCTGCAGCAGCTCGATGGAGATGCCGTCGGGCGAGCGGACGAAGGCCATGCGGCCGTCGCGCGGGGGGCGGCTGATCGTCACACCGCCGTCCATCAGCCGTTGGCAGGCGGCGTAGATGTCATCGACCGCATAGGCCAGGTGGCCGAAGTTGCGCCCGCCGCCATAGGTCTCGTCATCCCAGTTGTGGGTCAGCTCGACCAGCGGCGCGCGGCGCTCCTTCGCCAACTCCACGTCATCGGGAGCAGCGAGGAAAACCAGGGAAAAACGGCCGCCTTCGTTGTCGATCCGGGAGACCTGCGTTAGACCAAGCTTGTCGCAGTAGAAATCGAGCGCGGCATCGAGGTCACGCACCCGGACCATGGTGTGCAGGTACTGCATCGGCGAAATCTCCTACCGTTGAGCGAGCGACAACAATCTGACCAGACGCGCTGAGTTCCTCATCCTGTCCGGGAATTCATTTGCACGCCATGCCCGCTCCGTACGATATCGAAACCCTGTTCAGGTTCACTGCCGGTAGAGTAGCGTGGCGCACCCCCAACTAGCGCCCGGCCTAACCGGCAGCCCCCGGGGTTAGATCTAATGCGCTGGAAGTCATCCTATCTGTTCGCCGCCGGCATCGTGGCGGTCATCGTCCTGTACTTCATCGTCCGCGGGATCATGGGCGGCCAGGACCGCGAGGCGCAGGCCGCCGAGACCAGGAACGCCGCCGCGGCCGCCGCCAAGTCCGACCCGCTGGTGCAGGCAGTGCTGACGGCCGAGCAGATCAAGCCCTACGCCGTGGTCATGCGCGGCCACACTGAAGCCGCCCGCTCGGTGGTCGTCCGCGCCGAGACCGCCGGCGTGGTCGCCGCCACCCCGGCCCGCGAAGGCGCCTTCGTCGGCCGCGGCCAGGTGCTCTGCCGCCTCGCCGTCGACGCCCGCCAGGCCAGCCTCGACCAAGCCCGCGCCAACATGAAGTCGCGGCAATTACAGCGTGAAGCCTCCTCGCGCCTGGCCGAAAAGGGCTACCGCTCTCCGACACAGGTGCTGCAGGACCAGGCCAACCTCGACGCCGCCACCGCCTCGGTGCGGCAGGCCCAGGTGGCTCTCGACCAGGTCAACATCCGGGCGCCCTTCTCCGGCGTGTTCGACAACCGCGATGCCGAGGTCGGGACCTACCTCGCCCCCGGCCAGCCGTGCGGCACGGTGATCGAACTCGATCCGTTGCTGATTGTCGGCGACATCTCCGAAACCGAGACCTCGCGCGTGGTCGTCGGCGCGCCCGCCGTCGCCACGCTGGTCTCCGGCCAGACAGTAGCCGGCCGCGTCCGCTACGTCGCCCGCGAGGCCGATCCGGCCACCCGTACCTACCGGGTCGAGGTCGAGGCGCGCAACCCGAACGGCGCGGCCCGCTCGGGCTTGTCGGCGCAGGTTCGCCTCTCCTCAGGGGCAGGCGCGGCTCACCTGGTGCCGCAGACCGCGCTGGTGCTGAACTCGGCGGGGCAGCAGGGCGTGCGCTATGTGCTGCCCGACAACCGCGTCGCCTTCGCGCCGGTGACGGTCATCGACGAGACGCCGCAGGGCGTGTGGGTGTCGGGCCTGCGCGGTCCGGTGCGGCTGATCACCGTAGGCCAGTCCTACGTCTCGGAAGGCCAGAAGGTCAGAGTGGCGTCGCGCTGATGATCGAAGCCCTGATCGACGGCGGCCTGAAACGGCGCAAGGTTGTGCTGGCGGTGACGCTGATCGCCAGCCTGTTCGGCTTGATGGCCTATCTGGCCATGCCGCGTGAATCGAGCCCGGACATCCCGGTGCCGTTCGTCTCCATCACTGTCCCCTACCCCGGCGTTAGTCCCGAGGACGCCGAGCGCCTGCTCGTGCGGCCGCTGGAGCGCGAGCTGCAGTCGCTCGACGGCCTGAAGGAAATGAACGGGGTGGCGATGCAGAACGCCGCGCTGATCCTTCTGGAATTCGAAGTCAGCTTCAAGAAGGACAAGGTCCTGCAGGACGTCCGCGCCAAGGTGGATCTAGCCCGCGGCCGCTTCCCACCCGACGCCGAAGAACCGATCATCGAGGAAAACAACGTCAACGACGATCCGGTGCTCGGCATCATGCTGTCGGGCCAGGCGCCGGAGCGGACCCTGTTCCTCCACGCCCGCGACCTGCAGGATCGGCTGGAGGCCATGCCCGGCGTGCTGCGCACCGAGCTCGGCGGCGGCCGCGAGGAGGTGCTCGAGGTCACCATCGACCCGGTGCGGATGGAGGCGGCCAACGTCACGGCCGGCGAGCTCGCCCAGGTGATCGGCCGCAACAACCAGTTGGTCCCGGCCGGCAACATGCAGACCAGCCAGGGCAAGTTCGCGGTCAAGGTGCCCGGCGTCATCGAGCGGCCCGAGGACATCCTCATGCTGCCGATCAAGAAGAACGGTGACCGGCTGATCACGGTCGGCGACATCGGCGAGGTGCGGCGGACCTTCAAGGAAGGCGACAAGATCACCCGCTACAACGGCCAGCCCGCCTTCGCCATCGACGTGGTCAAGCGCTCGGGCGCCAACGTGCTCGATACCGTCGCCGAGGTGCGGAAGGTCGTGGCGGAAGAACAGAAGCGCTGGCCCGACACCATCGCCGTCGACTTCACCTACGACGAGAGCGAGTTCATCCAGCGCGGCCTGAACGTGCTGGAGAGCGGCCTGATCACCGCCACCCTGCTGGTGATGATCATCATCGTCGCCACTCTGGGCGCCCGGCAGGGGCTGATGGTCGGCATGGCCATTCCGGCCTGCTTCATGCTCGCCTTCCTGATGCTCAACGGCATCGGCGTGACGCTGAACCAGATGGTCATGTTCGGCCTGATCCTGGCCGTCGGCATCCTCGTCGACGGCGGCATCGTGGTGGTGGAGTACGCCGACCGAAAGATGGCCGAGGGCATGCCCAAGGCCGAGGCCTTCAGGGCGGCCGGGGTGCGGATGTTCTGGCCGGTGGTCAACGGCACCCTGACGACGCTGTGCGCCTTCGTGCCGTTCATGTTCTGGGACTCCATCGCCGGCAAGTTCATGAGCTTCCTGCCGCTGACGCTGTTCTTCGTGCTCGGCGCGTCGATCTTCGTGGCGCTGATCTTCACCCCGGCCTTCGGCTCGCTGTTCGGGCGCAAGGCCGGGATCGATCACGAGGCGCTGGAGGAGATCGCCAAGTCGGAACACGGCGATCCGCGCGAAATGAAGGGCTTTATGGGCCGCTACGCCCGCACCCTGTGGTTCGCGGGTCAGCACCCGGGGCGCTTCATGGCGGCGGCGGTGGCCATCGTGGCCGGCATCGTCGTGTGGTTCGCGATGACACCGCACCGCTCGGAATTCTTCCTCGACGAGGACCCGGAATACGCCACCGTCTGGGTCAAGGCGCGCGGCAACCTCTCGCCGGAAGCTGCCGACGTCATGGTCCGTCAGGTCGAGCAGCGGCTGACCGGTCTGAAGGGCATGGACTCGCTCTACGTCCGCTCCGGGGCCTTCTCAGGCTTCGGCTTCGGCGGGCCGCCCAACGACGCGGTCGGCCGTATCCGGGTCGATCTCGTCGACTTCGAGGAACGCCACGAGCTCGGCCTGCGCGGCAAGGACATCGTCGACGATATCAGGAAGCACGTCGCCGACGTGCCCGGCGTCCTAACCGAGGTGCGCACGCCCCAGGGCGGCCCGCCGACCGGCAAGGACATCCAGGTGGAGCTGCGCGGCCACGACCCGGTGCTGCTCAACGAGGCCGCCGACCTCATCAAGGCGAAGTTCGCCTCCGACCCGCAGCTGATCGAGCAGGAGGACAGCCGCGCCTCGCCGGGCATCGAGTGGAACTTCACCGTCGACCGCATCGCCGCCGGCCGCTACGGCGTCGACGTTCTGTCGGTCGGCCAGGCGATCCAGTTCGTCACCAACGGCATCCTGGTGGGACGTTTCCGCCCCAACGACGCCGACGACGAGCTCGACATCCGCGTCCGCTTCCCGCCCGACCAGCGCAACATGGCCGCCTTCGACGCCCTGAAGATCTCGACGCCGCAGGGGCCGGTGCCGGCCAGCTACTTCGTCAAGCGCACGCCGGCCCAGCAGGTCACCGCCATCCAGCGGCGCGACGGCCAGCGGCTGGTCATCATCCAGGCCAACACCGTCGAAGGCGTCGCCGCCAACCAGAAGATCGCGGCCCTCAAGCCGTGGCTGGAGAAGGCGCCGATCGACGAGTCGGTGGCCTGGAAGTTCAGCGGCGCCGACGAGGAAGGCCAGAAGGCCGCCGCCTTCTTCATGACCGCCATGGCCGCGACGCTGTTCATGATGTTCGTCATATTGCTGTGGCAGTTCAACAGCTTCTACGGCGTTGTTGTGACGCTTTCGGCGGTCATCCTGTCGACCATCGGGGTGCTGCTCGGCATCCAGGTCAACCTGCTGCACACCTTCGACTACATCTCGGTGATCATGATGGGCACCGGCATCGTGGCGCTGGCCGGGGTCGTGGTCGGCCACAACATCGTGCTGGTCGACACCTTCTACCAGCTGAGGCGGCAGGGCTTCGCGGCCGACGAGGCGGCGATGCGGGCGGCGGTGCAGCGGTTCCGGCCGGTGATCCTGACCACCATCGTCACCATCGTCGGCCTGCTGCCGCTGATGTTCCAGATCCACCCCAACTTCCGCAACGGCTCCATCGAGTACAAGGCGCCGGGTTCTGAGTGGTGGGTGCAGCTCTCCGGCGCGGTCGTCTGGGGGCTGTCGTTCTCGACCTTGCTGACGCTGGTGCTGACGCCGGTCCTGCTCGCGGCTCCGAAGAGCACCGCGCGCCGGTTCGGCTGGCTGCTGGACAAGGTGCGGGTGCGCATGGGCTGGCGGGTGAAGGAGAAACCGGCGCACACCGAGGAACTGACGCCGATAGCGGCTGAATAAGCCCTTCCCCGCGAGGGGGAAGGGTTGGGATGGGGTGTGGCCGCTGAGTCCGGGCGGTGAGCTCAACAGGCTCAGAGCCGACCAGCGCCCGCAACTCAACGCTCTGCACTCACCCCCAACCCCGGCCCTTCCCCCCTCGAGGGGGAAGGGAGTTGCCTGCTCTGCCGTCGCCACAGCGCCGCGTACTCGCCCCCTGCCGCCAGCAAATCCTCATGCCGTCCCCGCTCGACGATCTTGCCCCTCCGCAGCACCAGTATCTCATCCGCGTCGGCGATGGTGGAAAGCCGGTGCGCCACCACCAGCGTCGTGCGGCCGGCGGTGGCCTTGCGCAGGGTCGCCTGGATGGCCGCCTCGGTGCGGCTGTCGAGCGCGCTGGTGGCCTCGTCGAGGATCAGCACGCGCGGGTCGGCCAGCAGCGCCCGCGCCAGGCCCACCCGCTGACGCTCGCCGCCGGACAGCTTCAGGCCCCGCTCGCCGACCTTGGTGGCCATGCCCTCGGGCAGCGCCTCGATGAAGTCGCCCAGCTCGGCGGCGCGGGAGGCCGCCCACACCTCGGCCTCGGTGGCGCCCGGCCGCCCGAAGGCGATGTTGGCGTAGAGGCTGTCGTTGAACAGAGCCACGTCCTGCGGCACCAAGGCCACCGCGCCGCGCAGGGCCGCGTGCCTGAGGCGGCGCAGGTCGACGCCGTCGATCAGCACCCTGCCCTCCTGCGGATCGATCAGCCGCAAGGCCAAGCGCACCAGCGTCGTCTTGCCCGCCCCCGATGGCCCGACCAGGGCCACGGTTGTCGCGGGCGCGGCGCGGTAGCTGACATCCCTCAGCCCTTCCGACCGCGCGCCGTGGCGGAAGAAGACGTTCTCGAACACCACCTCGCCGCCCCGCCCCTGCGATGGCGGCAGGTCGACGGCGTCCGGCGCCTCCGCCACGTCCGGCTGCTGGCGCTGCAGCTCGAGCATGGATTCCATGTCGATCAGCGACTGGCGGATTTCGCGATAGGCGAACCCCAGGATGTTCAGTGGCCCGTAGAGCCCGATCAGGATCAGCACCGAGGCGGTGACATCGCCCGGCCCCATCCGGCCCGCCGCGGCCTCGAACCCCGCCAGCACGGCCATGATCGCCAGCCCGGCGCTCATGATTGCCGACTGCACTAGGTTCAACAGGGTCAGAGAGGTCGTCGCCTTAACCTGCGCGTCGGCATAGACCGCCAGCGCCCGCTCGTAGGTCGCCACGGCCCGGTCCTCCGCCCCGAATGCCTTGACGGTCTCGTAGTTGATGAGGGCGTCCACCGCCCGCCCGGCGGCCTCGGCGTCGGCGTCGTTCAGCGCCCGCCGATGGGCAATCCGCCAATCGGAGATAGCGAAAGTGATGGCGCCGTAGATGACCACCGTCACCACCGCCGTCGCCGCGAACCGCCAGTCGTACTTCCTGGCCAGCACCACGGCGGCGATGACCAGCTCGATCGCCGTCGGCCCGAGGTTGAAGACCAGGCTGCGGAGCAGGAAGTCCATCGACCGCGCGCCGCGCTCGATCACCCGCGACAGCGAGCCGGTGCGCTTGGTCTGGTGGAAGTCGATGGAGAGGGCCAGGGCGTGGGCAAAGGTTTCCCGCGCCGCCCGCGCCTGCGCCGCCTGGGCGACCGGGGTAAAGATGGCGTCGCGAGCCTGGGGCGCGGCGGCGGCCAGGAACCGGATGCCGGCCCAGCCGACGGCGAAGGCCGCGAAGCTGGCGCTGACCTGCACCGCCGCGCTCTGCCCCGCCGCCAGCTTGTTCACCGCCGCGCCGAGCAGCAGCGGGGCCATGACGCCCAGCACCTTGCCGGCCAGCGTCAGGCTGAGCGCCAGCGTCAGCCGCGTCCGCAGCCACGGCGCCTTGGAGCGCAGCACCAGCCCGATCAGGTCGGTCATGGCGGCGAAGAAGCGGACCCTTGTGTCCGGCGGCGCGACGCTTCCGGCGACCGCCTCGCGCCGCGACGGCGCGGAAGCGCGGATGTGGCTCAACCCGCCCGCCTGTCGAAGATCAGCGTCGTCTGCACCCCGCCGCCCGGCGGCATCCAGTCCACCCGCCAGCCGTAGGGCGTGCGCTGGCCGACGTAGGGACCGGGGCTGATAGGCCCGGCCGGCGTGATGTCGGCGCGCAGCAGGTCCTCACCGCCCTCGCCCGCGACCTCGACCTCATGGGCGCCCATGGTCAACGGCTCCGGCAGCGAGATCGAGAATCGTCCGCGCCGATCGGCCTTGGTCTCCCCGCGCCGCGCCCGGTCGATCCGCAGGCCCAGCGCCGCGCCGGGCGCCGCCGTCCCCGACACCACCGCCCCGCCGTCACGGTCATAGTCCATGGCCAGGATGCGCGGCCCGGCCGATGCGGGCGCCAGACTCAGCGCCCCGGCCCCGGCCCGCAGCTGCGCCACCCGGCCCTCGGCCGTCATCATTACATAGCCCTCGGCCTGGGCGGCTCGTGAGCCGTCCGTCATCGACAGCCCGAACAGGTGCACCGGCTGGCTCGGCGTCAGGGTCGCCCGCCACCGCCCCGCAACATCGGCCTTCACGAAGATCGGCTCCCCACGCGGCGGCGCGATCCGCACCTGCGCGCCCGGCGCCGACGAGCCCTCGATCCGCACCGCCTGGCCGTCGAGCCGGGCTGAAACGACTTCAGGCGGCGCGAGGTAGCCGGCCTCCGCGGTGGTGTCGGCGGCGGTCGGATCGGCCTGCGCCTTCCACGACTCGTCGCCCCCACCGCACGCGGAAACCAGCAGGGCGGCGGCGCTCAAAAGGGCGCTCAGGGCTGGCTGAAACCTCACGGAACTCTTGAAACCCCCTGCGCGTAGTTCGACTATGAAGCTAGATCGTAGCGGCACAGCGCGCCGGCAAGCGCGCCTTTTTCTTCCGGAGTGAGCGAGCATGGCCGCTAAGTCCAGAAAACTGGACTCCGTCTGCGTCTATTGCGGGTCGTCCGATGCCGCCGACCCGGCGTTCCTGAGCGCCGCGCAGGCGTTCGGCGAGGCGCTCGCGGCCGAGGGGCTGCGGCTGGTCTATGGCGGCGGCGGGGTGGGGCTGATGGGGGCGTGCGCGCGGGCGGCGCAGGACAGCGGCGGCCGGGTGCTGGGCATCATCCCCGACTTCTTGCGCGGCCGCGAACGGCCCCTGAACGCCGTGGAGACCGAGGTCGTCCCCGACATGCACGAGCGCAAGATGCGCATGTTCGACGAGGCCGACGCCTTCGTCGTGCTGCCCGGCGGCATCGGTACGCTTGAGGAGATCATCGAGCTCTTGAGCTGGCGCCGCCTTGGCCTGCACCAAAAGCCGGTGGTCTTCTACAGCCCGCGCGGCTTCTGGCAGCCGCTGTTCGAGCTCTTCGATCACACCATCCGCGAGAACCTTACGCCGCCGGAGTTCAACGACAGCTGGCGGGCCGTCGAGCGCGTGGAGGACATCATCCCTGCCCTGCGCGCCATGGCCACGGCGCCGGATGAGCTGCGCGACCAGGTGACGACAGCGCTGGCCTAGGCCGCTTCACCGCTCAGGCGCTTGAGGGCTTTGTCGCGCCCGATCAGGGTCAGCAGCGGACCCATTTCGGGGCCGTGGTCCTTGCCCGTGAGGGCCTGGCGCAGCGGCAGGAACAGGGCGCGGCCCTTGGCCCCGGTGGCTTCCTTGACGGCGGCGGCCCAGGCGCTCCAGTCGAGGCTTTCGGGGAGGAGGTCGCGGGCCTGATCCAGAAACGCCTGGTCCTCGACGACAGGGGAGACGGGTCCGCGAACGACCTGCGCCCATTCGGCCACGTCGCCAAACACCGTGAGGTTGGCGCGGATGGCGTTCCAGAAGGCCTCGCCGAGCTCGGCGTTGAGCTCCGCCAGCCGCGGCTGCGCCGTCTCGTAGGGCATGGCGTGCAGCACGGCGGCGTTGAGGCGGGCCAGGTCGGCGCTGTCGTAGCGGGCCGGATTGCGGCCCATCTTGCCAAAATCGAAGGTCTCGCTCAGCGCCTCCAGCGAGGGCGACGGCTCCAGCGCATCGGAGGTGCCGAGCTTGGCGATGTGGGAGGTGATGGCCAGCGGCTCATAGCCCTGCTCGCGCAGTTCGCTGATCGACAGCGACCCCAGCCGCTTGGACAGCGCCTCGCCGTCGGCGCCGACCAGCAGGCTGAAGTGGGCGAAGGCCGGCGCCGTGGCGCCCAGCGCCTCGAACACCTCGATCTGCACGCCGGTGTTGGTGACGTGGTCTTCGCCGCGGATGACGTGGCTGATGCCCATGTCGATGTCATCGACCACCGACGGCAGGGTGTAGAGGAAGGCGCCGTCCTCGCGGATCAGCACCGGGTCGCTCATCGAGGCCGTGTCGACCTCGCAGGGTCCGCGCACCAGGTCGTTCCAGTGGACGCGCTTGCCTTCCAGCCTGAACCGCCAGTGCGGCCGACGGCCCTCGGCATCGAAAGCGGCGAGCTCTGCGTCGGTGAGCTTCAGGGCGGCGCGGTCATAGATCGGCGGCTGTCCGCGCGACAGCTGCACCTTGCGCCGGCGGTCGAGCTCTTCCTGCGTCTCGTAAGCTGCGTAGAGCCGCCCCTGCGCCTTCAGGCGCTCGACGGCCTGCTGGTAGGTGGGAAAGCGGGCCGACTGGTTGTGCTTCTCGTCCCAGACCAGGCCCAGCCATTGCAGGTCGGCCTCGATCCCCTCCTCGAACGCCTTGGTGGAGCGCTCCAGGTCGGTGTCGTCGATGCGCAGCACGAACTGGCCGCCCTGCCCCTTGGCGAACGCCCAGTTGACCACCGCGGCGCGGATGTTGCCGACATGCAGGCGCCCCGTGGGTGACGGCGCGAAACGGACCTTCACGGTCATGCTGGAAGCTTCCTCGTACGAGGCGGCTAGGTCGGGCTATCGCGCGGCGAAGTCAAGCCAAGCCCCCAGGCGCGGCCGCTTTCTTGCAAATCATTCGCAATAACGTTGCGACTAATTCTCAACTGCGCTACTCCCCCCTCAGCGGCGCTGTAGGCCGCGACGACGAGGCTGAGATGAGCAAGGGTTACAAGGCGCCGCGGTCGCTCCGGCTGGCGGGCATGGGCATGGCGCTGATGGCTGGGACCGCCGCGCATGCGGCCGAGCCGACCGCCGACGAGTTGCTGCTGGCCGACGCCGGGGTGACCACGGTCGAGCAGCTGACCGTCGAGGCCGCCCGCAAGAACGAGCACCCCTACGCCGACCCAATCGCGCCCTACAAGACCGACCGCTCGGCCTCCACCAAGCTGACCGAGGACCTGCTCGACGTATCCAAGTCGGTCACCGTGCTCTCGGCGGAAGTCATCAAGGACACCGGCGCCACCACCTTCCGCGACCTGATGCGGGTGCAGCCCGGCGTGACGCTGGGCACCGGCGAAGGCGGCAACGCCTTTGGCGACCGCCTGTTCATCCGCGGCTTTGACGCGCGCAACGACGTATATGTCGACGGCTTGCGCGACCCGGGCGTCGGCGCGCGCGAGACCTTTGCCGTCGAGCAGGTGGAGATCATGAAGGGCCCGAGCTCGGCCTTCGGCGGCCGAGGCACCACCGGCGGCGCGGTCAGCCTGATCACCAAGCAGCCCACCGAGGTCGACATCGGCGACGTAGAGTTGGTGGTCGGCACCGACGACACCCGCCGCGCCACCGTCGACGTCAGCCGCCACCTGTCGGACACGGTCGCGGTGCGCTTCAACGCCATGATCCACAAGTCCGGCATCGGCGGGCGCGACTACGTCTTCAACGACCGCTGGGGCGTGGCCTTTGCAGCCGAGTTCAAGCCGACCGACACGCTGACGTTCGGCGCCGACTACTTCCACCTCACCACCGACGAGCTGCCAGACTGGGGCGTGCCCTATGACCTGCCCAACAACCGCCCGTTCCAGGTGCGGCGGGAGAACTTCTACGGCGTCACGGCGCGGGATTTCCGCAAGACCTTCGCCGACGTCTACACGCTCAACGCCTCCTGGGAGATCAACGGCGCGGCCACCGTCCACACAGTCGTGCGGTACGGCCAGACCGGCAACGCCTACACCGCTTCGGCCCCCGAGCGGCCCAACGTCGTCCCCGGCACCGTCAGCGCCAACGCCAAGCGGCGGGACTCGGTCAGCGAGTACCTGGCGCACAACACCGACCTGACCTGGCGTTTCGATACCGGCGCCGTCAGCCACACGGTCGTCGCCGGTTATGACCTCTCCACCGAGAATGTGCTGAACCGCCAGCGGGCCTTCACCGAGTGCGCCGTGCTGCCCTGCACCGGCACGTCGGCCAACCCGCTGCTCGACCTCTACAACCCCGACCCGACCATCCCCTGGCCATCCAGTTCAGAGGTGACCGGGCGGATAGACATCGGCGTGAAGAACCGCGCCGTTTATGTCATCGACACGCTGAAGTTCTCGCCGCAATGGGACGTCTTCATCGGCCTGCGCTACGACCACTACGACGTCTCGCTGGTCCAGACCGGCGCCACCGCCGCCAGCCGCGAAATGGACAATGAATTCATCAACTGGCACCTCGGCGTCACCTACAAGCCGCGCGAGAACGGCAGCATATATCTGAGCTATGCGTCGTCCTCGAACCCGCCCGGTGAGCAGCTGGACTCCACCGGCCTCGACTACGGCGGCTTCGACCCTCGCGTCGTGACGCTAGAGCCCGCCCGCAACACCTCGGCCGAACTCGGCACAAAGTGGAACCTGATGGACGAGCACCTGAACGTTACGGCGGCGGTCTTCCGCACCGGGCGCGAGAAGGTCCCTGTCTCGGTCGATGGTGTGGTGCTGACCGTCGGCGAGCAGAAGGTGGACGGCATCGAACTGACGGCCGCCGGCAACGTCACCGACAGCTGGAGCCTGTTCGGCGGCTTGACCCTGCTCGACACCGAGATTACCGGCAGCCCGGTGGCGGCCCAGGTCGGCAAGCAGTTCCCCAACGTCTCGGAAACCAGCTTCTCGCTGACTTCACGCCACGAGATCGGCCAGCGCGGCCACCTCGGCAGCACGGCCATCTACGCCAGCGAGAAGTTCGGCGGCACGATCGAGGCGCTCGACACCCGCGTCGACGGCTACTGGCGTTTCGACCTGTTCGGCGGCTACGAGATCCGCGACGGGATCGAGATCGGCTTCAACGTGCTCAACGCCACCGACGAGGTCTACTACGACGCCCTCTACCGCTCGGCCACGCCCTTCACCTACATTGCCCCCGGGCGCTCGGGTTCGGTGACGCTCGATATCGACTTCTAGGCCGCCATGCTGCTGTGCATCCCGCAAGTCCTGACCAAGGCCGAAGTCGCGCGCTGCCGCGAGCGGCTCGCTGAGGCCGAATGGGTGGACGGCGCGGTCACGGCCGGCGAGCAGTCGAGCCTGGTCAAGAAGAACGCCCAAGTGCGCGAAGGCTCGGCCGTGGCGGTCGAGCTGGGTGACCTGATCCTCGATGCGCTGGGCGCCAGCCCGCTCTTCGTCTCGGCCGCCCTGCCGCTGAAGACCTTCCCGCCCCTCTTCAACCGCTACGGCGTCGGCGAGCAGTTCGGCAGCCACATCGACAACGCCATCCGCCCGGTGCGCGGCACAACGGTGAAAGTGCGCACGGACCTCTCGGCCACCCTCTTCCTCACCGAGCCCGACGCCTACGACGGCGGCGAGCTGGTCATCGAGGGGGCGTTCGGCGCGCAGGAGGTCAAGCTCAACGCCGGCGACCTCGTCCTCTACCCCGGCTCCAGCCTGCACCACGTCACACCAGTCACGCGCGGCGAGCGGGTCAGCAGCTTCTTCTGGGTGCAGAGCATGGTCCGATCAGACAGCGACCGCGCCGTCCTCTTCGACCTAGACCAGGCGATCCAGGCCCACGGCGCCGAGCACGGCGTCGGCCATCCGCTGACGGTGCAATTGACGGGCGTCTACCACAACCTCGTCAGGCGCCTTGCGGACACCTAGTTGCGTGGTTCGAGACGCGGCCCTGCGGTCCGCTCCTCACCATGACGAACTTTGTTGCAGCTCACCCACGCGCGTCATCCTGAGGAGCGCGTAGCGCGTCTCGAAGGACGCAGAGCAGAACTGCAGTCAGTCGTCCCGGTGGACGCGCTCGCGGCGTTCGTGGCGCTCTTGCGCTTCGAGGCTGAGGGTGGCGATGGGCCGGGCTTCGAGTCGGGCCAGCGTGATGGGCTCTCCGGTTTCCTCGCAGTAGCCGTAGCTGCCGTCGTCGATGCGGCGCAGGGCCTCGTCGATCTTGGAGATCAGCTTGCGCTGACGGTCCCGGGTGCGCAGCTCAAGAGCCCGGTCAGTCTCCGACGAGGCGCGGTCGGCCAGGTCGGGGTGGTTCTCAGTCTCCTTCTGGAGGTGCGTCACCGTCTCGCGAGATTCGCGGAGGATGTCGTCTTTCCAGTCGTTGAGCTTTTGTTTGAAATACTCGAGCTGACGCTCATTCATGAAGGGCTCGTCCTCGGAAGGACGGTACTCTTCAGGCTTCGTCAGAACCGCGGTCGCCTTCATTGACGCCTCACGCCCTACTACCCCGCTCACCTTGAGCGAGGGGCCTTATAGCAAAACCGAACGGCCGTTCAATGAACCTCGTCGACAGCGCGCGTTCATGACGCAGAAAGCTGCGCCTTAGGGCTCAGGCCGAGAGCGCCATCAGCGGTTCGGCCTCGACGTGCGGCCAGATCATGTCGCTGAGATAGGACCACAGGGCCGCCATCTCGCCGGCGGCAGGGCCTTCGGGCTCGATCTCCTGGGCCGTGCGGCCGCCGCCGAAGCCCTGGCTGTAGGCGTTGCGCTGGCGGATCACCGGGGCGACGGGGAAGCCGTAGGGCCGCAGCGCCGCCATGATCTCGCCCATTGCGGCAACGCCCGTGGTCGCCTGGTTGACCACGAAGATGCCCTGCTTGCGCTGGTTCAGCACCGCCTGGGCGGAGGCCACCACCGCCTTGAGGTCCAGGAAGTTGGGCCGCAATACGATCAGGCACAGGTCGGCGCAGCGGATGGCGTAGGCGCTGTCCTCCTCGCGCGAGGAGGCGGTGTCGATAATCATCAGGTCCGAGCCGAGCCGAGTGGCGGCCTGCTGGATGGTGAACAGGGAGCCGGGCTTGGCCTCTTCCACACAGGGCCTGGCCTCGTCGCGTTCTCGCTTCCAGTCGATGGCCGATCGCTGACGGTCAAGGTCGGCGACCAGCACCGTACGGCCAACGCGCTGCGCCGCGACGGCGAGATGCAGCGCCAGGGTCGTTTTCCCCGTGCCACCCTTGCAAGACAGAACACTGAGCGTCTTCACGCCCTACCCTCCCCAAAATCCGACTGGGGACAGAATGTGGATAAGATGGTTTACGCACCGTGTGCGCGGCGAAAGAAAAGTGGCGGCGGGGCCTCAGGCGGCTCCGGCCAGCGGCTCCGGATCGGCCAGCGACAGGCTGATCTCGCGCCGCATCCAGTCGGCGAAGACGTGGATCTTGTCGAGCTGCGGGTGGTCTTCCGGCCAGGCCAGATGGAAGCGGGTCGGCGTCGCCGCCCAGACATCGAAGGGCTGGGTCAGCCGGCCCTGCTCCAGTTCGGTGGAGGCCGAAATCCGGCAGGCCATGGCCACGCCGTAACCATCCATCGCCGCGCCGATCGCCATGGTCGAATCGAGCGTCGTGCCCCCCAGCGGGGCGGGCTTGACCCCAGCCGCTTCGAACCACAGCTCCCAGGCTTCCTCATCATGGACCAGCAGCGGGACGTGGTGCAGGTGCTCGACCTCGTTGAGGCCATGCGCCTGCTGGAAGCCGGGGCTGCACACCGGCGTAACCCAGCGGTCGAATAGGTGCTCCATCCACAGGCCGTCGCGCGGTTTGTCGCCCAGCACGACGGCGACATCGACGCGGGTGAAGTCCGGCTCGGCATGGTCGGTGCGCACCTCAACGTTGGCCGCCGACAGCGCCTGGCCGAAGACGCCGAGGCGGTGGCGCAGCCATGGGTTGGCGAGCGACGACGGCAGGCTGACCACCAGCTTGGGCGCGGGGCCGCGGCTCGTCGCCCGCTCCAGGCTGCGCTCCAGCGTGCGCATGGCGCGGCGGTAGCCGTCGGCCAGCTCCTCGCAGGCGGGCGTCGGCTTCATGGTCATGCCGTCGCGCACGAACAGCGTCACGTGGAGCTGGTTCTCGAGGCGGGAGACCATCTGGCTGATGGCGCTGTGGCTGACGTTGAGCTCGCCCCCGGCCCGGCGGTAGTTGCCATGGCGGCAGGCGGCGTCCACCAAGCGCAAGGCGCCGAGCGAAGGCAGGACGTCACTGGTGTCGCGCGATGCCCGGTCAGGCAGACCACGCTTGAGAGGCGCCAGCATGAAGACCCCCCTTCAACATCAGCGCTGATTCGATTTCGTTAGCCCGGCTAACGGCGCCGCTTACTAGCTGGGGCCGCTGCGGATTACAAACCTGCTTTGATCAACTTTTTCTAACAGTGAGCTTGAGAGAGGCAGAAACCTATCGCCTGTGGCGATCTGCCTCTCTCTTAAGCAAACTTTGACCTAGCGCGCCGCCATGACGGTGGCCGGAGCGGGCTGGCCGGTCGTGTGGGTGTGCAGCGCCATCAGCGTCGGCTGACCCATGCTCTGGACCACCTTGTCCAAGGCCTCGTCGGCGCACCGGCCATCCGCCATGACCGCCCCGAGCTGGCGGTCCATGCGGCTGTCGCAGGCCTTGTGAGCGGCGCGGCGCAGCGACGCGTAGAAGGCGGCCGTCGACGCCGGGTTCGAGAAATTGACGCCGGCGGTCGGCACCTGCACCTCGGTGGCGACGCGCGGAGAGCCGGCCGATGCGGTGGAAGCGGTCGCCGCAACAATAGCGACGGTGATCAAGGCAAGACGAACGCCCATATGTGGTCCCCCAGTTTGTTCGGGGGTCAGCTATCATGTGAGTCGGTCAGAATACATTGTGTATCTCTGCATCAGATTACACCGACGGTGTTACCAATGCTGGACGATCACTTACCAGTAGCAGAGATAGTATCAGCGGATACTGAAACATTGGTTTCCGTACTGAAACAGCCGCGACGCCCAGCCGACTCTGCAGTCGAGCGCCACCAACACGTGTTCTCATAATGTTCTTGTATTAAAACCGACTCAGCGCACTACATAGAGCTGTTGCGCTGCGCCTCCCCGGGCCGGCTTCAGGCGTTCTCGAAAACATGGCCGACCACCAGAACTTCATCCGCGTGCGTGGCGCGCGCGAGCACAATCTGAAGGACATCAGCCTCGACATCCCCCGGGGTGAGCTGGTGGTGCTGACGGGGCTGTCCGGGTCGGGCAAGTCCTCGCTCGCCTTCGACACCATCTACGCCGAAGGCCAGCGCCGCTACGTCGAGAGCCTGTCGGCCTACGCCCGCCAGTTCCTGGAGTTGATGAGCAAACCGGACGTGGACCTCATCGAAGGGCTGTCGCCAGCCATCTCCATCGAGCAGAAGACCACCAGCCGCAACCCGCGCTCCACCGTCGGCACGGTCACCGAAATCCACGACTACATGCGTTTGCTCTGGGCGCGCGTGGGGGTCCCCTACTCGCCGGCCACCGGCCTGCCGATCGAAAGCCAGACCATCAGCCAGATGGTCGACAAGCTCACCACCCTGCCCGACGGCGAGCGCCTCTATCTGCTCGCGCCCGTGATCCGCGGCCGCAAGGGTGAGTACCGCAAGGAACTGGCCGAGTGGCAGAAGGCCGGGTTCCAGCGGGTCAAGATCGATGGGATGTTCTTCGCCATCGAGGAGGCCCCCGAGCTCGACAAGAAGTACAAGCACGACATCGACGTGGTCGTGGACCGGCTGGTCACCAAGCCGGGGCTGGAGAGCCGCTACGCCGACTCGATCGAGCAGGCGCTGAAGCTGGCCGACGGCATCGCCGTGGCCGAATGGGCGAGCACGGCGGCGGGCGAAACCGAGCCCCGCCGGTTGCTGTTCTCCGAGCGGTTCGCCTGCCCCGTCAGCGGCTTCACCATCAGCGAAATCGAGCCGCGCCTGTTCTCGTTCAACAACCCGTTCGGCGCCTGCCCTGCGTGCGATGGCCTGGGGGCCAAGCTCGCCTTCGACGCCGACATGATCGTGCCCGACAAGGACAAGACGCTGCACAAGGGCGCCATCGCGCCGTGGTCGCGCGGCCCCTCGCCGCTCTACACCCAAACGCTGCAGGCGCTGGCGCGGCACTACGGCTTCTCGATGGACGTGCCCTGGTACAAGCTGCCGGACCAGGCGAAGGACGCCATCCTGCACGGCACCGGCTCCGAGAAGATCCACTTCATCTACGACGACAACGCCCGAAAGTATGAGGTGCGCAAGCCCTTCGAAGGCGTATTGCCCAACCTTGACCGACGCTGGCGCGAGACCGACAGTTCATGGGTGCGTGAGGAGCTCGGCCGCTACCAGGCCGAGACGCCGTGCGAGGCCTGCGGCGGCGCGCGCCTGAAGCCCGAGGCGCTGGCGGTCAAGATCGACGCCACCAACATCGCCGAGGTCTCGGCCCTGTCGATCCGCCACGCCCGCGAGTGGTTCGAGGCGCTGAACGGCAAGCTGACCGACAAGCAGATGGAGATCGCCCGGCGGATCCTGAAGGAGATCACCGACCGCCTGCGCTTCCTGGTCGACGTGGGTCTCGACTACCTCAACCTGTCGCGCGGCTCCGGCACGCTCAGCGGCGGCGAGAGCCAGCGCATTCGCCTCGCCAGCCAGATCGGCTCGGGGCTGACAGGCGTCCTCTATGTGCTCGACGAGCCGTCCATCGGCCTGCACCAGCGCGACAATGCCCGCCTGCTGCACTCCCTGCGCGGCCTGCGCGACCTCGGCAACTCGGTGCTGGTGGTCGAACACGACGAGGAGGCCATCCTCACCGCCGACCACGTCATCGACATGGGCCCGGCCGCCGGCATCCACGGCGGCGAGATCATCGCCGAGGGCAAGGCCGCCGACATCATGGCCGAGCCGCGCTCCATCACCGGCCAGTACCTGTCCGGCGCGCGCGAGATTGAGGTGCCCGAGGACCGCCGCCCCATCTCCAAAAAGCGGGTGCTGCGCGTCGTCGGCGCGACCGGCAACAACCTCAAGGGCGTCACCGGCGAAATCCCCGTTGGCACCTTCACCTGCATCACCGGGGTATCGGGCGGCGGCAAGTCGACCTTCACCATCGAGACGCTCTACAAGGCGGCCGCGCGCCGGCTGAACAACGCCTCGGACGCGCCCGCCCCGCACGACCGCATCGAGGGGTTGGAACACTTCGACAAGGTCATCGACATCGACCAGTCGCCGATCGGGCGGACCCCACGATCCAACCCCGCGACCTATACGGGCGCCTTCCAGCCGATCCGCGACTGGTTCAGCCAGCTACCGGAGTCCAAGGCGCGCGGCTATGGCCCCGGCCGCTTCAGCTTCAACGTCAAGGGTGGCCGCTGCGAGGCTTGTCAGGGCGACGGGCTGATCAAGATCGAGATGCACTTCCTGCCCGACGTCTACGTCACCTGCGACGTCTGCAAGGGCAAGCGCTACAACCGCGAGACGCTGGAGATCCTGTTCAAGGGCAAGTCCATCGCCGACATCCTCGACATGACCGTCGAAGAGGCCGCGACCTTCTTCAAGGCCGTGCCGCCGGTGCGCGACAAGATGGAGACGCTCAAGCGGGTGGGCCTAGGCTACATCCACGTCGGCCAGCAGGCGACCACGCTGTCCGGCGGCGAGGCCCAGCGCGTCAAGCTGTCCAAGGAGCTGTCACGCCGAGCAACTGGCAAGACCCTCTACATCCTCGACGAACCGACCACGGGCCTGCATTTCGAGGACATCAAGAAGCTGCTCGAGGTGCTCCACGAACTGGTCGACCAGGGCAACACCGTGGTGGTCATCGAGCACAACCTCGACGTCGTGAAGACCGCCGATTGGGTGGTCGACTTCGGCCCCGAAGGCGGCGACGGCGGCGGTGAGATCGTGGCAAGCGGCACGCCCGAGCAGATCGCCGCCGACCCGGAGAGCTGGACGGGGCGGTATCTCGCTGAGTTGCTGGAGAAGCACCGGGCGAGACGGGGGCCGGCGGCGCGTAAGAAACGCGCCTAGAGTCCCTTCTCCCCTCGCGGGAGAAGGTGGCAGCCGAAGGCTGACGGATGAGGGGGCGCACCGCCCTATCCGCGAGCTGCCTATCGGACAGTTTTGAGAGCCCCCTCATCCGACCTGCTCCGCAGGCCACCTTCTCCCGCGAGGGGAGAAGGATTAGCGGCCAGCCGCCACCCGGGCCTGGAACTCTTCGGTGGAGTTGGTCTTCGGATACGGCGTCTCCGGCACAGCCACGCCGAGGAACCTGCACAGCGGCTCCCAGCCGTCACCCGGCCGATACTCCAGCAGCCGCTCGGCCGGAATGGTCCGCCGGACCTCGTCATTGTGCCGCTCATAGACGTCGATGACGTGATCGCGCGTATGCAGGTCGCCGCCGAACTTCTGGTCCACCATCTTGTGGAACATCTCGGTCCACTCTGGCGATGCGCTCGCGTGATTGGTTTCGCGGAAGATGGTCTCCTGCGTCGACTTGAACCAGCTGTCGGGATCGCGGACCGTCAGGATGACCCTGGCGTCAGGCCACAGCTCGGCATGTTCGCGGTAGAAGGCCGCCGAGGGCCAGTCGACCGCCGAGTGGAAGCCCTCGAACACCTGCTCCCAGTCCATCGTCTCGCCGCTGAAGGCCCGGTTCCAGACGGTCGCGTGATTGAGCCGGAACACCTCCATCATGTGGTAGCAGGGCCCCAGTCCCAGCTGCTCCAGCGCAAACTTCAGCGACAGCGTGCCGGTCCGCCCCAGCCCCGCTCCGATCACTTTCAACGGCATGGCGCCCTCCCCTTAAGGTTCGACCCCTCCGGCCAGCTGGCGGTACGCCACGGCTCCGGGGGCGAACATGATCAGATACTGCAACGGTCCGAGCAGGCCCGCAAAGAAGGTGTAGATCAGCATGGCCGGCGTGAAGTAGGCCGCGGTCGAACTCATGTCGGGCTCGAACACCTGGCCGACGGCCGTCAGGTCGCCGCCGGTCAGGATCGCCGCCACGGCGGCGTAGATGATCAGCCCCAGCAGCATCACGATCAGCGCCAGGATGATGGCCAGCACATAGGCGCCCAGCAGCCGCCAGAAGTGGCCCTTGGTCAGCCGCCAGGAATGGAACACATGCAGCCGCCGCGTCGCGAAGGTCTCCGGCCAGGCCAGCGACAGCCGCACCCATAGCCAGACGAGGGCCGGCAGCACCGCCAGGCTCAGCAGCACGCCGAGCAGCGCCACGATCCCGGCGCCCAGCTGTCCGCCCGAGCCGGCCATGAAGCCGACGGCTACGGCCAGGATGCCGACGGCCATTACGGTCACGAAGGTCACGCCCATCCACAGGCCCACGAAGATCAGGGCCAGCAGCATCAGGCGCAGTTCGTCGCCGCCGAACCGCAGGTAGGCGTAGCGGTCGTCCTCGGGCCTCAAGATGGCGCGATAGCTCGCCGCGACGAACACCGTGGTGACGACCAGCCCCAGCAGCGACACCGGAGCCACCTTGCTGAAGAACTGGAACGCCATGGCGGGGTCCGCATCGCCGCTCTGCTCGGCCGCCCGCAGCGCCATCAAGGCGTCACCCGCAAAGGTAATGAGCAGGAAGGCCATGATGGCGGTCACCACCAGGTAGACGGCCGCCCAGGTCAGCACCATCCGCGGCTTCTCGCGGGCAATGCGAAAGCCCTCCAGCGCGGCGTCGGTGGGCGAAAACGTCGCCATCTATTCAGCTCCCGGAAACAACAACCTCGGCAACACTTAAGCCCGGTCGGGCCTGACGCGAAGGGGGATTTGCGTCAGGAAAGCGCTTCGCTAAGCGCCGCCGGAACCAGCATCCGGTAGGCGGCTGCCCAAGGTGCGGTGACGACGGTGTAGAAGGCGGCGCCGACGAGAGCGAACACTACGCCGGCCACCATGGCCAGCGGCGCGAGCTGGGCGGACCACTGGCTGACGGGCTGCTGAAAGAAAGCGGTGATCGACTGCTCGTTCAGGGGATGGCCCATCAGGAAGGCCAGCACCAGCGCCCCGATCACACCGCCGATCAGCAACTCCATCAGGAAGACGATCGCGATCAGCAGCAGTCCGATCAGAAAGAGGCTGCCGCTCTGACCCCTGGTCAATGTCCAGGCCTCGAAGAAACGGAAGCGCCGCTCCGTGAACGTCATCGGCAGCGCCATCCACAGCCGCAGCATGGCCCAGACTATTGCCACCAAAAGAGCCAGCGCCCCCAGAATGCCGATGCCGATGGCCAGACCCTTCGATGCGAACCAGAGCACCGCGCCGATGGCGACCAGCAGCAGCACGCCCACCACCGCCACGATCGCCATCAGGATGATCAGGCAAAGATAGACCGCGCCCACCAGCAGCTCGGTTTTACCAAACCGCAGATAGTAGAAGCGGCTGTCCTCGGGCGTCAGCACCGCGCGGAAGATGGCGCACATCAGCAACGTGCGGACGGCCAGCGAGCACAAGGTCATCAGCGGATTGAGCGCCATCATCCTGGCCTGCAGTGCGAACATGTCTTCCGCCGAGGGCTCAGCCCCGGACGCAGCCTGGCTCATCATCTCGGCGAAGGCCGGCAGGAACGCGCCCATGAACATGGCCATCGGCACGGCGGTCAGCACCAGGAGCACCACGCCTCAGATCACGACCGTCAGCGGCCTGCGCGCGATCACGCGGAAGCCTTCGAAAGCGGCTTCCCCAGCAGCTATGCCCGACATCTTCGCCCGCTCCCCTTCAAACCCCACCGCGAGCTTAGACCTGAGTCCACCGCCGCGCCATGGCGCCCCGCGGCGGGCGGCGGTATAGGAACGCCCCTCATGACCCTCAAACCCATCCACGTCATCGGCGGAGGCCTGGCCGGCTCCGAAGCGGCCTGGCAGATCGCGCGGGCGGGTGCGCCGGTGGTGCTGCACGAGATGCGGCCGGTGCGGGGGACGGATGCGCACCACACCGACGGGCTGGCCGAGCTGGTCTGCTCCAACTCGTTCAGGTCGGACGACTGGGAGCATAACGCCGTCGGCCTGCTGCATGCCGAGATGCGGCGCTGTGGCTCGATCATCATGGCGGCGGGGGACGCGCACCAAGTGCCCGCCGGTGGGGCGCTGGCGGTGGACCGCGACGGCTTCTCGGCTGCGGTGACGGCGCGGCTGGAGGCACACCCGCTGGTAACCGTCGACCGCGGCGAGGTCGCGGGCCTGCCGCCGGCCGACTGGGACAGCGTCATCGTCGCCACCGGGCCGCTGACCTCTCCAGCCTTGGCGGAGGCGATCCTCGAGCTGACCGGCGAAGGGGCGCTGAGCTTCTTCGACGCCATCGCGCCGATCGTCCACTTCGAGTCCATCGACATGGAAGTGGCCTGGCGCCAGTCGCGCTACGACAAGGAAGGCCCGGGCGGCGACGCGGCCGCCTACATCAACTGCCCGATGACGAAGGACCAGTACGAGGCCTTCATCGACGCTCTCCTCGATGGCCCGAAGTCCGAGTTCAAGGACTGGGAACACGTCCCCTATTTCGACGGCTGCCTCCCCATCGAGGTCATGGCCGAGCGCGGCCGCGAAACCCTGCGCCACGGGCCGATGAAGCCGGTGGGCCTGACCAACCCGCGCGACCCGCTGGTCAAGGCCCACGCCATCGTCCAGCTGCGGCAGGATAATGCGCTGGGCACGCTGTGGAACATGGTCGGCTTCCAGACAAAGCTGAAGCACGGCGCCCAGAGCGACATCTTCCGCATGATCCCGGGCCTTCAGGACGCCCAGTTCGCCCGGCTCGGCGGCCTGCACCGCAACACCTTCATCAACTCGCCGCGCCTGCTCGACCGGCAACTGCGGCTGAAGGCGGACCCCCGCTTGCGCTTCGCCGGACAGGTGACCGGCGTCGAAGGCTACGTCGAAAGCGCCGCCATCGGCCTGCTGGCCGGCCGCCTCGCCGCCGCCGAACGCCTTGGCCGCCCACTGGAGGCGCCGCCCGAGACCACCGCGCTGGGAGCCCTCGTCAACCACATCACCGGCGGCCATGTCGGCGACGCCTTCCAGCCCATGAACATCAACTACGGCCTCCTGCCGCCGCTCGAAGCGCCAAAGGTTCACGAGGACGGCCGCAAGATCCCACTGAAGGAACGCGGTCGGGCGAAGAAGCGGTTAATGAGCCTCCGGGCGCTGGCGGACTTCGACCGGTGGCTGGGATCAACCATCGCCGCCGCAGCGGAATAGCCCTCCTATTCCGCTCATCCCGACGAAAGTCGGGACCCAAGCAGACTGAGTATGGGTCCCGACTTTCGTCGGGATGAGCGGTGGTGGGTTTAGATACGTCCGCGCATCACCGCGAGGGTGAGCCGCAAGCGTTTCCGCAACTCACCGGGTTTGCGACCGGCCGCGTAAGGCGCAGCCAAGGCCGCATAGACCACCGCCGGAAACGCCGGAACACTGAGGGTTTTCAGCTCAGCCCGCGCCGCCGTCAGTTCGGCTTGCACCCTGGCGCGGACGTCGCGCTTGTCCCACCCCCGCGGCAGGCGCGAGCGCAGCCCCGCCTCCCTAGCCCGCCACAGCCCAGCCAGTCCGAACGCCCGCGCCGCGCCGCGCACCTCCTCTAACAGCGCGGATGGGTCGAGCCGCCGGGCGGCCAGCAGCATCACCGCCCCCGCCGTTGCATCGAGATAAGCGAACACCGCCTCCGCATCGGCGAACGGCTCGGCGTCGAGCTCCGGGTATCGACCCTCCGGCAGTTGCTGCAGCGTGGTCACCGGGAAGCCACCAGCCGTCACGGCCTCGACCACTGGATGTTTGCGGGCGGGTTGGCCAGCGGCGACTTCCTCCATCGCCTCACGCCACCAGGTCAGCCTTATCTCGCCCATCAAGGGCTCACGTACCGACGAGGCCACCCGCGCCAGCTCGTGGTTCAGGGCGTAGAGGGCGATCACGTCCGCCCGCGCCGCCTCATCGGCGATGAAGCGTGTCGACAGCCAGCGGTCGGGGTCGGCCCGCCGCACGGTGTCGTCGAGGCTCTCGGGCGCGTCGCTCATGGTCGTTCAACGAAAAAGGCCCGCCGCTGGGACGGGCCTTCCTCTCGTAAATCCGCCCGCGCCTAGCCGAACAGCGACTGATGGAAGGTCATCGACACCAGCATTGGGATCGACAGCAGCAGGTTGATGCGCGAGGCCAACATCGCCGTCCGCGCCGCTTTGGCTTTGGAGTCGGCGTCGGCTTCCTTGATGCCCAGCGCGATCTTCTGGTTTGGCCAGATCACGCCCCAGACGTTCAGGAACATGATGATGGCCAGATAGGCGCCGATGCCCAAGAGCGCGTAGCCGCGATCCTCCGCGCCGAAGCCGCCGAGCGTGCCGAAGGTCAGAACTTCGCCGAGGTAGCCGCGCACGATCGCGATGGCGAGGCCGAACAGCACCGTCGCCAGCGCCGACCAGCGGAACCAGAACAGCGCCTCGGGGGCGATGTACTTGGAGACCGCCGGTTTCAGCTCGGCCGGCACGTCGGGCATTTTCCGGATCTGCACGAAGTTGAAGTAGTAGAGCAGCCCGATCCACAGGATGCCCGAGAACACGTGCCCCCAGCGCAGCACGGCCTGCCAGAACTGGTTGTCGGCGCCGCCGTGCGCGGTGAGGTAGGCATAGATCATGATCAGCGCGAGGATGACGCTGACGATGATGGTGTTGCGGAAGTTCGAAAGCAGCCCGGCCATTGTTCCCGTCCCTGAGTCCTACCGTGGCTCTCAGGTATAGGACGTTTTGACGCACCCGCAAGCGGAGCTAGACCGCGATCAGCGCCGCTGCGATTCGGCGTCCTTCGGAGGCGAGGACGTTGTAGGTGCGGGCCGCGGCTTCGGTGGACATGAACTCCAGGCCGATGCGGGCCTCGCTTAGGGCTTCGCGGATGGCGCGGGGCGGCAGGGTCTGCCTGGCGCCGGTGCCGAGGAGAACGAACTCGACGACGCCTAGTCCGGCGGCGAACACCTCGTTGAACGCGGCGGGGGTCAGTTCGTCCATCGAGGTCACCGCCCAGCTGCGCGGCTCGTCGTCCAGGATCAGCAGCGATCCCACCCGCCAGGCGCCGGAGACGCGGAAACCGCCTCCGCCATAGGCATCGATGGAGGGCGCCTGCCGCATCGCGGCCTAGCGGGTGCTGGTCGCCGGCTTGAGCGGCACGGCCTCTTCCTCGCCGCGCTTGACGCCCCACAGCAGGATGATCGGCGCGGCGACGTAGATCGACGAATAGGTGCCGAGCGCGATGCCGAACATCATGATCAGCGAGAAGCCGAACAGCGCCTCGCCGCCGAAGATGGCGAGGCCCCCCAGCGCCAGGATGGCGGTCAGACCGGTGATGATGGTCCGCGACAGGGTCTCGTTGATCGACAGGTCGATCACCTCGCGCAGCGGCATCTTCTTGTATTTGCGAAGGTTCTCGCGCAGCCGGTCGAACACCACGACGGTGTCGTTCATCGAATAGCCGATGATGGTCAGGATGGCGGCGATGGTGGTGAGGCTGAACTCCATCCGCGTAACCGCGATCAGCCCGAAGGTCAGGATGACGTCGTGGAACAGCGCCGCCACGGCACCGAAGCCGAACTGCAGCTCGAACCGGAACCAGATGTAGATCAGCATCAGCAGGATCGCGAGGCCGAGCGCCATCAGACCGTTACGGAACAGCTCGCCGGACACCTTCGGCCCCACCACTTCGGTGCGCGAGAAGGTGGTCGTCGGGCCGTGGATGCCGGTCAGCGCCGCCTTGACCTGCTGCACCGTCACCGCCGGGTTGGAGCCCGCCGGCGTCTGAAAGCGGGTCATGGCGTGGAAGCGGGCGCCCGGGTCCTCCGCCGTGGCGAAGGCCTGCAGCTGCACGTCGCCCAGCCGTTGCGCCGACAGCGCCTGGCGGGCGGCGCCGAGGTTGACGGGCTTGGGCGCGGTGGCGAACTCCAGCACCGTGCCGCCCTTGAAGTCGATGCCGCAGGTCAGGCCCCCGCACGGCGGCGTGGCCGGCCAGATAGTGAAGAACAGCGAGCCGATCACCGCCACGATCGACAGGAAACCGGCCAGCCGCGCCCAGTGCACGAACCGGAAGTGCGTCTGCACCGGCAAGATCTTGATCAGAGGCCACATCTTCATCAGCTCACGCGATCGGCAACGTCTTGGGCCGCCGGCTGCGGAACCACAGCGCCAGCAGGACCTGGGTGATCAGCACGGCGCTGAAGACGGAGGTGATAACTCCGATCGACAGCGTCCAGGCAAAGCCGCGCACCGGGCCCGAGCCGAACTGGAACATAATCAGCGCCGCCAGGATGGTGGTGACGTTGGCGTCGATGATGGTGCTCATGGCGCGCGAGAACCCCGCCTCCATGGCCGAGATCACCGTCCGCCCCGCCCGCACCTCGTCGCGCATCCGCTCATAGATCAGCACGTTGGCATCGACCGCCACGGCCAGCGTCAGGATCAGGCCGGCGATACCGGGTAGCGTGAGCGTCGCCTGCGTCACGGACATCACGGCGATGATCAGCAGGCCGTTGATGAGCAGCGCGATCACCGAAAAGCCGCCGAACAGCAGGCCGTAGGCGAGGATCATGAACAGCAGGATGGAGACGAAGCCGACGATGGTGGAGGTCATCCCCGCCTTGACCGCGTCGGCGCCCAGCTCGGCCCCAACGGTACGCTGCTCCTCGACCGTCAGCCGGGCGGGCAGGGCCCCGGCGCGCAGCAGCACGGCCAGGTCGTTGGCGCTCTCGATGGTGAAGTTGCCGCTGATCTGGCCGTTGCCGCCGACGATGGCGCTCTGGATGACCGGGGCCGAGATGATCTTCTCGTCGAGGACGATGGCGAAGCGCTTGCCAATGTTCTGGGTCGTGGCCTCGCCGAAACGGCGGGCGCCCTGGCTGTTGAAGCGGAAGTTGACGACGGGAGCGCTGGTCTGCGGGTCGTTCGACTGGCGCGCGTCGGTGAGCATCTCGCCGGTGACCAGCGCGCGGCGCTTGACCAGATAGGCCGGCGAGTAGCCGTCGGTGCTGGGCAGCACTTCCGAGCCCGGCGGGATGCGGCCGGCGGCCAGTTCCTGCGGCGTGACGCTGTCGTCGACCATCTGGAAGGTGAGCTTGGCGGTCTGGCCGATGACGTTCTTCAGCCGCTCGGGGTCGCTTTCACCCGGCGCCTGCACGACCACGCGGTTGGCGCCCTGGCGGGTGATCGAGGGCTCCTTGGTGCCGAGCTCGTCGATGCGGCGGCGGATGATTTCGATCGACTGGTCGACAGCCCCGGCTTCCTGCTCGCGCAGGGCCTGCTCAACGAAAGCCAGCCGCAGCCGCTGGTCGGGCGTGCGGGTGACGGTCATGTCCGCCGCGCCGCTGGCCATGCGGTTGGAGAGGCGGCTGAGCGCAGTGTAGGCGGTGTCGACCTCGGCCGGATCGATGACGCGGACGGTGACGTCGCCGCCCACGGCGCCGAGGTCGGCGAACTCGATCTGGTCCTCGCGCAGCGTCTTGCGGACGTCCTCGATCAGGGCGACCTGCTTGTCCTTGCGCAGCTCGGCGGTATCGACCTCGAGCAGCAGATAGGAGCCGCCCTGCAGGTCGAGGCCCAGGTTCAGCGTCTGCTTGGGGAACCAGCCCGGCAGCTGGGCGCGCGTCCCCGCGGGCAGCAGGTTCGGCAGCGTGAACAGGATGCCGAAGATCACCGACGCAATGACGAGGATGACCTTCCAGCGGGAAAGGTTGAGCATGGGCGGCGATCAGCCCTTGTCGTTGGCGGAAACGGGCGTTCCCTTGGCGCGGACCTCGGTGATCATCGCCTTGACGACCTTCACCGTGACACCCTGGGCGACTTCCACGCCCACCTCGGCGTCCTCGACGCGGACGACCTTGCCGATGACGCCGCTGGACAGCACGACGCTGTCGCCGCGCTTCAGCGCCGCGACCATCGCCTGGTGGTCCTTGGCGCGCTTCTGCTGCGGCCGGATCAGCATGAAGTAGAAGAGCACGAACAGCAGAACGAGCGGCGCGATCTGGATCAGGATGTCCTGGGGACCGCCGGCGGGATTCATGTCCGTCTCCGAATAAGGAAGCGGCGGCCACATCGGGCCGCCTGAAGCTGGGCGGAAGCTATGCGTTCGCCTGTGGTTTTGCAATGCGCGGACCAGCCTCCTAAACACCGCACATCCCGGCGAAGCCGGGACCCAGGCTGAGGGCGCGGGTGAGGGATGACGGACGACACTCAGAACCTGCTGAAGCGGATTGCCGAGGCGCTCGAACGCATCGCTCCTGCTGCGGCTTCGGAGCCCTCCTTCGACGGTGCGAGGCTGTTCCGGCACGATCCGATGAGCGGCGCCTTCGTGGCCGCGCCGGACTTCCCGCTGCCGCTCGACCTGCTGGTCGGCATCGAGCGCCAGAAGGAGCGGTTCGTCGAGAACCTCGAGCGTTTCGCCAAGGGTCTGCCGTCGAACCACGCCCTGCTGTGGGGCGTGCGTGGCACGGGCAAGAGCTCGCTGGCCAAGGCGGCGTTCATGGCGGTTCAAGGCGACCTGAAGCTGGTCGAGGTCGACCGCGACCAGGTCACCGCCCTGCCCGCCCTGTTCGACCAGCTGCGCGGCCGGCCCGAGCGCTTCGTGGTGCTCTGCGACGACCTTTCGTTCGAGGAAGGCGCGGCCGCCGCCAAGGCATTGAAGTCGGCGCTGGAGGGCGGCGTCGCCGGACCGCCGGAAAATGTGCTCTTCGTGGCAACCTCCAACCGCCGCCACCTGATGCCGCGGGGCCATGCCGAGGATCGCGGCCTCGTCTCCGCCGCCGAAGACGCCGAGGAGGAGGTCAGCGTCTCCGACCGCTTCGGCCTGTGGATCGGCTTCCCGGCCATGGATCAGGCCGCCTACCTCGCCGCCGTCCAGGCCTACGCCGCCCGCTTCGGCCTCGAGGCCAAGGACCTCGACCGCCGCGCCCTGCAATGGTCGCAACTGCGTGGGGCCAGGTCAGGCCGGGTCGCGTGGCAGTTCATCCGCGATCTGGCGGGGGAGTTGGGGAAAAGGCTGTAAACCCTTCTCCCTGAGGGAGAAGGAGGGGCCCGCCTGCGAAGCAGGTGGGAGGATGAGGGTTTAGGAACGTAACCGGAGAGGGCGTAAACCCTCACCTTCCCACGCCTGCGGCGCGGGCCCCTCCCTCTCCCTCAGGGAGAGGTGTTCAGGAGCGCGGCAGCACCAGCGCCGGATCAACCGGCCGGGCCTTGTCCTTCGGTGAGGGAGCGTAGCGGACTTCGAAGTGCAACTGCGGCTCGCCGACGCCGCCGGTGGAGCCGACCGCGCCGAGCTGCTGGCCCTGCATCACCGCGTCTCGCATCTTCACGTCGATGCGGTTGAGATGCGCGTAAGCCGTCACCCAGCCGCCGTTGTGCTTGACCAGCACCAGATTGCCGAAGCCCGGCACCTGGTCGCCCGCATAGACCACCTCGCCGTTGGCGGCGGCGCGGACCTGGGTTCCCGGCAGCGCTCGGATGTTGAGGCCGTCGTTGCGCTGGCCGCCGCCCTTGGGGCCGTAGCCGGCGATCACCTCGCCCATCAGCGGCCACACGAAACGCCCCTGCCCAGCCGCCGCCACCTCGGCGTCGGTGGGCGGGGCGTTGGTCTGCACGATCGGATTGCCGGAGGTCGCGGGCGGCGCGTAGGGCCGCGCCGTCGTCACCGGGGGCGTATAGGGCCGCGCCACCACAGGCGGGGTGTAGGGCTTGGCCGTGGTCACGGGCGGTGTGTAGGGCCGCGCGACCGGCGGCGTCGTGACTGGCGGTGTGTAGGCCGGAGTGGCGGGCGGCGTCGTCACGACGGCCGGCGGCGTGGTCGTTGTGGTCGTGGTCGTCGTCACGACAGGAGCCGGCTGCGTCTGGGCGGCCACCTGCACCGGGCGCTGATAGACCGGCGCGGGCGGCGTCACCGTCACTGTTCGTGTGGACGGGCCCGCATCCTTGTAGCCCGACGGCAGCAGCAGCCGCTGGCCAGGGCGGATCGGCGTCGCCACCGCGAAGTCGTTGGTCTCGGCGAGGCTCCCGGCCGGAACGCTGAACCGCCGCGCGATGGCGAACAGGGTGTCGCCGCTCTGGACGACATAGGCCTTGGCCCGGGGCGCGGGGCCCTTCAGCGTCCGGCCCGGCTGCAGCGAGGACGGCTTGTCGATGCCGTTGTCGTCGGAAAGCTTGCTGACCGTCGTGCCGAGCTTGCGGGAGATCGAGTAGAGGGTATCGCCGGGCTGGACCTCGTAGGTCGTCGGCCTGCCTTCCGCGTCGACCACCTTGCCGCCCGCGACGGTAACGGTTTTGGTCACCGGCTGCGGCGTCGGCGTGACCTGCGGCTGGCTGATCGGCGCCAAGGGCTGTGACGAGACGGCGGTCGGCGGCGCGGCCGGCGCCAGGGTTCCGGTCTGCACCGTCGTTGTAGTCGCACGCGCCGTGGTCTGCGCCGTCGCCACCGGCGCGGTTTCCTCGCCCATGACCGGGAAGTTGGCCTTGGGCATCTCAAGCGGCTCGCGCTTGGCCTGGCCTTCAGCCACGGGGTAATGGGAGGTCGCACAGGCGGCCATCGCGCAGGAGGCCATCCCGATCATTCCGACCCGGGTCCAGAAGTGCGTCATTCGGCGCTCCCTTCCTAAACGTCACTGAGTGGGGCACGGGCTGTTAAGCAGCCGTTAATCACGTCGCCCCACTCCACCTTTTCTCGCGCGCTACAGCTCGCTCGCCACCCCGTCGAGAAGGGGCACGAAGCGCACGTCGCAGAGCGTCTCGACCTTGAACCCGCCCTTGCCGTCGCCGGCATAGCGGCGAAGGCTCTGGACGGGACCCTTGCCGATCGGGGCGACCAGCACCCCGTTCGGCTTCAGCTGCTCCAATAGAGTCGCGGGCTCATCTGAGGCTGCGGCTGTGACCAGAATGCGGTCGAAAGGCGCCTGCTCAGGCCAGCCTTCGCCGCCGTCGCCGAAACGGGTGATGATGTTGGTCAGGCCCAGCGTCTGGAACCGCTCCTCGGCCTCGCGCTTCAGCGTACGGTAGCGCTCGACCGTGTAAACGAGCCGCGCCAGCCTCGCGAGGATCGCCGTCTGGTAGCCCGAGCCGGTGCCGATCTCGAGCACCCGGGTGCGCGGGTCCATGGTCAGCGCCTGGGTCATCAGGCCGACGATGAATGGCTGGCTGATGGTCTGGCCACAGGCGATGGGCAGGGCCGAATCCTCCCACGCCCGCTCCTTGAACAGGTCCGGCGTGAACAGCTCGCGCGGCGTCTTCTCGATGGCGCCCAGCACCTTCGGGTCGGTCACCCCTTGCGAGCGCAGCGCCAGGATGAGGCGCGCGTGCCGGGTCTCGGGTGTGTCTTCGTCGGCTTCGGCCATCATCACAACTTCGGCGGAACGCCGCCCAGCGCGCCCTTCAGCCTGTGCAGGGTTTCGCCGTGTGTGAGGTCGATGTGAAGGGGGGTGACGGAGATTTTTCCGTCATAGACCGCGCGCAGGTCGGTTCCCGCCGCCGGATTGGACAGCTGGCCCCTGAAACCCATCCAGTAATAGTCACGCCCGCGCAGGTCGGTGCGCCGCTCGGCGTGCATGTGCTTGAAGTCGCGAAAGCCCTGGCGGGTGACCTCGACGGCGGTGACTTCTTCGGGCGCCGCGTCGGGGAAGTTGATGTTCATCACCACCTCGCCGGCCGACCAGCCCTCCTCGATCAGCCGCTTGATGATGCCCGGCCCGTGCGCCTCGGCGGTGGCGTAGAAGGGCTGCTCGTTGTCGTGAAAAATCCGCATTGCCTGCGACAGGGCGATGGACGGGATGCCGAGCGCCATGCCCTGCAGCGCCCCGGCGACCGTGCCGGAGAAGGTGACGTCCTCGGCGAGGTTCTGGCCGCGGTTGACGCCCGACAGCACCAGGTCGGGCTTGGCGTCGCTGATCAGGTCCTGCACGGCCAGTTCGACGCAATCGGTCGGCGTCCCGGTCACCGAAAACCGCCGCTCCTCCAGCTTCCGCACCCGCAGCGGGAAGGAGAGCGTCAGCGCGCGGGAGGCGCCGGACTGCTCGACCTCGGGGGCGACCACCCAGACGTCATCGGAAAGGGCGCGGGCGATGCGTTCGAGGCTGGCCAAGCCTTCCGCGTGAATCCCATCGTCATTGGTACAAAGAATACGCACCTTACACCGTCATTGCGTGGTTCGAGACGCGCTGCGCGCTCCTCACCATGACGAATTCTGAGTTCGCCGCTGATACTGAAGTCGTCATCCTGAGGAGGCCGAAGGCCGTCTCGAAGGACGCAACGCCCCTCATCGCCCCGGCTCCAGATGCGTCACCCCACCCATGTACGGCAAGAGCGCCTCGGGGACGGCGATCCGCCCGCCCTCGTCCTGATAGTTCTCCAGCACCGCCACCAGCGTGCGCCCGACCGCCAGCCCCGAGCCGTTCAGCGTATGGACGAACCGCGTCCCCTTCTCGCTGGCCGGCCGGTAGCGCGCATCCATCCGCCGCGCCTGGAAGTCCCCGCAATTCGAGCACGAGCTGATCTCGCGGTAGGTGTTCTGCGACGGCAGCCAGACCTCAAGGTCGTAGGTCTTGCGCGCCGTGAACCCCATGTCGCCGGCGCACAGCAGCATCACCCGGTACGCCAGTCCGAGCTTTTGCAGCACCTGCTCGGCGCAGTTCGTCATCCGCTCATGCTCTTCGTCGGACTTCTCGGGCGTGGTGATCGAGACCAGCTCGACCTTCTGGAACTGATGCTGCCGGATCATCCCCCGCGTATCGCGCCCCGCCGCCCCCGCCTCCGACCGGAAACAGTGCGTCAGCGCCGTCAGCCGCATCGGCAGCTCTTCCTCGGCAAGGATCTGTTCACGGACGATGTTCGTGAGGGGGACCTCGGCGGTGGGGATGAGCCAGCGGCCATCGGTGGTGTGGAACAGGTCCTCGGCGAACTTCGGCAGCTGACCGGTGCCGAACACCGCATCGTCCTTGACCAGCAGCGGCGGGTTCACCTCGGTGTAGCCGTTCTGCGTGGTCTGCAGATCGATCATGAACTGGCCCAGCGCCCGCTCCAGCCGCGCGATCTGGCCTTTCAGCACCACAAACCGCGAGCCGGACATCCGGGCGGCGGCCTCGAAGTCCATGCCCAGCGGGCCGCCGAGATCGACGTGATCGCGCGGATTGTTCGGCCGGTTAGGCTCACCCCAGCTGCGTTGCGCGACGTTGGCGGTCTCGTCCTCGCCCGGCGGTACGTCCTCGGCCGGAACGTTGGGCAGCGCCGCCAGACGGTCTTTCAATTCGGCGCCGGTGGACGCTTCAATGTGCATCTGCTCAGCCATGCTGGCCTTGAGCTGCTCGACTTCGGCCATCAGCGCCGCGGCCTTGTCCTCGTCCCGCTTGGCCTTGGCTGCGCCGATCAGCTTGGAAGCCTCGTTGCGACGGGCAGCGGCTTCCTGCACGGCGGTCTGGGCGGCGCGGAGTTTGGCGTCCAGTTCCAGCAATCCGGACGTCTGCGGCTCAAGCCCCCTCACCGCCCAGGCGCGGTCATAAGCCTGCGGGTCGTCACGGATGGCTTTGATGTCGTGCATGGGGAGGCGGTGCCGCTTCGAGGTCGGCTCTGTCTAAGGCGCGTCGGGACCGGAGCCAACCGCGCAGTGGAGATTCCCGATACCAATCATCTGACCCCTTACGACCACTCTCGCCCCCTAGGCTGCTCATCCTGGCGAGAGCCGGACCCAGGCGGGCGGGCCGCTTTCCAGGCCGAGTTCAGTTGGAATCTCAGCCTGGGTCCCGGCTTTCGCCGGGATGAGCGGTTTGTGGAGCTGGTAATCCCCGCCCATTCAGCCAGGCGCATCATGGCTCATGCAGCGGCCTCAAGACGGCGGCCGGGCCTTTGAAAAGTAAGCACGCAGGGGATGCGATACTCTCGCCCCTCAGGCCAGCGCTTCGGCGGCCTCTGCCCGTCTGCGGCGGCGTTCCATGAGCCAGACGCACCAGATCGAGACCTCGTAGAGGAGGCAGATCGGGATCGCGAGCATCAGCTGGCTGATCGGGTCGGGCGGCGTCAGCACCGCGGCGACCACGAAGACCGCGACGATGGCGTAGCGGCGGCCGCTCCTAAGCGTCTTGGCGCTAACCAGCCCGGCCAGCCCGGCCAGCGCCAACACCACGGGCAGCTGGAAGCACAGCCCGAACGCCAGCAGCAGCGTCGTCACCAGCGTCAGGTAGTCGGACACCTTGGGCAGCAGCTCGACGGTGATGTTGCCCGAGCCCATGATCTGCTGGCTCAGCGAGAACCACAGGACGAACGGCAGCATGACGAAATAGACCAGCGCCGCCCCGGCCAGGAACAGGATCGGCGAGGCCAGCAGAAAGGGCAGGAAGGCCCGCCGCTCGCGCTTGTAGAGGCCCGGCGCCACGAACCGGTAGAGCTGCCAGGCCAGGATCGGGAAGGTCAGCACCACCGCGCCGAAGCCGGCCAGCTTCAGCTTGGTGAAGAAGAACTCCAGCGGCGCGGTGAAGACCAGTTTCAGCCCCGCGCCCGCCACCGATGGCACCTCCCGAAAGCCGGTCAGCGCCAGCAGCAGGTCGAACGGGCCGTGATGGGCGCCGCTCGCCTTTTGGGCGGCGAGCAGCCCGGCGCCGATCTCGAACGGGTGCAGCAGGAAGATGTAAATGCGGCCGGAGAAGGCAAAGCAGATGGCGAACCCGACGATCAGGGCCGCGACGCAGATGATCAGCCGCGTGCGCAGCTCGGTCAGGTGCTCCAGCAGCGGCGCGCGGGAGGCCTCGATCTCCAGGTCGGGATCGTAGTCGCTCACGCGGAAGCTTCCGGCTTCTTGCGGGCGCGGGGCTTCTTCGGCGTGGCGGTCGGGGCGGCAGCGGCCTTCTTGGCAGGCGCGCGGCGTTTCGGTTTCGGCGCGGGCGCTTCGAGCGGGGGCGCCGCCTCCTCCGGCGGCCCTTCTATCACCAGCCTCGGCGGCGGCTTGCCGGTCACGCCGGCGTGGATGTCGGCGAACACCTGGTCGACCTCGGCGTCGCCGGCTTCAGCGGCCGCTTCGCGCAGCGGATCGAGATAGCGGCCCGAGCGCATGGCCTGGACTTCCTTGCGCAGCTCGTCGAGTTCCGACTGGCGGGCCATCTCGTCGAAACTGGCGCGAAATTCGTTGGCCATGCCGCGCATGCGGGCGATGAACTGCCCCAGCTTGCGCAGCATGACGGGCAGGTCTTTGGGCCCGACCACGATCAGAGCGATCGCGGCGATGACCAGCAGTTCGGTGGCGCCGACTTCAGGCAGCATGGACGCGCCTTATGGCGTTAATTGCGGAGGTCTTCCTTTTCCGCGTCGGTGCGCGGCAGCCGGCCACCCGACTTCTCGGCTTCGACCGTCTCGTCCTCACCCTTCAGGCCTTCGCGGAAGGCGCGGATGCCCTTGGCCGCGTCGCCCATCAGGCCCGACAGCTTGCCCTTGCCGCCGAACAGCAGGGCGACCACCGCGATGACGATAAGCCAATGAACCCAGCTCAAGCTTCCCATGACGGGCAGACTCCATGAATGTCGCGCGGACGCCTTCGCCCACAATATAGGCCGATGCAAGGCTCACGGCCACGTGGCCGCTGTGCCGAAATGGCTCTACTCCTCAGCTCCTACGAAATCGGAAACGAACTCGGGGGCGTCTTCCAAGTAGAGCGGGTCCTCATCCGGGTCGCTCGTCGACGGGTCAGGCAGGTTGAAGCCGGCCGGCAGGTCTATGCTGAGCAGGCCCGCGGCCTTCATCTCCGCCATCCCCGGCAGGTCGGCGAGGGTGGCCAGGCCATAATGTTCGAGGAACCTGTCCGTCGTGCCGAACGTCACCGGCCGTCCGGGCGTGCGGCGGCGGCCGCGCATCTTGACCAGACCCAGTTCGAGCAGCACGTCGAGCGTGCCCCGGCTGGCCTGAACGCCGCGCACCGCCTCGATCTCGGCGCGGGTGACCGGCTGGTGGTAGGCGACGATGGCCAAGGTCTCCTGCGCGGCCTTCGACAGGCGGCGCGGCTCCTCCCGCTCCTCGGTCATCAGCCAGGCGAGGTCCTCCGCCGTCTGGAACCGCCAGCGGCCGGCGACAGAGACGAGTTCGACCCCCCTGCCCTGATACCGCACCTGCAGGGCCCCCAGCGCCGCCGCCACCTCCGACTCCTCCGGAAGCCGCCGCGCCAGGTCGACCACGCTCAGCGGCTCGGCCGCCGCAAACAGCAGCGCCTCGATGCGGCGGGCGGTCTCTGCCAGCTCCGCGTCGAACAGCTCGCTCACGCCGCCTCCTTCCGCTTGCGCAGGAATAGGTCGGCGAAGGCGTCGAGCTGACGGGCCTCCAGCGAGCCCTCCTTCACCAGCTCCAGGCTGGCCGAGAGGGTGGAGGCCAGGCACGAGGCGCGGCTGGGACCGCTGGACGGCGGCATCGGCGCGATGCCGCCGAGCGAAGTCCAGGCGGCCAGCTCCGGCAGTAGCTCGCGCAGCCGCTGGCGGGCGTCGTCGAGCGGATAGGCGGTGGGGAGCGCGGGGCGGTAGTGGCGGTCCTGCTCCTTCTTGCGCTGGCCGATGTAGGCGCTCATCAGCGCGTAGAGGTCGCCTTCCAGCCGGGTGTGAGAGACGATCTTCACCGCTTCGGGGTCGCCGCGCGTGAACACTTCGCGCTTCAGCTGCGGACGGGTGCGCAGGGCCTCGGCGGCCTGGCGGATCATGTCGAGCTTGGCAAGGCGGAAGGCCAGCTGCGCCGCGACCTCCTCCGCCAGCGGCTCGTCGGTCTTCGGCCGGTCCGGCTTGGGCAGCATCAGCCGCGACTTCAGGTAGGCGAGCCAGGCCGCCATCACCAGATAGTCCGCCGCCAGCGAGAACCGCAGCCGCCGCGCCTCGCGAACGAAGGCCAGGTACTGGTCGGCCAGCCGCGTCACCGACAGCTGCAACAAATCGACCTTCTGCGTCCGCGCCAGCGTCAGCAGCACGTGCAGCGGACCTTCATAGCCGTCGATGTCGACGATCAGCGCCTCGCCGTCCTGGGCCGCGTTATCGGCGGCCTCGAAGTCGAGGATGGGCTGGAAGGGCGCGTTCATGCGGCGAATCTCCCCTCGAACACCGCGTCGAGCCGAGCGTTGCCCTCGGCGACGTCGAACGGCTCGGGCGAGCGGGCGATGCGGGCCAGGGCGGCGTCGGCGCGGCGCCTGGCCTTGCCCATCAGCGGTCTGGTCCCCTTCACCACCGCCTTCATCTCGGCCATGTCGCCGTTGCAGTGCAGGACGATGTCGCAGCCGGCCGCCAACGCGGCCCGCGCCCGCTGCTCGAAGTCGCCGCTCAGCGCCTTCATCGACAGGTCGTCCGTCATCAGCAGGCCGTCGAACCCGATGGTCTCACGGATCACCTGCCTGATCGCCTTGCGCGACAGCGTCGCCGGCCGTTTGCGGTCGATGGCCGAATAGACGACGTGCGCCGTCATCCCCATCGGCATGTCCGATAGCACCCGGAACGGCTCGAAGTCGCGGGCGTCGAGGTCGCCATAGAGGGCGTCCACCACCGGCAGGTCCATGTGGCTGTCGGTCGCCGCCCGCCCGTGGCCGGGGATGTGCTTGATGACCGGCAGCACCCCGCCGGCGATCAGGCCCTCGGCGGCGGCGCGGCCCAGGAAGGCGACCTCCTCGACCGTCTGGCCATAGGCTCGGTCGCCGATGATGTCGTGGGCGCCGGGGCTCGGCACGTCGAGCACCGGCACGCAATCGACGTTGATGCCCAGCGCCCGCAGGTCATGGGCGATCAGCCGCGCGCCGAGGCGGGCGACCTCGCGCCGGACCAGCGGATCGTTGCCGGCCAGCGTCCCGTAGGCCCGGCCAGGAGGATACCTGCGCCAATGCGGCGGCTGCAGGCGAGCGACCCGGCCGCCCTCCTGGTCGATGAGGATCGGCACATCGGCGCGGTCGGCCACAGCGCGCAGGCTGTCGGTCAGCGCCCGCACCTGCGCCGGACTGTCGATGTTGCGCTTGAAGAGGATGAACCCCCACGGCCGCACGTCACGGAAGAAGGCCCGCTCCTCGGCGGTCAGCTCCAGGCCCGCACAGCCGAGGATGCAGGTGGAAGTCACCGGACGAAGCAGCTCTTTCCCGCCGCCTTGAGCGCCGAGCAGAAGGCGGTCGCCGACTCCTTGGTCGTGAAGCCGGTCACGGCGGTGCGGTAGAGGGTCGAACCGTTGACCTGGACCTCGGTCACAGACTTGCCTTTGCCCGAGGCCCCGCCGGCGCTGATTGCCTGGCTCCAGGCCTGGTCGGCCAACGCTCGGGACGACAGCGCGCCGATCTGGACGATGTAGGAGCCGCTGGTTGTGGCCTTCGGCGGCGTCACCGGGGTTGTGGCGGCGGGCTTGGGAGCGGGCTTGGGCGCCGGCGTCGTCACCACCGGCTTGAGCACGGGCGCGGCGGGCGCGGGCTTCGGCGTGACGACGGTTATCGGCGGGGGCGCCGGGTTCGGCTGGACGGCGGGAAGCGGCGCAGTCTGCACCGGCGCGGTAGGCCGGGCGACGGGCGTCTCTGGCGGCGGCGCGAAGGTAGGGGCCGAGGCGCCGTCATCGCCCTTGTAGATCTCCAGACCCGCCGCGGGGTCCTCCGGCTGAGCCTCGGCGGTGGCCGGCGCGGTAATCTCGCCCAGGGGCGTGCCCACCGGCTGCGGCGCATCGCCCGCGCCGCGAACGCCGCTGCGGTAGAAGAAGAACACCGCCGCGACCATGGCCAGCAGCGCCAGCACGCTGAGGATCAGGGTGAACGGGATCGGCCGTCCGCCGCCCGAGGCGGGCCGCCGCGCGTCGAAGGACAACGGAGCGTCGGTAGGGGGCGTATAGGCGCCGCGATCAGGATCGGTCATCAGCCGAGACTCCGGGAACATCTGGGCGAACGCGAGGCGAATCGCGCTGCGGTCCCGGTAGTCTACGCCATCAGGTCGAGCGGGAAGAGCTTGCGGTGTTCCTCAATGGCGTAACGATCGGTCATGCCCGCGATGTAGTCGCAGACGAGCCGCGCCCTTCCCGCCTCGTCCAGCTCATGTGTGCGCTCGGCCCACTCGGCGGGCAGCGCCTGCGGGTCGTCCATAAAGAGGGCGAACATGTCCGACAGCGCCCGCTTGGCTTGGGCGCGGGTGCGGTTGACCCGCCGGTGGCGGTACATCCGCTCGTGCAGGAACTCGCGAAGGCGGCCGAGGTCCTCGGCCATGTCGCGCGAGAAGGCGACCAGCGCGTGGTCCAGCATCCGCACGTCCTCCGCCGACGCCACCCCCGTCGAGGCCACCCGGCGGGCCGTCTCGGTCATGACGTCATCGACCATCGCGCCGATCATCCGCCGCACGGCTTCCATGCGGGTCAGGCGCACGTCGAGGTCGGGCCGCTCGTCCTGGACATCGGAGATGATCGGCCCGATCAGCGGCACCGCCCGCAGCTCGTCGAGCCCGAACAGGTCCGCCTGCATGCCGTCGTCGACGTCGTGGTTGTTGTAGGCGATGTCGTCGGCCAGGGCCGCCACCTGCGCCTCCGCCGAGGCCCAGGTATCCAGCCGTAGCGGGTAGCCAGCGTCGTAAGCCGCCACCGCCGCCCACGACGGCTTGTCCAGCTTCGCGGTCACCGGCCCGTTGTGCTTGATCAGCCCTTCCAGCGTCTCCCAAGTCAGGTTCAACCCGATGAAGTCGGGATAGCGGTGCTCCAGCTCGGTGGCCACGCGGAAGGTCTGGACGTTGTGGTCGAAGCCGCCGAACGCCTTCATCCGCTCCTCCAGTTCGTCCTCGCCGGCATGGCCGAACGGCGGGTGGCCGAGGTCGTGGCCGAGCGCGATGGTCTCGGCGAGGTCGGCGTCCAGGCCCATGGCCGTAGCGATCGACCGCGCGATCTGCGCCACCTCCAGCGAATGGGTCAGCCGGGTGCGATAGTGGTCGCCCTCGTGGGCCACGAAGACCTGCGTCTTCTCCTTCAGGCGGCGAAAGGCGGTGCAGTGGATGATGCGGTCGCGGTCCCGCGCAAACGCGGTGCGGCTGCGGCTCTCAGGTTCGGGAAACCGCCGGCCTTGCGAGCGCGACGGGTTCTCGGCGAAGGGCGCGCGCGGCGGCGGCTCGAACGGCATCGACGGGTCCCTCCCCAACTCGCCCCTTCCTAGAAGGCGCGAGCGCTCTCATATAGGGCAGAGCGATGACACAAGCCCAGATCACCCTTTCACCGAGCGCCGCCGGCCGCATCCGCCAGATCGGCGAGCGTGAAGGCAAGGCGCTGATGCTGCGCGTGGCGGTCGAAGGCGGCGGCTGCTCGGGCTTTTCCTACAAGTTCGATCTCGTGGACCAGCCCGAGCCCGATGACCTGAAAATAGAGCGCGACGGGGCCGCGGCTTTGATCGACGAGGTGTCGATGGTGCTGCTGCAGGGTTCGGAGATCGACTTCATCGACGAACTGGCCGGCGCCGAGTTCAAGATTCGCAACCCAAACGCCAAGTCCAGCTGCGGCTGCGGCGTCAGCTTCTCGATCTGATGCGCATCGCCACCTGGAACGTGAACTCGATCAACGCCCGCATCGAGCGCGTGCTCGAGTGGTTCGAGGAAGCCCAGCCCGACGTCGCCTGCCTGCAGGAGCTCAAGTGCGTGGACGAGAAGTTCCCGGCCGAGGGGTTCGAGCGCCTCGGCTACAACATCGCCGTC
>Ga0190273_10000095_pt1 | contig 48310 bp, 64 predicted proteins | sample Popmic504IS_FD_134513 | JGI IMG/M metagenome (GOLD analysis project Ga0190273, IMG submission 134513) | Populus adjacent soil microbial communities from riparian zone of Shoshone River, Wyoming, USA - 504 IS | ecosystem: Environmental > Terrestrial > Soil > Riparian zone > Trees stand | place...
TCACGAAATACCGGAACCCTGAGACCGGCATGGTTCGCCTGAGGAAGAGCGAGCTAGACGACGCTTTCCAGCCGGTGTTACCGGTTGGAGAGATCCGGTCCGAAGCGCTCAGTTTTCGGTAGACGGCATAAAAACGGACCGGACCCGGAGAGCTTCAGCTCAATCCGAATCCGGCCCGTGGTCCCGACGAAGGTAACCAAGGAAAGGGTCTCACACATGCTCTTCAGCGACAAGCCATGCCGGATTCCCCGGTCGGGGACGTTCGACTTCGCTACTGAGGTGAACGCCGTTTACACGGTCGGGCGGGATCACGTTGGGCGCGCGCTCGAAGACCTTCTTAACGACACCGAAGAGGTTTCCGGCGATATCGAGACGTTCGGCGTAGGTGTGGCCGGTCGCCGGTTGAAAGCCGTTTCATTCTCGGATGACCACCGGGCTATCGTTCTCGATCCCCGCGACCCGTACCAGGCTGATTGGGTCCGGCGAGTCTTCGAGAACGCGCGAGAGATCATTTTCCACAACTCTCCCTTCGACATCCCGAATCTGTATATCAATGGCCTGATTCGGTACGAAGACATCAAAAAGGTCACGGACACGCTGATTTATGCGCGTCTGGCGAATCCTGGCGAGCGCGTACGGAAGCGGCTCGCGGAGTGCGCGGATCGGTACCTGAACACCGGCAAGGGTGACGAACTCGCGAAAGCCTTCAAGGCTCTAGGGCTTTCATCGAAAGACGGCTTCCGGATGTTCGACCTTGACCGGCCGATCTATCAACAGGGTGCAGCTTCGGACCCCCTGATCACTCACCGGCTCCGGAATGTTGTCCGGAAAGCGGCTCTCACGCGCCACACGACCGAAAACCCGTTCAAGACGCGCGGTCTCAGCGTGCCGGAAGCGAAAGAGCTAGTTGAGCGTGAGCAGAAGATCAATCGGTTCATCACGCTTCCCCGTACCTGTAAGGGCTTTCGCGTTGACTTCGACTACCTAGAGCAGTATCAGGAGACGAACGCGGCAGAACTCCGGGACGCGGAACAAGTGCTAGCTGAGCTGAACATCAGGCCCGGCTCCGGCCCCGATCTCGCGAAGGTGCTGATCGACCGGGGAGAGATGCCGGAAGACTTCCCTCGGACGGACAAGACGAAACAGCCTTCGATGACTGCCGACAACATCGAAAAGCTTTCGTCTCCGGTTGCTCGAAAGTTCGTCCGACAAAAGCAGATTGAGAAGATCGGGAAGGACTATCTGAAGAAGGTTGTCGATCTCGCTCACGAAGGACGGATTCACTCTCAGGTCAACCTTCTGACTGCCGCTACCGGCCGGATGTCCTACGGGGAACCGCCTTTTCAGCAATTCTCCGGTCCGGCTCGCGGGATCGTGCTCGCCGACGAAGGGGACGCGCTCACCTCCGTTGACTTGTCTCAGGGTGAGCCGGTCACGATCGCGAACGCGGCTCACGACATGGGGGTTCTCGAAGGCTACGAAGCCGGAACCTCTGATCTGTATACGGAATTGGGCGTCAAGGCGCGAATGTTGCCGGTCGGCACGACCACGCTCGATTGCGAGATGGACAAGTCTAAGAAGCTGATCCGGGCGCAACTGAAGCAAGCGCTTCTAGCTCAGCTTTACGGGCAGGGTCTCCCGCTTCTTACCGCGAAGCTTGGACTTTCACCGGAGCCGTTCGGTCCGCCGTCGGATTGGGAAGTGAGCAAGCGCGGATACGACAAGGGGAAGCTTTACCCGAAATACGCTCAGGCGGCTTATCTTCGGGAACAAGTCTATGCCGCGATGCCGGAGACGGCTAAGTTCATTGGGACCTTGAAGGGTCTTTCAACGAAATACGGCAAGATGATTACCATTTCGGGTCGGGTAGTTGATATCCCGTACTCGAAGGAATTCGGCCGGTACGCGGCACACAAGGGGGTTAACTACTTCTGCCAGGGTGGACAGTATGACCTGATCGCGGATGCACTGATTCGCATCATTGACGCTGATCTGCACGAAGCTATCTATCTCATGCTTCACGATGAACTCGTTACGTCCACGTCAGCTAGTCGCGACATCCGTAAGATTCTCGAAACGCCTTCGGAGAGACTGTGTTTCTGGGCTAAGCGTCGCCCGATCCTCCGAACGGACATGAAAGACCTAGGCGAAAGGTGGGCGGACGCTTGATCGGAAACGACAAGTTCGTAAGTCTTTTCGGGATGGTTCCCGCTGGTGATCTCGAATCCCTGATTCCCGTTGTGAGTAACGCGGTTCGGGAAGGCATCGCTATCGTTCTCAACCACCCGGGAACGAAGAAGCCGCTGTGCATCCTGACTCCGGCCGACCGGAACAAGGCTGACAAGGCGGCTCGCGATGCCGCCGCGAGCATGGGCGACCCCCGGTGGCACATGCGGAAGCACGATTGCGGACTCTCGCACGCGCTCACGGTGGAATCGTTGGGTGGAGATCCGGCGAAGGTCCGGACGAAGGTCGGCGCCGTTATCCGGCGCATGACGAAGGTTCACGGGGCTACGCCGAACATCGGTGTGGAGGTAGGGCTTTCGAACCTTCTCGTCGTGGACGTGGATACTCAGGCGGAAGCCGACGGGTTCGCGAGCGATTGGGGTAAGTCCACCGGGGACCGGCTTCCGGGCATGACGGTCTCTTCCCCCGGGAAGAAGAACGAAGCCGGGAAGTGGGTTCACAAGCACGGTGGGCACTACTGGTTCACGATTCCGGCCGGAGTCGAAATGCCTGCCGGACAAGGGATCTATAAGGCCCCGGCCGGTTGGGTCGCGATGTGGAACCGTCATCAGGTTCTCGTTCCGCCGTCGGTCCGCGAAGAAGGCCCTTACGAAATCGTCGGACAGATCAACGTCGGGCCGGAATGGCTTACGGGCCGGTTAGTTACGGAAGCCGAAGCTCGAATCGACCGGGCCGGTAAGAAGTCTCAGCTTCCCGACGGAACCGGCGACATTGACCAGTATTTCGCGGCTCTGCCGTGGACGGATCTCCTTCTGCCCGAAGGATGGGAAGACACCGGATTGGTTGACCGGTGCTCTTGCCCGGTGTTCACGGCTCCGGGCGACCACTCTTCGCCGAAGTCGGCTACGGCTCACGATGCCGGATGCAACCGGCCCGAATTCGATGCCAGTATGGGACACTGGCCGATTCACGTCTGGACGGACACCGGCCCGGAATGGCTTCAGGACGCGATCCGGCGCACGGGTCACAAGACGTTCACGAAGCTTCAGTGGCTCGCGTGGCGCGACCACGACGGAGCTTCGCGCGCCGTTCTGAACGAACTTGGTTTAAACGCCGTGGACGAAGAGTTCTCCGGCGCCTACGTGCCGGACGACTTCGAGAGCCCGCTTGCGAAGTCCATGCGCGAGCAAGCGGAAGCCCTGAGCGCGCCGGAGACGGCTTCGTTCGACCCTTTCGAGACGGCCGGACCGGGGGGAGGTGAAGAAGCCGCACAGACCCCGACGGACGCCGGAGCGAGCGCGCCGGAGCCTGCCCCTTCCGTTGACCCGGTGGAGGCGTTCCTAGGTCAGCTCAAGAGTTCCGAAGAGCTGGAATCCATCGAAGATCCGGAATTCCTGATCGAAGGAATCATGGATCTCGACACCGTGACCCGGATTACCGGAAAGTCGGGACACGGTAAGACTTTCGTGATGATGGACATGTCCGCGTGTATCGCGATGGGTCGCCCGTGGCATGGGTACCCGGTCACTCAGGGGCTTGTCGTCTACATGGTGGCGGAAGGTGCTCGCGGATGGCGGAAACGGCTCCGGGCATGGGAAAAGCGTTACCTTGACGGCGCTTTCATCCCGAAGGAAGCCCTGATGATTCTGCCGATGCCGATTCAGTCCACGAACCGGGAAGAGTGGAATCTGTGGCGCATGGCGCTTTCTCGGCTCAAGCCGTCTCTCGTCATCATGGACACGCAAGCGCGTGTGACCGTAGGCGTTGACGAGAACGACGCGAAGGAAATGGGTATCTTCGTGGAACGGCTGGAACAGATCAGGCGCGAAACCGGCGCTTGCGTTGTGACGGTTCACCACTTGGGGCACGAAGGGCAACACGGCCGGGGATCGACGGCCGTTGTCGGCGCTCTGGGGTCTGAGATCCGAGTGAAGAAGACGGCGCCCGGAAAGCTTCAGGTTGAGTGCGAAAAGATGAAGGACGCTGAGGAATTTGAACCGATCAAGTTCGAACTTGAAACGGTAGTTCTCGGCGAATCGCCGTCTAAGAAGCACGATTCAGCTATCTTGAAGCGGGACGGATGGGATCCGTACGCCGATGAGTTCGATGCGCCGGAACAGGTCGCGGAAAAGGATTCCATCGAATATCGGATTATTCGCTACCTGTGGCACGAAAAGTACATGACCGGCGCAACTCAGACCGAAGTGCGTAAAGCGCTTCGCGATGACCAGATGATGAAGTACGGAGACACGAAGGGGCTTTCAGACGGAAACGTTAACAAGGTGTGGCAACGGCTGATTGAAGAGGAAAAGATCGAACCGAAGACCGGTCGGGTGACCCGGACGGGCGCGTTCGTCACCTCCGAAGCCGTTGTGAAGGCTCTCGGCGTTCCGTTGCTCCGGGTGGCTCCATCACTCCCCCCGGCCGGGGGGATCGCGGGAGACGACACGTCAGAGCCGGAGGAAGGCGAAGCCGGAGCCGCCAACACGGCTTGAGCGAGCGAGTTCACTCCGGCCGATTCCGGAGTGAACTCGCTACCCCGGCCGGGGGTGAGTGAACTTCTGAAAGTTCACTGAGTTCATTCGTCTCCGGCCGGAGTGAACTTTTTGGACATAGCCTCTGACCAGGGCCGATGAGAAAAAGTTCACTGAGTTCACTTCTTCACACAAAAGTTCACGAACCCGGTATTCACTGAGTTCACTCACCCGGGGGGGCTAGGAACTAGCCCCCGGGTGAACTCAGTACCCAAATCGCTCAGGCACCAAATCCTGAAGCGCACCGGCCGGGGTGAAACCGGCTCCGGCACAGCACATCTCAGGTACCGACGAACGAAAGGTGTTGCGAGACATGGTTAAGACCTACGCGAAGGGTCGTGGGCTTGAGTACGACGTGATCCACGACCTGAAGGCGAAGGGCTTCGAGACGATGCGTGCAGCGTCGTCGGCCGGAGCGATGAAGATTGACGTTCTGGCCGTTCGACCCGGCCGGGGTTATCACGTGGACGAAGGCAACATGGCGGATTGCGTGTGCCATTCTGACGTTCTGACGATTCAGGCGAAGTTTTCAGCCAATATCGGTTCTGTGGAGTGGAACACGCTCTTGGAGTGGTCGCGCATCATTGTTGCTACTCCGATCATGGCTCAGCGCGGACCACGCGGGACGAAGGTCGTTTACACGGAACTTCTCCTTCCTCGGAAATTCGGTGAGAGATTGCGCCCGGATCAGTACCGGCCGTACGTGTTTCGTGTAAACTCTAGGCATGACTTCCCCCACGCCTGAGGATCACCGGAAATTCGAAGCTGATCTGAACGCTTACCTGATGTCGGCTGAAAAAGTGCCCGTTACGGCAATTTTCAGCTCCGGTAACATTGCGGTCTTTTTCGGCGTGTCTCCGTCGGTTGTTACCAATTGGGCCATCCGAAACAGTGAATTCCCGCGTCCGCTACGTCAAGGATCGACGTATGGCCTTTACGACATCCGGAAGGTAGTTCAGTGGTGGATTCACTGGAACCCGGAGAATGGTCGGAAAGGTGGGCGCCTTCCTGAGAACTGGAAAGACTACCTGAATTAATGGCTATTCGAGTCTTCCGCTGTGACAAGTGCGAAAAGTACAGTTACGGCACGTCAATATGTAATTGGTGTAAGGCGTGGGACGATTACCGACGAAGGGAGTACGGAGATGGTACTTGGTATTTTGATTCTGGGTATTGGGATCATCGTGATATTCGCTCGATTGGCGAATACGGCGCTCCGCATCCGGAACGAAAAGCTCAGGCAAGCCGCGATTCGGGTTCGTACGCAAATCGCTTCCGAGCGATTTTCCGGCGAGCGAGTTCCAGAGCCCGACATCAGCGAAAACGATGAATGGCCGGTGCTCTGATGCCGACTCCGGCGCAAATTGCGCAGAACAAGCCTAAACCGAAGCCCACTTCGATCAGTGACCCGACGCACGATCACGAACCCGAGAAAGAGCAGAAATACTAATGGCGAAGATGAACATCAATTCGGAGGCGGCCGACAAGAAAGTCGGCATGACTCTCGGCGAGCTGAAAGAGTTCCTCCGGCTCACTGACGATTACAACTTCGCTCCGGAAGACCTGATTCGAGTCAAGATCGGGCTCAACGGGCAGATTCAGAGAATCGAGACGCGATAATGCGAAGCGACCGTTCTAAGGGTCAGGATACGACCGTTCTTCAGGCGAACGCCCCTGAGAGCAAGATCGTAGCTCTTCAGGGCAAGCTCTACGTCTTGGAGCCGAAGGAGGATGGTTCTCCGGGCTTCAGGACGACTCCGCTTCCGGCTCTTCAGAACGCCGATTGGATTACTCGGAGCGATCCGGAGCAATTCGAGTGAACCGGCTTGATCATCCGTTCCGGTGGCATTTCGTGGTCGGTCTTGGGCTGACTCTCGGAATCGGTGTCGGAGTGCTGATCTTCCTTCTAGGTCTCGGGTTCCTGTGCTGGAACGGGACCGGCGGATTCTGGTTCTGGGATTTCTGATGAAAAAGCCTCTCTGTGACGTTTACATGTGCAGAGATCGGGCTTATCGAAGAATCTGGTTCGAACTGAACACGTTCTTCATGGGTCGGAGATACACCGTAGGTCTGAACTTCTGCGGAACTCATCTGAAGCGACAGGAAGGATTAGTGAAAGGCGCTCAGATCGTCGGAAGTATGCACATTGACGACTGGCGAGTCTCACAGTTCGACTGAACACGAAAAAGCCCCCTCCGGTCTCCGGAGGGGGCTTTTTGCGGCTCTAGTTCTGCTCAACCATGTCATTGCCTTCCGGGCACTTCGGAAGACCCATGTCGAGCCACGTACGGGTTGTACGGACCGTGTATCCGGCACACCGGCAGAAGTCCGTTTCACACTGAACCTTGATCATGCGTGCTTTCTGCTTCGCCGGACCCGAAGAAATCCGTCCGCCTCCGGCCGCTGGAACCGGCTTCCCGTCCGGGCCGACCGGGCTCTCTTCGAGAATCCCCGTGATGTCCACCTGAGCCCCGGGGTATTCGCCCAACGAAGCCGCGATCATTTCGAGCTTCATCAGAAGGTCACCTTCGACCGTAGTCGCGGTCATCTTCCCTGAAAGGCCCAATTTCACAGCGGCTTCAGCGAACCGGCCCCGGTGTCCATCCTGGTTGTTCAGAGCCGCGTGAATGAGTTCGTGGATCAGCGTTCCGAGCATCTTGCCCGTAGAAGCGTGCTCCGGCGAGATCCAAATCTCGTTCACCTTGTCGGCAGAACACGAAGTGTGGAGGCAGACTCCCAAGATCGTCGCGTTCTCAGCGCGAGCGCCATCCGGACCGAAGCCGACGGCGATACGAAGCTTCTCCGGGATGGGGAAGCCAATTTCCACGAACCAGGGGCGCATAATCGCGGTAGCAGCCTGAAGCCACGATTCGCGCTCGCCGTAGGTCTTCTGAGTCTGGTTCACGGTGTCGGTCATTTCTGTTCCTTACTTCGCCGGGTTGGTAGTGAAGACTCTACACGCCCCGTGTAAACGGGTCAAGTCCTGAGCCTGAGCACGTGCAACCTCCTTGCGCGCCGGACCTAGGCGAGCCCCTACAGAGACAGGTATATGCGCCTATCCTTGGGGCATGACTCAGCCCCGACGAAGCCCTAGCCGTACTGGACGGAAGGAACGTCCATCCGGTGATCCTGCACTTAAGACGTATGAATGGGCTAAAGCTAAAGCTCATTGGAGGAAACCACAGAACCGTAAGAACTGTGCAGTATGTGGGGGGAGTATTGATTATGACGGACCCTTCTACCTCCCCCCGGGTAGAGGTAGGGGGGGAGTAAAGAACCCCCGGTATCTGCACGTTGGGCACATCGTGGGTAGACATCAGGCTAGGGCTATGGGCTGGACTGAGGAACAGATCATGGCTATATCCAATACTCAGCCTGAGTGTGCAACGTGCAGTAATAGAACGGGCGCACAGTACGGTAATAGGATTAGGCGCACGCTTACTGCATTACCTACTATCTATCCACGTACCACGCTAGACCAGAGTAGGGAGTGGTAATGGCTGACAACGGGCGACCTATCCCATTCATTGTGATCAATGACGATACGTTGATACCTTTCATTGATTCACTCGATAGTAATATTGATACAGGCTTAGTAATTAATATGGTGCAACCTTCGATAGATATTCTAAATAAATCTATCGAACAAATTATTATTGATGCGCTCGCGAAAAACGCGCGCAACCCGGGGGATGGGCATCGTGAAACTGGCCCGGACGTAGACCCCGCGACCGATACAGTTTTTTCCCACGATTTGAAGGGCCGGTGACGCGTCGCATGGCTCTGTACCAGCGAATTTGCACGGTCTGTAAAGATCCCTTCGATACGGATCAACCGACCCGAATCAACTGTGAACGGTGTTCTCCGCCCCGGAGGAAGGTTCCCCGGGAAACCGTGATTCCTCTGCCCGTCAACCGGCCCCCTGACTACGTTCCTCCGGCCGCACAGACCCCGAAGACTTCGGCGGAGCCGGAGAAGTTCGGCGAGCTTGAGGAACGCATCCGGACCCGGCTCGAAGAGATGGCGCTTCTCGAAGATTGGCGCGCTGAACTCGCCCTAGGGCTCGCTCGCGATTTAGACCGGCCGGGGGTAACCGGCGCTCCGCGAACCAGCATGACGAAGCAACTCTTTACCCTGATGATGGAATTCGAAGGGAAGATTCCGCCGAAGGCTGACGATCTCGATCTTCTCGGCGCCGACGTAGACAGGCTGAGGGACAACGCGTGACGGAAAGAACCATTCCCTATGTCCAGCATCCTTCGACGCTATGGGTTCCAGAGCGTAAAGGGACGTACGGAGACGTAGCTAATGACTTCGGGGATAAGTTCGGCATTCCCCGGGACCTAGAGCAACGCCGAGACGTTGACGCGGTTATGTCATTCGGTCCCGGTGGCCGGTGGCTCACGCTCGAAGTGTGCATGATCGAAGGAAGGCAGAACGGTAAAACGAAGTCGGTAATGATGACTTCAATGCTTACCGACTTCTTCCTTCTGTCGTGGAAGAACCCGGACCGGTTTATCTGGACGGCGCACCTTATGAAGACCACCACGGACTCTTTCGAGTTCGTGAAGCTTCTCATTGACACTTACCCGGAGCTTTCTCGTCGGGTCAAGGAAATCAACGAGAGTAAGTCCGAAATCGGAATCGTTCTGATGAATGGTTCTCAATTGGATTTCCTGGCACGTGTCGGTGGTGGTGGTCGTGGTCTGTCGGGAACGAAGCTCTTCTTCGATGAAGCGCTTTTCTTGAAAGCTCTGAACATGGGTTCGCTGATCCCTACACTGTCCAGTAGGGATAACCCACAGATCCTTTACGGTTCGTCGGCCGGTATGGCAGACTCCGATCATTTGCGCGCGCTTCAGAAGCGCGGAAGGCGTGGGGGAGACCCTTCGCTAATCCTGATTGAGTACCGGGCGCCCGGTTCGTGGGAAGAGCCGACGTGCGCGAAGGGAACCGCTTGCACGCACCTACACGGAGATGAATCGAACTGGGTTCAGCGTTGCGGGTGCGGACGGGAGAATCATCGGCATGATCCCGAACTCTTCGTTCCGACAGGCGTTTTCGACGGATGCGCTATGGACAACCCCGAAAACTGGCGAGCCGCCAATCATTCCATCGGCGCCGGACGTATGCGAGAAACGTTCGTAGAAGCGGAGTCTCGTACTCTTCGCCAGAACCCGGAAGGTGTGCTTGAGTTCGGCCGCGAGCGCATGGGGTGGGAAGAGCTAGGGCTTGAGACGATGGACCCGGACAAGCTCTCTAAAGTCGTGTGGCAGAACCAGGCTGACCCGATGTCGGAGATTGACGGCGCCGTGGTCTTCGCTATCGACATGACGCCTTCCGGATCTCATTGCACGATTAGCGTTGCCGGGTGGCGCGAAGACGGTTCCGTTCACATGGGAGTGATTGCCCACGGCCGGGGTTCATCGTGGGTACCTTCCCGCCTTGTCGAGCTTATGGCGAAGCACGACACGATCTGTGGGGTTAAGTGGCAACCGATGGGAAACGCCGTCGGTGGGATGAGGCAGGCTCTCAAGCAAGCCGGGGTGAACGTCGAAGAAGTCACGCTCACGGAGTACGCCGAAGGTTGCGCCGCGTTTAAAGAGCGCATGATGAACGGTACTCTGTGGCATACGGGTTCAGAGCTTTTAGACACCGCGTTCGAAAACTCCGTGAGAGTTGTTCTCCCGGAAGGCGGATGGAGATGGGGACGGAAGAAGAGTTCCGGTGACATTTCGCCAATGGTCGGATGTACGCTCGCGGTTCTGGGAGTGGACGAGAACGGCGAAGCTAATCCGAGTGTTCTTTATTTCTAGGGAGGTTCGCGCGTGGGCTTGAAAGATTGGCTCAGTAAGCGCTTTTCGGCTCCGGGTATCGAGCCGTCCGGGGCTTCGGTCCTAACCACAACGTACGGGATGAACGGGAACGAAGCGATCCTTCCGTCCCTGGTTTATGCCGCTACCGAAGCGTACATGGGAAACAGTGTCGTCTATGGCGCGATCCTTGCTAGGATCTCGCTCTTCAGTGAGACGACCTTCTGTTTCCGAAATCTGAAGGACAAGAGTCTTTCCGGTTCCTTCGAGCTGGACGGCCGGAGGAACACGGCGCTCCGCAAGCTCGAAAACCCTTGGCCTAACGGCAGTACCGGCGAACTTCTCGCGCGCATGATGCAAGACGCGGACCTAGCCGGTAACGCCTACATCTGGGACGCGGGAGAACGTCTCGTCCGGCTCCGGCCGGAATGGGTCACCATCGTCTCGGAAGAGAAGTACGATCCTCTCGGCCGTGCGTATCGGGAAGTCGTCGGCTACTTCTACGATCCGCCTCCGGTCGCGGATGAACAGTACGGTGGTCCACAAATCTTCACGGTGGACGAAGTAGCTCACTGGTCTCCGAACCCTGACCCGACTGCACAGTTCCGGGGAATGTCGTGGATTACTACGGTACTTCGCGAGATCGCGGCAGACAACGGCATGACTTCGTACAAAACGAAGTATCTCGCTAATGCCGCGAGCCCGAACCTTCTGATCAAGTATTCACAGAAACTCGGAACCGGCACGGTCAACCGGATTCGTGATCGCATCGAAGCGCGACACGGCGGAGTAGAGAACGCCTTCGGAACTCTGGTTCTGGACGAAGGCGCCGACGTTACGGTGATCGGTAACAGCTTCGAGCAAATGAATTTCTCCACCGTGCAAGCGGCCGGAGAGAACCGGATTCTCATTGCGTCCGGTGTTCCCGGAATCGTGGTCGGCTCGAAGGAAGGTCTTCAAGCCGCTACCTATTCCAACTATGAGCAAGCTATGCGCCGGTTCGCGGATGTCACCATGCGTCCGCTGTGGCGGAGCGCTTGCGCCGCGCTCGCGAAGCTTGTCTCTGTTCCGGTCGGTTCTCAGCTCTGGTACGACGTTAGCGACATCGCGGCGCTTCGTCAGGGTGAGAAGGAACGGGCGGACACGATGTTCATTCTCGCTCAGTCGGCTACTCAGCTAGTAGCGGCCGGGTATACGCCTGAGACGGTCGTAAAGGCTCTCAGCTCTGGGGACATCACCATCTTGGAGTTCAAGCCCCCTGAGCCGCCTCCGCCCCCTCCCGCGAAGGAAATCACCCCGGCCGGGGAGGAACCGGCGCCCGAAGATCCCCCGGCCGGGGCTGACCCGCCTCCGGCTTCTCTTCCCGCGCGAGCGCGTGTAAACGGTCACTCGAAAGGAATGATTCATGTCTGACACTCTCGGCGTTCGCTCCGTGGAACGCGCCGTTGCGCTGGACGACTTGCACGTTCGGTCCGACGGTTCCGGCCGCGTGGTCGAAGCGTATGCCGCCGCGTTTAAGAAGCGGACGGAGATTTACGATCAGGACGGGCACTACCGGGAAGAGCTTGACCCGAAGTCGTTTAACCGTACGCTTTCAATGAAGGGAACGAACTTCGGTGTTCTCTTTAATCACGCTCGCACTGTGGACGGCGAGCCTAATCCGCTTGCTACTATGCCGATTGGTGTTCCGCTTGAGGTTAAGGCGGATGACCACGGAATCTTCACGGCAACGCGATACTTGGACAACCCGCTAGCCGATAACGTGCTGGACGCGATTAAGCACGGAGCTATCCGGGCTCAGTCTTTCTCCGGCCGGTTCATGCGTTCGATGCGGACCTTCCCGGACGGTCGGGGAGGAAAGAACCTCCCGCTGATTACGCGGCACGAAATCGACATGCGGGAGTATGGTCCGGCCGTCTTCGCCGCGTACCCGGACGCTGTGATCCTGGGTACGCGATCGGCCACGCTCGCTATCCGGGCCTTCCTCGCGCTACCGGAGGAAGAGCGGTTAGAGTGGGCTCAGCAATTCGAGATCACGACCACTCCGACGGAACCGGTCGTATCTCCTGATGGCACTCCGGGAAACGGAACCGCCAACGGTGACGAACCGCCTTCGCACTCGTCCCGAAGCGAAATCGCGGAAAAGATCCGCAAGTTCCGCGAAACTCATCCCGAGAGGAAAACTCAGTAATGGGTAACCGCCTTAAGGAGATCCGTACTCGGCAGGCTGAGATTCAGACTGCTCTGAACGATCTCGAAATCATCGAAGACCCGTCCGAAGAGGACGCGCTTCGCACTGAGGCTCTGGTTCAGGAATTCGATGAGATCGAAGCCGAAGCCACGCCTCTTCAGGAACGGGCCGACGCTGTGTCTCGCGTTCGGGCTCTGATCCGCGACGAGAAGAACACCGAAGGCACCGACGGCGCGGGCTCCGCGACCGGCGCCCGGATGGGGAACGGTCCCGAGGTCATGCGCCGTGTCGATCCCTTCGCCGATCTGGACGGGGTTCGGAACGGCATGGTTCCCCCGAACCAGGTTCGTTCCCGCGCGCTCGCCGCTGTCGAGTCGTTCTCGAAGCGGAGCGACTTCTTCGCGCTGGACGACGAAGGCGTGACGGAGGTGACGCGGAAGCTGGAAAAGATGGGGGATCTCTTCGGAACCTCCTTCGCCCGGCAGATTCTCAGCACGGGGTCTCCCGAGTATCTGGCCGCGTTCCAGTCGTATCTGAACGATCCCACCGGGTACCAGAGCCGGGCGGCTCTGTCGCTCACGGCCGCGAACGGCGGATACCTCGTTCCGTTCACTCTCGATCCGACGATCATCCTCACGAACAACGGGGTTGTTAACCCGTACCGTGAGTACGCTCAGATCAAGACGACCACCACGAACGACTGGAACGGCGTCACTTCGGCCGGTGTTACGGCTGAGTGGACGGCGGAAGGCATCGAAGCCGCCGACGCTACTCCGACCGTCGGCCCGCTGAAGATCACCCCGCAGAAGGCGGACGCGTACCTCTTTGGTTCCTACGAAGTTCTCGGGGATTCCGACTTCGCTTCGCAGATGCCCGCGCTTCTCGCGGACGCGAAGGACCGGCTCGAAGAGTCGGCTTTCGCCGTCGGTACCGGCACGCTTCAGCCCTACGGCATCGTTCCCCGGGGAACCGTCGTCGCGGGTGCTACTGGTACGGCCGCGTCCGGCCCGACGGCCGCGAGCGTCTACGCGCTTCAGGCTTCGCTTCCCGCCCGGTGGCGCGGTCCGGCCGCGCGTAACGTGTGGCTCGCGAACCTGACCACGATCAACGCTCTCCGCAACGTCCCGAAGTTCACCGGATCTACTCAGAGCATCGTGGACGACTCTGGCCCGACCCCGACCCTTCTGGGCAAGCCGCTTCTCGAAAGCACGTCGATTACCGGCGCTTTCGCGAACGGTAACAAGGTTCTGGTCTACGCGGACATGCGGCAGTATTACATCGTGGATCGCGTCGGCATGTCGGTCGTTTACGATCCGATCGTTCTCGGCGCGAACCGTCGGCCGACCGGTCAGGGTGCCTGGTACGCCTTCTGGCGAGTGGGCGCCGACGTTTCGACTTCGGCCGCCGTCCGGGTTCTGTCCCTGACCACCTGATCCGTTCCCGACTCAATTCGCTTCGAAGAGCTAAGGATTCGCACAAATGGCGACTACCTCTAGCGCGTCGGGTTCGTCCGGCGCGAAGGCCACTACCACCACGAAGCCGACTCCGGACGTTGCTCCGGTCGTCTCCTCCGATGTCGAGCCGGAGATTGCGGCCGGTCAGTCGGTGGAGGAGACGAAGATTCCGGCCGGTTACGCCGGAACTCTCGGGTTCGATGAGCTGCACGGTGAGCCGGTGGCGGAGAAGCGGGCCGACATCATGGCGCGCGTCTCCGCGCTCGCTCCGCACGTGACGCCGGAATTCGTGAAGGCGTACGGGATTTCGGACGAGACGCTTAAGGACATCGCGGACGGCTTCGCTCCGCCTCCTCCGGCCATCGGTCCGAATCACACTTCGGACCTGTATCTCACCCCGGGCGGGTGGATTCAGGAGAAGCCGGGCCGGACCCCGGGCGAGACCACGGCTATCAGCCGGTGAGTCCCGAAATCACCCCGGCCGGGGATGCGTCCCCTCAGGCGACCCCGGCCGGGGCTTCGGACGGCTTCGGGGCTGAACTCTTCTACCGGGTAACGGCAGAGGTTCAGCATCACGCGCCGTGCGTTCCGGAATGTCCTGTCTGCTATCCCGAAACCCCGGAAGGGGGTACGAAATGACCGTAGGTCTTGCCGCTGCTCACGCGAACGGCATCCTGAGTGTCTACCGTGGAACGGCGCTCACCGCCGTTACTACGCCGTTCATTCAGCTTCACACCGGAGACCCGGGGGCGGCCGGAACCACGTCGGTCTCTGCCGGATCGACTACGCGGAACGCGATTACGTGGAACGCCCCGTCCGGCGGTTCGATGACGCTGAACACGCTCGCCGCGTGGACGAACGGCGGTACGTCGGAAACGATTTCGCACTGTTCACTGTGGGATGCGAGCACTGCCGGTAACTTTAAGCAGAGCTTCGCTCTTACGGCGTCTCAGGCGTGGGTTTCCACGAACACGCTCACGCTCACCACGTTCACGCTGTCGTATACGCCGATCGCGGCGTGACGTGAACCCTCTCGGCCGGTAGGGAGCTTCGGCTTCCTACCGGCCGTTTCGGCTTTAGGGGAGAGTGAGCTATGACGGTTATTACCACGGAGACTTGGACCGGAACCACCGGGGCCGCGTGGCCTTCTCAGTGGGCTACCGGAACCACTGGAACCGGTTCCAGTGCAACGATTCAGACGAACGTCGGCCGACTGACGAATGGTACGGCCGCCGCGTATGCCGGAGCCGGACGGATCAGCCGTCGGCTGACTACGGGCAACATCGCGGACGGGTGCGTACTCTTCCGTTTCCGTTGGCCTACTTCGGGATTGAACAATAACTACGTTGGGTTCTGGTTTCGGTCGAACGGTTCGAACGCGAACCTTCTGGACGGACAACGCGGTTTAATCTTTCAAGCTGCCGCCGACTTCGGCGGGTGGAAACTCACGGCGGCCGACGCTTACGGCGCGCTCTCTGGTTTCACCGAAGTAAGCGTTACGAAGTCGTGGGCTGTAAACCAGTGGTATTGGGTCCGTTTCGGCGTTGTCGGTTCGGATATCAAGGCGCGCGTCTGGAACGACGGAACGAGCGAGCCCTCAACGTGGGACGCGACTTCGACTCAGGGCAACCTTCTAACCGGAACCGGCGCATGGGGTTTCAGCATCGGTCAGGGTGCGAACCCTTCTGCCGTAACTGAATTCGATGACTTCAGCGCGGACACCGCGTTTCCGGCAACGGCCACGAATTACAACGTCACGACGAGTCAGACCGTCACGGCGAACTCTGTCGTTACCGGCGTGGTCGGTAAGTCCGGCGTCGTCTCCGGCACGATCACGGCCGCGAGTCTGGTTCAGGCTCCGGCCGCGAAAACTAGCGCGCTGAAGGATACTTTCAGCTTCGATGATACTTCGAAGTGGGATGGGTACGGAGATCCGAATCTAGCGACTTCAGGCGGACAACTTCGCATCACTCCGGCTCCGTCGTATCCGTCGATCTTCTCGCACAACCAATACAACTTCGTCGGCGACTCCGCGTCGCTTCAGGTTGTCCAGTATCCGAACACCGGTAACGGCACTGTTCAGGCGTTCATTCTTCAGCTCAGGCTTGACGGAAACAACGTCGTTCAGTGGCTTTTCACCGGAAGCTCGATCATTGCCGATTACGTGGTGGGCGGAGCCGGTACGGCGCTCGCTACCGCTACGCCGTCAACTGACTTCAATTGGCTCCGGCTCACGGAGTCCGGTGGAGTCGTCAACTGGGACCGATCCACTGACGGCGTTACGTGGATCAACTTCGCGAGTCAGACTGTGCCGTATGCCAAAACGGCAATGAGTTATTACACGTCGGCCGGTTACTACGGGACGGAGCCGAATCCCGGTGTCCTGATCGTGGACAACCTGAACTTGCCTCCGATCGCGGCATCGGTCTCCGGAACCGCTTCTGCCGGTTCAGCTCTCGTCGGTCAGACCGGCCGGGCTGGAGACGTGTCTATCGCGGAGAACGCCGTTTACACGGTGTCCGCCTCCGTCGGTCAGTCGTCCGGCACGTCGGCGACCACGGCGGCCGGTCACAGCGTCTCCGGCCGGGTCGGACTGAGTTCGACTGTGGCACAGACGATCACGGCCGGATCGGTGATCGGCTCCGGCAAGACTTCCCCGGTCACCGGCACCGAAACCGCTACGTCCACGGTAACGGCGGCTCTCGGCCGCGTGTCCGGCACTACGGCCGCAATCGCGAGCGCGCACGCGGTTTCCGGTGTTGTGGGCAAGGTTTCGGGTGTCATCGGTACCGAGACGATGGTTCCGGCCGTGAGTACCGGTGTTGCGGGCAATGTTTCGCAGACTGTGACCGCGCTCGCGAATGTGGACGGAGCGGTAACCGTTCAAGGTGCCGTGTCGTCTCCCATGAACATCGGCGGATTCCTGTCGGCGGCCGATGGACTCTCCGGCGCCTTCACCGTGAATCAGGCGGTTCCGGTCGGCCGGTTCGTCGTGGTTAACGTCGTAACGAACGGAGCGACCCCGGGCCTGAGTATTGCGGACTCGAAGGCGAATTCGTGGGCGCAAATGGCCTCCGCGAGTCGATCGACCGGAACCACTACTACCGCAACGGCTTTCTATGCGTTCATCACGAACGCGCTCACCACGTCGGATACGATCACCGTAACCCGTTCTACCTCAGGAACTCTCCTCACGTCCGGCATGATGTTTACCGGCGTGAACACCGTGACTCCGATCGACAACGGCGGAGTACAGGCTACGGCGAGCGGAACGAGTGCCACGCCGTCTTCGGGTGCTCTCGCGAATGTCGGATCTAAATCCGCCGTGGTGATGATTGCCGGATTCGGAACGTTCTACATCACGGCAATGCCGGGAACCGGATATACGGAATTCGCCGACGCTTCTTCAATGGGCGCGAACGCTCGCGGCGCGACGGTTGTTTACCGAGACACGTCTTCCGGGGGAAGTTACACGCCTTCGGCTAACTTGGGCATGTCTAACGATTGGGTCGCTATGGGCTTCGCGCTCACGGCTTCCGGCGTTAGTGCCAACGTTTCTCAGGTAACCACGGCCGGTTCTACGGTTTCCGGCTCGATCGTGAAAACGTCCGGCGTTAACCAGATCGTCACGGCGGGTTCGGTGGTCTCCGGCGCGTCCGGCCCGGCCGGGGGAGTCACCGCGTCGGCGAGCGCCGGACACGTGGTCTCCGGCGCCGTCTCTCTGGGCTCGCTCACCGTCTACGGCACCGTGAACGCGGTGGCTCAGGTCTCCGGCCCGGTGGGCTCGATCGCGGCCGTCTCCGGGCAGGCTACGGCCGCTCACACGGTCTCCGGCTTCGTCATCACCGGCCCGTCGGCTCAGGTCTCCGACACCGTGAGCCCGGTGAGCGTCACCGCCGTCCGGCTAGGGAAGACGGCCGGTGTAAACGCCTCAATCTCCCCGGCCGTCCAGACGGTTACCCGTCTCGGGATTCGAGCCGACACGATTGCCGGAGTGGTCATCGCGAGTCACGATGTCCGGCCGTCTCTCGGCGAGCGCGCTTCCGTGACCGGCACGGCTTCCGCGATCGCTACCGTGATCGGAATGGTATTGACCGGCAACGAAGTAACGTCCGGTTACGTCGTCGGGGGAGACGATCAGCGGTATTTCGTGAGAGAGAACCAGGATTTCGAAGCCGGACCCGTAGTTATTGGAGCTGAGTAATTATGCCTCTCGTCGGATCGTCTCTTCCGTTCAAGACGACGGTTTACGATAAGGACCCGAATGCCGGAGGCGTTCTGTCGAACGCGCTTACGGCGTCTCTTGTCGTGACTCTGCCGGACGGAACGACTTCGAACGTGAGCGTCTTGAGTCCCCCGGCCGTAGTTGGCAAGTACGAAGCTAACTACGGTCCGACTCTGATGGCCGGAAGATACGTCGGGCTATGGACTTTCACCTTCGCCGGTGGATTCACGACGAATTACTCTCAGGTCTTCGATGTCCAGCCTCAGGACCCGGGGCTTCTCATCTCGCTTAAGGAAGCGAAGCGTCATCTCCGCATCCCGGAATCGAACACGTCGAATGACGAAGCGATTATGGATTTCGTGGACGCGGCAACGGAGATGGTTGAGTTCTACGTGGGACCGTGCATCCCGCGTACGATCATTGAATACGTTGAAGCTGGACGGACTTTCGCGCTGAAGTGTCCCCCGGTCATCTCGGTTACGTCCATCGTCCCGTATCGGTGGTCTGGTTCCTCGTTCGGTCCGGCCGATGTCATGGTGGACGAAGACGGAGTTATCCGGATGCTCACCACCGGAAGGGTTTTCGGCTTCGGCCCGTACGAAGTTACCTACGTCGCCGGACGCCGGGTCATTCCGGCGAACATCACGCAAGCCGTAAAAATCATTCTCGGCCATATGTGGGAGACGCAACGCGGCGCTTCCGGTCTCCCGTACCAGAATCAGGACAACCTAGCTCCGGTCCCGGGTCAGGGATACACGCTTCCTAACCGGGCTCTAGAGCTTTTGAAGCCGCATGACTCCGGCCCGTCCGTCGGCTGATCGACTATCCTCGGAACAGAGAAAGGAGTGAGACAATGCGAGTCGTGATGTACTCCGTAAATGCGTATCTCCGCGAGACGTGGAAAGCCGTACCGGCTTTCGCGGACGTGCATCTCATTTTCGATGGAATCGGCGTAAGTGGCGCGGGTTCTAGCGATCTTCTGATGCTAGGGGACGACGGAGACCCGGACACTGAGGTTTCGTCCGAATGGAGTCAGAACTACGTCGATCTTGCGCAGAGCCGGAAACAAGAGACCGGCGTAATCCCTTGCGCCATCATCAGTCAGACCGGCGACACGTACCAGCCTTCGGCGGAAAAGCGAGCCTTCGAACTTCTCGCGCTCGCGGTCACTCCACTCGAAACCGATCGCACGATGGGGGGACTCGTCTTTACGTGCGAGATTGCGACTGGCACTAAGAGAACGATCGTGAACTCTCAGGGGCTCGCGATTATTGCCCCTTTCGATATCGCTTACTGGGCATCGGCCTAGAAGGAGGAAAAGACAATGCCTCTCGCGTCACTTCAGAGCATCACCCCGGCCGGGCTCGCTCCGGCCTACGCGACTCCGAACGCGACGGAGCAGATTGTTCCGAACGATCGGCAGTTTCTTCACGTGAAGAACGCTTCCGGATCGAGCATGAACGTCACGATCACTGACCCCGGGACCACTCCGGCCGGTAACGTCGCGACGAACCCCGTCATCGCGGTTCCGGCCGCTGGTGAGCGAATGATCTTTCTGAACATGAACTTGATGAATACCGTGACCGGTACGATTCAGGTCGCGTTCTCGTCTACCACGTCGGTCACGGCCGCCGTGCTTCGAGCCTAAGGAGTCGCCGGTATGGCCTTCTTCTTTATGGAGAACAAGGAATTGGGCGCGAAAGCGGAGTTCCCGGACGAAGACGGGGTGGAGGAATACTGGACGGCTAGGGGATGGGTTCGCGTCGATACACCGATCGAAGAGCCGTTCGTCCCCCGGCCGGAAAATACTCCGCCCGGAGATACCACCTTCGTCACGATGTGGCATCCCGAAGCGCGCGCTACCCACGACTTCCCGAACAACCCCGAAGCTATCTCCGGGGCTCAGGAAGCGGGCTGGACGCTCGATCTCCCGAAGGACGGACCGGAAGACCCGGAGCCGACGAAGGAGCCTCAGACCCCGGCTCAGAGCCGGAAGAGCAAGCCGAAGACCGAACCGACCGGTTCTGAGAAGGGAACGGAAAAGTAAATGGTTGACTCCAATACCGATGGCAGGATTCGAATCTATTCGGTTCCGTCCATCGCGAACATTTCCGCCCCGACCGTGGCGGAGCTGAACGCCGGTACTCAGCTTGACGGGTTGATCACCCCGGATGGGTTGATCGGCTTCGAGCCCGATACCGGCGACGTGGATAACTCGAAGATCAATTCGACGTTCACGACCACCACGGCCGGGCGAGCTTCGTTCTCCGGCACCATGCTCCGTCTGATCAAGCAAGTCGGAACGGATGTCGTTTACAACACTCTGGTTGAGTATTACCAGACGAACATCGTCATTCGCCGAGATGTCGCGAGCGCTACCGCGTGGACGACCGGGGACAAGGTTGAGACCTATCCCGTTCAGTGCGGTTTCGTGCGGAACCTCGCGCCGGAGGCGAACGCGGTTCACAAGTACGAAGTTCCCACGAAAATCACGGCTCAGCCCGCACTTCGGGCCACGGTCGCCTGATGCCTGAGTTCCTGTCGTTTTCGGCCGCGAATGCGGCGGCCGATGCGGGTTCTCCGGGTGAGGCGGCTTACCGGGGGTACTTCGCGAAGTGCGAAGGGAAGTCTCTGGTTTCGGGTGCTCCGCTTCCGCTCTGGAACGATCAGGCGCCGGAGATCCGGGACGCGTGGGAAGCTGCCGCTGATGCGGTTCTCGCGCTATGACGTGGGACGCTGAAAAGCCTCTCGATCGGGCGGTTCTCGAAACCGCCCGATCGTGGGGTGTCTCGCCTTCCCGGCTTCTCGGAGCGGAGCGGAAGAGCGTGACCGTTTACACGCACGATGCTTCCGGCCGGGTGGTCCGGGCTGAGACCACCGAAGAGCCGGAGTGGACTCAAGAGGATATGGACGGCGCGTTTAGCCTCCGGAAGTACGAAGCCGGTCTCTGTCCGAACTGTAAGCACCCGTTATCCGAAACCGCCGACGCTTCACACGAATTCAGCTATCACGCTGGTCTACCGATTCGGTGTCACCGATGTACGGCTCAGGAGATCGCTTCTGAGGCGTACCAGAACGCGAAGAACCCGAACCCTCGTTCGGTGTTCATTCCAATTTCTCTGAGGGGAGAAGAAAATGATCCTGAGGTATGACGACGGAACTTCCGTCCGCGACTGGAACGTTCACCCTGGCAAGCTTCTTTCGCCGGAAGTCGAAGCGATTGAAGATGTCGGCGCTTCCGGGTGGGACACGTTCGATGAGTGGGGACAGAAGTTTATGAAGGGCAACCGGCGCGCGTACCGGGCTCTTCTGTGGATTCTCCTCAAGCGTGAGAACCCGACGCTGAAGTTCAACGAAGTCAGCTTCTCTCCCGATTCCGTGACGTGGGATTTCGACGCGGGAGAGAAAGAGAAGGTCATTGACGCGATCAACGCGGCCGGGGAAGAGCTGGACGAAGCTCAGCGGCACACGCTTACCGAAGTGCTAGGCGGGTTGGCGGGAAAAGACTCCGGGAATCGGTCCGAAACCTCCGACGAGAGTACCGATTCCGTATCGCCGAACGACTCCACTCCGGTCTGAGAGAACAAGATGCGTGGACGATTGAGGAATTCTTCTCCGCAATCGAATACCTAGACACTCACTGAAAGAGAGCCCGCATGTCTGTTGAGATGGACCCCCCGGACATGCGGGCTCTTTCGCGTAAACTGAAGGCGGCCGGTCAAGGCGACCTAGGGAAAGCGCTGAACAAGGAAATCAATCAAGCCGTTGGGCCACTTCGAAAGGCGTTCAAGGCGAGCGCGAAGAAGCGTCTCCCGAAGAGAGGCGGTCTCGCGGACAAGGTTTCGAAGACGCGTTACCGAACTCAGAAGAATAAGAACGGCGTTCGCCTGATTGCGAACAACCAATACGAACTAGAAAAGTTGGATCGAACCGGCATCGTTCGCCACCCGACGTACGGCGGGAAACCGTGGGTTGCACAGCATGTTCAGAAGGGGATCTTCACTGACCCGTGGAACGAGAACGCGGATGACGTGAAAGCCGCTGTGGAGAAGGCCATTACGGAAACGATTAAAAAGATTGATGGTGAGTTCTAATGCCCGTTCTGAATTTCGATGTCCTGTGGCGGGACAAGGGTGCCGAAGAAGGTCTTAAGGGTCTCGGCGATACGGCCGACAAGGCGGGTGGGAAGTTCGGCGACTTCGCGAAGAAGGTCGGGGCTGGTGCTCTTGGCGCCGGAGTCGCGGCCGGTGGTCTGCTGACGAAGGGCTTCACGGACAACCTTGATCTTGAGACCGGCCGGGCGAAACTCTCAGCACAGCTAGGGCTTACGGAAGCTCAGTCGGAGAAGTCCGGCAAGGTGGCCGGTGAGCTTTACGCGAACAATTACGGCGATTCGATGGAGGACGTGAACGAAGCGCTTAAGTCCGTCATGGGCAACATTGACGGAATGCGCAACGCGTCGAACGAGACTCTTCAGGACATCACGAAAAAGGTTCTGAACCTACAGAGTACGACCGGCGAAACCTCAGACGCTATCTCTAATGCCATTTCTCAGATGTTGCGGACCGGGCTCGCCGACAACGCGGACGAAGCCCTAGACATCGTGACGAAGGGTTTCCAGAACGGCGCGAACAAGTCTGAGGATTTCCTAGACACGCTGAACGAATACGGTACTCAGTTCCGGAAGATGGGGATCGACGGCGCGCAAGCTACCGGCCTGATCTCTCAGGGATTGAAAGCCGGTGCGCGAGATGGTGACTTGGTTGCCGACGCGATCAAGGAATTCAGCATCCGTGCAATCGACGGATCGGAAGCCACTAAAGACGGTTTCAAGTCTATCGGGCTCAGCGCGAAGGACATGCAAGCTCAGATCGCGAAGGGTGGCCCTTCGGCGAACAAGGCTCTCGGCGAGACGCTGGACAAGCTTCGTGCCGTGAAGGACCCGGCCGAACGAAGCCGAATCGCCGTAGAACTCTTCGGTACTCAGGCCGAAGACCTGGGAGACGCGCTATACGCGCTCGATCCGTCGTCGGCCGTCAAGGGTCTGGGAGATGTCGCCGGAGCCGCCGACAAGATGGACAAGACGCTAGGCGACACCGGGCAAGCTCGAATCAACGGCATGACGCGCTCTTTCGAACAATGGACTCAGAGCATGGCCGCTACCGACGGACCGCTAGGCGGAGTCATCTCCGGCGTAGTGGCTTTCGGTGGACCGGCTCTCGGGATGGCCGGTTCGGTCGCGTCGATCATCTCCGGCTTCGCTGTGATGAACCCGGCTCTCGTCTTCGCCAAAATTCAGATGGGACTTACGGCCGCCGCAACCGGAGTATGGACGGCGGCTCAGTGGCTTCTGAACGCGGCGCTGAGCGCGAACCCGATTGCGCTTGTCGTGATTGCCATTGCGGCACTCGTCGGCGGATTGATCCTCGCGTATAAGAAGTCTGACACCTTCCGCGCGATCGTGGACGGAGCGCTACACGCCGTCGGAGACGCGGCATCGTGGCTATGGGGCATTGTTCAGGATGTTTTCGGCAAGATCGGTGATGCCTTCGGCAAGGTAGGTGATGCCTTCGGAGCCGGTAAAGACATGATTGTCGGCTTCGTCAAGGATGCCGGAGGAATCCTGATGAAGCTGCCCGCTAAGGGAACTCAGATGATTAAGGGTCTGGGTAACAAGATTACGGGCATGGGCGGATGGCTCGGAACTCAGGTCGGTAAGATCGTTGACCGGGTAGTGGACAAGTTCGCGGGTGCGGGCAAGTGGCTTGTCTCGGCCGGTAAGAACATCGTGAAAGGTCTATGGAACGGCTTCAATTCGCTCACTACGTGGATCGGCTCGAAAGAGCGTGCGTTCATTAACAAGGTGATCGACAAGTTCGACGGCGCCGCACGGTGGCTCGCGAGCGCCGGTAAGAGCATCGTGAAGGGTCTGTGGAACGGATGGAGTGGGCAAGCCGGATGGCTGATTTCGAACGCCGGTAGCTTCATCACGCGGATTAAGAACAAGTTCAGCAACGCTCGCCAATGGCTAGTCAACGCCGGTAAAAACATCCTTCTCGGCCTGAAAGACGGTATGGCCGCTGCTGTTTCGGCGGCCGGTACTTGGGCCGCGAACATTGGTAGCCGGATCGTCGGCGCGATCAAGTCTTACTTCGGAATTCATTCGCCTTCCCGCCTGATGATGGGAATTGGTGGAAACCTGATGTCGGGTCTTGTCGGCGGTATGCTCCGCGCGAATCCCGCGAAGATCGTTCCGAAGGTGTTCGGTTCGATGCCGCGAGCGCTTGAGACGCTGGTGAACCGTGGACTCGTCTCGATCAAGAATCTTCCGAAGAAAGCCGCTAACGCGCTGATCGGTCTCGGCGGCTCGATCGGTTCCCGTGTCGGCGCTGTGTTCGGTGGAGTCGGCGGAAAGATCGGGAACGTCTTCGATGAAGGGGGCGTGGCCGGTGGGGTCGGACTTCTGGGGAAGAACACGATCGAGCCTGAGCGCGTCCTGAGCCCGCGTCAGACGGCCGCTTTCGAGAACCTGGTATCGGTGCTCACTTCCGCCCCGGCCGGGGCTTCAGCGGGTGCCGGAGAGGCTATCGACTATGGGAAGCTAGGCGCGTCGGTGGTCTCCGCGTTCGTTGCGTCGGGGATCAGTGTCCAGATGGATTCCCGAACCGTGGGTTCGATCATCGGTCGTCAAGCTCAGATGTTGGGACGTGCGTAAATGCCTAGGGACAGAATCGAATTCGTAGACCAGATCAGCGCGAACGCGAGCGTCCGGCTTTCGCTCAGCGGGTGGCCGTGGTCGGTGCTGGACAACGGGACTTCTCTCCCGCCTCCGACGCTCCGGCGCGTGACGGTTTCTACGATGCTCGAAGACGGCGGCATCATCCCGGCCGCCGCATACGATAACCGGGTTCTGACGATCCACGTCCAGCTAGACGCGTCTACTCCGGCTGAGTCCGCTGTGCAGCTTCAGCGTTTAAACCGCGAGCTTGATCGGGGGATGAACGTTCTCAGGTGGCAACCCGAACCCTCTACTCCCCCGGTGTATTTCAAGACGTTCCGGGCGCCGGACTACGCGTTCAGCGTTGACCACGGAATCAACCTATACGACATCACTCTCACGATTGCGGCAGAACCGTTCGCGTACGGGGAAGTTGAGACGATTCCGAACGTGCTTGTTCGGAACAATCCTCAGGACCCGGATAACCCGAAGTTCTTCGAGTTGACCGGCGTGAAGGGGGATGTCGAGACTCCGATGGTGATCACGGCCGATGCCGTGATGTGGTACCACCAAACGGTTTTCGCTACGCGTCGGGGCGGGAACCCGTCGGCGGCTCCGCGTGTGCTCGAAGCTGAAGCTATGACGATGGGTACGAATACCGTCGTTACGGCGAGCGGAGCGGCGTACTCCGGAACTAGCTCGAACAACACGGCCGTAACGACTTTCACGACGAACGCGATCACCACGAACCGGCTCAGCGTGACCACCTTCCCGGCAACGCCGTCGGTGGACGTGCGTGGGCTCTATAGGGTCTTCGCCCGTGTAAACGTGTCGGTGGCCGGTACGTCGTTCCAGCTCCGGCTAAATCACGGACAACGCGGGATCTTCAATGACTCTCAGGTCTATACGATTTCGAACCTGAATCGCCCGGTGATGGTGGACTGTGGGCTTGTTCAGCTTCCGGAAGGCTATAACCCTTCTGGCATCGGGCCTTCGAACTCTCCGCTCGCCGTAGCCGGTGGGAACTTCTCGTTCGGCGCTCTGCGGACGGCGGGAACCGGGAACCTGATCTGGGATTACATCCTATTCGTTCCGGCCGATGACCATTTCTGCATTGTCAACTGGGGAACGGTCTCTACCTCTTCGTACGTGATGGACGGCTATAACCGCGCGATCTACGGAATCGACGCGAGCGGCAACGTGATTGACATCGGGGCCGCGTACTTCACCGGAGATCCGCCCGTGGTCTCTCCCGGAAAGACGAACCGGATCACGTATATCAATGACGTGAGTCCGTCCCCCGGTGCTGACGATCAAGTCACGTGGACGACGAATCTCGATCTCTCTTACTACCCGCGCTATCTGTACGTTAGGCCGGTGAACCTGTGACGATTGCCGTTCCCCTGACTATCCGGCTGAAGTCCAGCCGGAAGGACACGGACATCACGAAAGAGGTTCAGAGCCTCAAGTTTCGGAAGCAGATTCCGGGCGGATTCCTCAGCGCTGAGTTCACGCTGAACCGGCCGCTTGACTTCACCCCGGAAGACGTTCGCTATTTCGCGAAGGTCTACATTTACGACGCGCGGCACGGTGGAACGATCTGGGAAGGTGAACTTGAAGACCCCGGCCGGGGCGTTACCGACTCCGGCGAAGTCTGGCAGATTTCGGCCGTCGGAGGCATGGGGCACACGACGGACGAAACGTTCCCGATTATCTATATCGACAAGGGACTAGATAACTGGGTTCGTTCCAAGTATTCACAGGCCATTCGGTCGAAGACGGAATACGGTGAATTGCCGGACGCGGCAACGGCCGCCGAAGACGGAACGCCTACGCTCTACTTCTACTCGGAACAAGGCACGACGATCACGGCTTCATTCATCGGAGACATGATCTATCGGCCCGCGTGGAACATCGGGCAGAAGCTAGCGCGTGTGCGAGCGAACTTCGTATCCGGCCAGAACTCCACCGACTTCCGGGCTCAGGTGGTCGCTCGCGTCGCGGGCAATACGGCGAACTTCACTGTCTCCCGGCCGTTCTCCACTACCGAAGGCGTTATTGGTGCCGACATCGGAAACGGGATGCCGATCGGCGACAACGTGATTTCATTCCGCATGGCTTACACCGGAGCCAACATCGTCACGGATGTTACCGCGTGGAACCACTTCTATAACGTCTCGCTCCGATGCACCATCTATAATAAGGATGGCACGGAGAACCTTACGAACAACTATCTCGATAACAACATCGAACCGTATGAAGTTGTCGGGGATCTTCTCGGCCGCAAGCTCTCCGCCGTTTTCGACGGAGCTAACGCGATTATGTATTCGTCGGGCGTACAGATCAACCAATTGACGTACCTTGACGGAACCACGGCCGGAAACATTCTGACCGACCTAGAGACCTTCGATCCTGGTTTCTACTGGGCAGTATGGGAAAGCAATCCGGCTAACGGGAAGTACCGCTTCGAGTATGTTCCGTGGCCTTCGACCGTGCGATACGAAGCCGACACGATCGACGGATTCAACTCGCCCGGATCGGCGGCCGATCTCTATAACTCCGTTGACGTTCGGTGGCGCAACGAAGCGAACAAGATCCGGCACACCGTGAGAACTCAAGCGGTTCAGGAACTTACGGACGCCGGAATCACTCGGCAATTCTACATTGATATTTCCGATGAATTGGGGGATGCCGCTAACGCGGCTTACATCGGAGACAACTTCCTTGCAGAACACCGGTACCCGCCGAATGCTGGAACGCTTACGATTCAGCGTCCCATTATGGACAATTACACCGGGCGCATGGTTCAGCCGCACGAAATCCTGCCCGGTTCTCTAATCCGTGTGCGCGGCGTGTCTCCTCGCGTGGACTCGCTAAACCCGACGAACCGAGACGGAGTTACCGTGTTCCGCGTTATCAGTACGGAATACGGGTCTGACGACGCGAGCGCCGTACTAGAGCTAGACTCTTACTCGCGGACGGTTGCACGTGCGCTCGCCGATCTCGCGAACAAGCGTCTCCGGAAACGATGACCTACTGAGGGGAAAAGGAGGAAAGAATGACTGTGGCCTATCCGATGGGAAAGCTCCGGCTTCTGGGTAACCAGACTCAGCCGAAGATGCGATCCCACGACATCATCTGTCTTCATACGATGGTGGGCTATCTGACTTCTACGGACACGATGTTCAAGGCCAACGGATACGGTGGTCTCGAATCTCATTTCGGTGTCGGCGGGAAGTGGGGGCCGGATGCCGGGAAGTCTCTGGACGGAACCGTTTACCAGTGGCAGGACCCGACCTATACGGCGGACGCGAACCTTGACGGGAATCACCGTGTGATCTCGATCGAGACGGCCGACAACGCGCCGCGCTCCGCCGACGACATCGAACCGTGGACTCAGCGTCAGCTAGACGCGATTGTCGATCTCGTCGCGTGGCTCTGTAAGCGCTACGACATCCCGGCCGAACTCATTAAGGACACGAAGCCGGGCCGACGCGGAATCGCGTACCACCGGCAGGGTTGTCGGCATTCTCAGGGTCTCGGCGTTCCCGGGTTCCTGGTTGCCGGTGGAGAGAAGTGGTCGGCGAGCGTGGGCAAGGTGTGCCCGGGTACGCGCCGAATCGCTCAGCTTCAGAACATCGTCATTCCCCGGGTCAAGGCTCAGCTTTCCGGGAAGAACATCGAAAAGGAAGAGGAAGAGATGCCTTTCACTGAGAAGGACGCGGAGCTTTTCGTCAAGACGCTTCTCGGCACCGAAGTTCCGATCTCGGAGGCTGAGGCGGCCGAGATGGACAACGCCGGTATTCCCCGGAAGAAGGGGGACAAGATCAGTCTCCGCTACTTCCTCGGATGGGGCGGAGCCGGTTCGTTCCGTAACTACGGGATGCTTCTCGCGCTTCAGAAGAGCGTGGCCGGTCTCAGCGCGAAGAAGCTGATCGAAGAGCCGGACGCGGAGACCTTCCGGGCTTCGGCGCCGGTTGTCACCCCGGCCGGGGGAGTTGCGGCGTGGTCGCCGCAGCTCCGTCACCTTCTGGTTCTGCTGATCGGCTTCGGGCTTTCGTGGCTGACTACCGATCTGGTTCCGTTCCTGAGCGGTCAGACCGGCTACGGCGCGTTGCTCGCCGCGCTGATTTCGGCGGCGGTGGCCTACTTCACCCCGCTGGTTCCGTCCTATGGGATCGGCAAGCCGGTCGGCCGATACCGGGCTTCCCGCAACGTGACTCCGCTGGACTGAGCCGGAACCTGTTAGGGGGTCGGGGTTTTCGAACCCCGACCCCCGAATCCGTAAGGGGGAGAACCGTGTTCGGCATTGATCCGGAGCTTCTGAAAGTCCTGTCCGGCCCGGCTCTCGCGACCCTTGTCGCTCTGTTCTTCATGCTCGGTATCGTCCGGCCCCGTTCAGCTATCAGGGAAGTCCGTGAAGACAGAGACGCGAGGATCGCTGAAGCGAAAGCTCAGACGGCAGATTATAAAGAGGCTTACCGACTTTCAGAGGAAGCACGGGCGGCCGATCGCGAAATCTCCCGTCAAGCGCTCGAAGTCGCCAGAACTTCCGAAGCCGCTATCAATGGGCTCCGTCAAGCTCTGGAACAGAGAGGACGCGAGACATGAGCCTTTTCAGGCGTAAGCGGAAAGGATGTGAGCCGGAGTCGGTTTCATCACAGACTGATGGAGCTGAAGCTAGAGCCGCATTAGAGAGAGCGAAACACGCTAAGGAGCAAGCCGAAAAAGATTTAGAGGAGATGCGCGCACACGCGAATCGGAGCAAGGAACAGCGGGTGGCGAATCACTTCGCTCCGACTATTTACGCCGTGCTTTCAAGTAGGCGGGGGGAGAGATGAGAACCGCATTGATAACCGCTTCATTCGTGGCCGGACTTATTCCGACTGCCATCTTCCTTCTCTATTACGGGCTGAGAACCAAGTGGTACGAAACCCGTACCGGCATGGTTCTTTTCCTGATGACCTTGACCACCACGATTAGTTACACGATTTCCATCCTGACTCTGACCATTCCCGAATACTTCGAAGCGGAACACGGCGAGTGGATTCGGATCACGGTCCGATTCGCGCTTGCCGGAGTATCGTGGTCTCTGCTCTGGTTGCTTATCAACGCTCAGATTGTCGGCGAGCGCAGAAGGAAGCGCGAAGCCGACGAACAAAAGGAGAAACTGTGAACGTACGGCGTAAGTACGTCATCCCCGGAGCTGTGGGGATCGTGCTCGCGGGTTCGCTGAGTATGGCGAGCCTGAGCGCGGAAGCCGATTCCCCGGCTCCGACGAAGGAAGACGCGTATGCGGCGCTCGCGCACATTGACCAGGATCAGGCGACGATCAAGGCGTATCTCGATTCCCTGAGCGCGCCGACTCCGACCCCAACCGGCTCTGAGAGCCCGTCTCCGACGGCGACGACGGTTCCCCCGACCACGGAGCCGCCCGTCACGGTTTCGCCGACTGTGGAGCCCACTACGGCTTCTCCCCCTCCGACGGCGACGACTCCCCCGGCCGGGGTGAGCCGCGCGAGCGGTCTCCCGTGGTCGTCCGGTGTCAACCCGCAGTCTCAGACTGCCGCGCGTGTAAACGCCTTCGTGTCCTTCCGGGGTCAGCCGGTGGACAACATCTCGATTTTCCCGGCTCGCGATTCGTGGACGACGCTTTCCGATCCGGGAAACATCACGGCCGCGCTTCCGGCTTCGTTCAACGCGACCCGTGACGATCTGGTCATGACTCTCCCGCTGTGGCCCGGAAACATGTCGGTTTCGAACACCGGCACGAAGGCTCAGTGGGAAAACCTCGCGAACGTGATCAAGGCGAAGGACCCGAACGCTCTGGTTCGTCTCGGATGGGAGATGAACCTCCCCGGGATGTACTGGAATCTCAACTCTTCGAACAAGACTCAGTGGATCGCGTCGTATAACACGGCCGTCGGGTATATGAAGGGTGTCGCGCCCGATCTCCGTTTCGTCTGGAACCCGAACAAGGGGAACGATCAGACCACCGGATGCACGGGTTCGATGAACTGTAGCCGGAGCGCTTTCCAGAGCGTGAAGGCGAACGTCTACGCCTACGGGATCGACTCTTACGATTCGTGGCCTCCGGACAACTCCGACGCGAACTCTTCGACTCACCTGAACTCGCTTCTCGGCGAGTCGCTTTCGTATGCGAAGGCGAACGCGAAGAAGTTCGCCGTTCCGGAATGGGGCGTTGCGTGCAACGTTTCCGGGTGTCAGTGGTCGGGTAACGCGGGTGGCGATAACGCCCGTTATATCAACGATTACATGACGTTCTTCCGGAACAACGCGCCGGACATGGCTTTTGAGGCTTACTTCGATGAGCCCGCGAGCTACATCCGGTCGGCGCTGAGCGTGACCCCGATCGGCACGGCGGCTCCGGCCGCGTACAAAGCGAAGATCGCGGCTTACACGGCGAACTAGCTGGACAACGAAAAGCCCCCACCGGTTGCCGGTGGGGGCTTTTCGTTGTCCAGAACTACTGAGCCGGAGCCACTTCGACATCGGGGACGATCGCGCCCGGCCGCAAGATGAAGTGGTACCGGCTCGCCGACGTGTCCGACGCTTCGAGTTGTTCCACGACAACCGTTACGTTGTCGGACTTCCCGAGAAGATGCTTGACGTACTTGTCATCGTCCGTCTTGCACGTGACGCCGTAGCGAGCCGGGTCCGCCATGTCCACGGAACACCGACCTTCGATTTCGAGCATGATCTTGTCCGTGATGCCGTTCACGAACGAAATCTTGCGGACGATGCGGAAGTTATCCGCGTCCGTTGCAAGGTTCTTGTTCACGTCGTCGGCTTCCTTCGTGCAACCGGCGAGACCGGCCGCGAGAACGAGGAAGATTCCGAGACCAGCGATCTTGCGCTTCATATTCACTCTTTCGTCGGGATTGAAGCCCCCGACCGGTTGTCACACCGGCCGGGGGTCTAGCGTTGTCCGGAGAACCACCACGCTCACCCGGACCACCGATTTCCACTTCGGTGTGTAGAACCTACCACTTCTTTCGCTTCGGCGGAACCCACTTCGTAGGAGCAGATTTCACCGGGCGGGTACATTCTTGCGAGATGTGCGCGCGAATCCTGTCGGGCGGGAAGTCCTGAGAGCACCGTGGACACTGAGCCATCAGTTACCTACCGCCCCACAGTTCGTACACTTCGACCCGTTCCACGAACCTACCTTGAAACAGGCCGGACACTGGTTCTTCTCGTAAACATCGATCTTCACACGGAACCCCCGTTCCATCGTCGTGTGAAGAGCCTACACTACATCGCGCCGATCGAGCGAAGATATCTGCGGATTTCGTCGCGAGCCGCATTCGCGCCGAGAGCCGCGATACGCCGTTTAAACCACGGATCGAGCTTGCCGAGAAGCCGCGCTAGCGGAAGGTTCTCGATCGGCTCCGGCGCCGGTTCGCTCGCCTTGACGAACGTAGTCACGTCGCCGGACTCACCTAAGAGCCGATCGAGAGTAGAGCCCGCGATGAAAGCGTTTCCCTTCTGACCCCATTCGGTCCCCCACGAATTCCGGAACTCGAAAAGGTCGTTCTCGGAGTCGTATCCGATCAGCGCGATTTCGTGTCCGCCGACAACGCTTGCCGTACGGCCGATCTCAACCACCCCGGCGGGGGTGGGATCGTAAAACGTTGAATACCAGTTGATTCCAGCGATGGCCGGACCGTCCTGAAGCGCGAGCGCCACTCCGGCAACACCGCTCAGCACGTGCTGATACCCGCTGATCCAACCCCGGCCGGTCAGAGCCTTACCTATCGAAAGTCCGTCGCACCCGGTGTCTTCGGGCGGGTAGTCGCCCTGATAGTCGTCAAGCCGGGTCGCTTCGGCGTACAGAGCTACCGCGTCGGCTTCCACGAAGAGCCGGGCCTTCTCCGGTCCGCCCGGGATGTCGGAGGCGTAGGGCGCGCACGAAATCGCCGTGAGACCAGCGTTTCCCGTGCAAGATCCCACGGAGCCCTGATCGAACACACGGGCGGCCGGTTGCCACCGAACGGACTGAACGATGGTGTGGGGGGATCGGAAGGCGTAGCCGATGGAACGTTCGTCATGCTTGACGTTCCGACCGAGACGCTTATCGGTCGTCGGCATCCTGAAGAAATCAACGGTCATGCCGTAATCGTACCGCCCACAACGTGATTCAGCCCCGACCGGAGACCACCCGGCCGGGGCTGAAGATGTTTCACGTGAAACTTAGCGGTTCCGCTTCTCCGCGAAGTAGATGAAGCCCACTACTCCGACGATGATCAAAATGAAGCCAATCACATTCGCCATGTCAGTATCTCCCCCAATCCTCACTCTCGTAGGAACGTGGAACAGATTCGTTCTCCGTTTCACGTGAAACGGGCGGAGCCGCCTCGAAAGGCTCAGAGCGCCACTCGCCGACACAGTACGTCGGCAGACTGACTGACTCAGCGAAGCATCCGCGAGCCATACAGTCCATCCGGCTTGGGCAGGAAACTAGGATGATCATCGGTCACATACCGAAGAGCATGATGAACATGCCTACCGTGATGACGACGAGTGTTCCGAGCAACATCGGTACGATTTCCATTATCTGTCTGCCTTCTTCCTCTGCTTCTTCTTCGGAAGCTCTAACCCGGTTCCGCTCTCTATCTGACAGAGGAAGTTCTTCCATGCCCGATAGTCGGATGAGTGCTTACTGATGCCGGTCACGACACACCCTGTTTCACGTGAAACAACGTTCATATGTGAGCCCCCGTCGGGAACGAGATCGTAACCCGTTCCCGACAGGAACCGCTTCAGTGACCGGAGATCGTTGATCACGCGTTCCGGGAAGCGCGCTCAGCGGCTTCCCGGAGCTTGTTCGGGTCAACGCCCGTGGTCTGGGCAACTCGCTCGCCGTACCGGGCGTTATGCTGCTCCGCCCACGTCGGGTTCACGTTCCCCGAAAGTGCCTGCCCCATGCCGTTTCCCTTCGTCGTCCGGCTGATGTCTAAAGACTACACGACATCCCCGGTTCTGTCTAATTTTCCTGAGATCCTGGTTCGTGTTGCGTTTACACGTCGAACCGTGTAATGTTCTTCTTGTCAGCAGGAAACGAACCAAGGAGAACGAAATGAGCACGAACCTCCGATCCGCAGAGTTCAACGGGGTCACGGTCTACGCGGTCCGCATGGCGACGAAGTTCGTTTCGCTCTACTCCAAGGTTGGGGACAAGCCCGAAGACGGTTACCTGACCGTGGAACACCGGACAGAGAACGCGGCTCGCAAGGGTTCGTGGCAGTCCAAGGAAATGCGGAAGGTGTGGGTTTACCGGGGTTACGTCGCGATCTGAGAAAGTCGGTCCGGGGAGTTGAAAAACTCCCCGGACCTGTGTAAGCTCTACATCATAAGGAAACGACGAAGGGGATGCAGAAATGACCGATCGTTGCCAGTGGGGAGTTACCGGGTTCGTCGGCCCGAACTGGACGGGGATTCAGTGCGACGGTGAGAAGATCCACGGGTACCGGACGAAGCTGGACGACGCTTCGGGTACGGCCACCGAATACCACCACGGGAACGTCACCTTCGGGGTTTACTGGAACGAAGGCGACGAGAACGCCGTCGGGCCGGATGACCTGATGAAGCCGCCTCCGGTGGAGTCCGACCCGGAAGACCCGGAGCTGAGCGCTACCGAGTGCTTCGTGATTCAGGTGGACAATTACGAGAACGCCGAAGTTCTGGCCGTTGCCATGTCGAAGGCGGCTCGCGACACGTTCCTTCGGGTCTATAACCTCAACCGGCACACGGACGCGGCGAAGGCGGTCCGCACGACGCTTCTCGTCGGATGAGTCGGAAACGGTCTCTGTTCCGGCGCGTGGTCCGTGGGATCGCGCGCCGGTACGAAGCGAACCAGAAGGCGAAGAAAGCCGCCGAGAAGCGCCGTGAGCGCGCTCAGAAGGCCATTCTCCGGCAGAGCCGGACCACGGCCGGTGAGCTTGTCCGGTCCGGCGATTACGAGTGGTCCGGCCCGGCTCTGCCGGATTCTACGAAGGTAGAACCGGTGATGGGACCGAACGGATGGGAGTTCGTTCCCGTGGCCGGAGCGAGCCGCACACGGCCGAAGGCGGCCGGTTCCTCCCCGGCCGGGGCGAAGCTGTGTGGCGCTCGCACGAAGAACGGCACGGCGTGTAAACGTCGTGGTAAGTGCCCTGATCATCCGCAGAAAGGAAGCTGACATGATTTACCGAATGATCGTCTCGGAGGACAAGGAAAGCATGAACGCCGGTAAAACCGGTGATGGCACCGTGGATCTTCCGGCCCGTCCAGTCGTCGGCGATACCGTCATCATCGGTGGAATCCTCTACACCGTCACCGGAGTCACGATGACGGACGGCGAGCCGCTGATGACCGTGTTCGGTCTACTCAACGTCTGATTTCAGAAAAAGTCCCCGGGATTCGTTCCCGGGGGCTTTTTCGTGCTAAGGTTTACCCATCAGCAAGAAACACCGACGAAGGAGACACCGTGAGCGAGATTCAGAAGGTCATCACCGGAATGAGCTTCGTGGACTACGAAACGGGAGTCAGCTACCGTTTCGAGCGGATCATCGGAGACGTGTTCCGGATCTTCACCCGGGAGTGCATCATTGACCCGTGGGTTATCGCCGGAAGCTTCGAGGTGAAAGACGGGAAGACAGAGTTCTTCTCGGACGAAGGCGAGAGCTTCGAGACAATCGACTCAGTGGATAACTTCGAGATTCTGGCCTTCCTTCAGTCAATCTGATCAGAAGCCCCCGGGTTGCGAGACCCGGGGGCTTTCCTGTAAGCTCTACACATACACCGACGAAGGGACAGAGACGATGAAGTTCGCACCTTGGAGTATCAGCACCGACGATCTGACGCCGGAGCGGATCGAGCTCTTCCGGAACCAGCTTCCTCCGCGCGTCATCATCTCCGACGACGAACTTAAGGCAGTCCTGATTTTCGGGATCGAGCACGAACCGTGCTCCGCCTGTGATGGAACCGGCGAAGAGAAGGTGCAGTGCGACGAGTGCCAGGGCTCCGGCGAAGGGGACGACACGTGCCCGGAATGCCAGGGCTCCGGCAATGACGAAGAGTACGGGGGCGACTGTGAGAACTGTGACGGGGAAGGCGAAGTTTCCCCGGATTCGTGCGATGAGTGCGACGGAGATGGGGAAGTGGACGGCGACTGCACGGCGGACGGGTGCAACGGAAAGGGCTACGTGAAGCGCACGTGATCTGAAAACCGCAGAGAAACCCCCGGAACTTGCGTTCCGGGGGTTTCTTCGTGTAGTCTCTTCACATCAGCCGGAAACACCGGCTACCGACGAAGGGCTAAGAAAATGGCTTCGATCCTCTGCCGCAACGGTTCCGAGCACCGCCACTCCTCCGTTCCGGAGTCCCGCGCGTGCTGGACGATCGGCCGGAACCCGTTCGCCGGTTCCTCCCCGGCCGGGGTGAAGCCGGAGACAAGTCCCGTTTACACGGCTCCGGTTCCCTTCGTCCCGGGGCCGGTCAAGATGCCTCCGGCGCCGGTGGAGGTGACCGAAGGTTTCTGGATTGTCGAAGACGAAGGCGGGAAGGCGCCGGAGTTCTTCAAGATTCAGATGTCCGGCCGGTCGGAGCGTCTGTACGGGAAGAAGCTCGAAGGTGAGTCCTTCGAATACTTCGCGAACGCTCCGCGCTACGTGTCGGCGAACTGGGGTCGGAAGCTCACGGCCGAAGACGCGAAGTGGTTCGGCAAGCTTTACGGCCGGTGCATGATCTGTGGCCGGACGCTCGAAAACGAAGAGAGCATCGCAAACGGCATCGGGCCGGTATGCGCCGACAAGCTCTGAGAAATATTAAAGATCCCCCGGGAAACCGGGGGATTTTCTCGTTTTTCGTGGTAAGCTTCTCTTGTAAGCGAAACCGACGAAGGGACAAGGAAAATGGGGCTCAAGATCCCGAAGCAGATCAAGTGCCCGATCTGTGGGAACTACGTCTGGTCTACCGTGTTCGCGGTTCACCTGATGGCACACGGCGCTAAGCGGAGGTAGTTCGGAAAGTCCCCGGGAAACCGGGGACTTTCCCACTTTCTGTGCTAGACTCGTCTTACCGACGAAGGGAGGACAGAAAATGGCTACCGCAACATGTTGCGGACGGAAGTTCAAGGTTCCATCATTCGCGTACTTGCTCCATCTCGCGATCGCGCACGGCAAGTAAGTACTACCGGCCCCGGGGAATCTCCCCGGGGCCGGACCCCGACGAAGGAGACCAGAAGTGATCACGATTGCATTCTTCCTCAGCGTGGACGGCGGAAAGCCCCGGACCGAAGAGCACATCATGCCGGTTGTGCCGTACGTCGGTACAACCTTCGTCAACCGGGATGGATGGGAGTTTACGGTTACGGAGATCCGGTTCCACGCGAACGGGCACGTTACCGTGACTGCCGAAGCTCAGTAGGAAACCTGAGAAAGTCCCCGGGATTTCGGTTCCGGGGGCTTTTTCTGTGCTAGTCTTCAGACATAAGCTAAACACCGACGAAGGGCCAGACAATGAGTGCGAACGTTGAAATGATCCGGACAACGCCTCAGGGTCAGAAGATCGGGCTCCGGGTCTTCGCCAATGACGGAAGCGGACTTCGGATCGGGCTCACGAACGACGAAGCCCGGAAGCTGATCGAAGACCTAACGGAAGCGCTCGCACAGACCACCTGAGAGAGAAAAGCAGAAAGCCCCCGGTGACCCTGACACCGGGGGCTTTCGCGCGCTCAATCCGCCTAGCCGACGAAACCGGCGAAGAGCGCTAGGTGGGCTAAGGCGAGCGCGGCCGAAGCGAAAAGGCACACCTTCGAAGCCGGATCGCGCAACCCGAACCAGAGCTTCACTCCCTTCCGGTTCCGGCCGGTCTCGCTCAGTCCACCGGTCTCCCATCCTAGGCCACGGGCGCGACCTAGGACCTTGATCCGGCCATAGATCATGTCCCCGGAAAGGTGAGACCACCACCCGAATAGCGGGAAGCTCCAGATAGCCCACAGAGACGCTGAAATCGTCGCCGAAGCCTCCGGTACCCGGGAAACCAGATAGAGCCCCGGAAGACCCCACAGAAAGCTCAGGATCAGCGCGAACCACGGCCGGTGAGTCAATCCCCGATGTCCGCCGATCGCGTAGCCCCTTCGAGGCGGACCCGGAGCCCACGTGTGATCTATGTCCGGCGACAGATTGCCGCTCGCGAAGAACTGAGCCCCGAAAGCGGCAACGGCCGCCGACATCGGGTTAACCAGAAGGTCATGCCCGGTGCCGACGGCCGCCGCGTTTAAACAGTACGTCGTGCCTAACGTGTAGGTGATCGCGTAGGCCCGGTGCGTCCGCTTCATCACGGGGCTTCAGCGCCGTTCTCAGGCGGTAACCAGGCTTCCCCGGATACTTGGATGAACCTCAGCGGCTCAAGCCCGGAGATCCCCGGCTCAGGGTTGTCCGGCGACATCTGGACGATACCGGTCACCGGGCGAGAAAACACCTTGCCTCCGGCTTTCTTGACTTGCTTCTCCCATTCCGTGATGCAACCCCGGGCGTAAATCTGAACCCGAAGATCGCTCTCGTCCCGACCCGTGAACTCCGGATCAAGCTGGAAATGCACGTTGAACCGTTCGATCTTCATTCCGTCGGTCATTTCTGCTTCCTCTTCCAATCAAGGTAGAAGTCCATGAAATCTTGCCGGTGGTCTACGCCGGTCCTGATCTGAAGCGAGTCCAGATAATCCCGGTGAATCTGAAGCATTTCCTGAGTCGCACGGAGCCGACGGTAAAACGCATCCCATCGGGCTTCGATCCGGTTAATGATCTCGACTTTAGTCCGGTAATCGACGGAGAGCTTAAGAATAGCCGTCGGGACTAAAGGTCTCACTCTTCGAGTGCTCATGTCTAATCCTCACTGAGCCATTGGGGAACTTCTTCTTCCGTGGTGAGTTCGATATTAGTCACAGCTCCCTTCAATGAATAGGGAGCGACATTTCGAAACGTAATATCCCCCCATTCAAGCGGAGCGTCCGGAAGCTCAAGAATCTTCCGGGCTAAGTCGTGACTGTTCACCATTCCTCCTGAATCATCACTTCGCCGGAGTTCCAGCTTACCGTAAGAACCCACGTCCTAGGGTGCCGGAGCAGACAAATAATCCCGAACACCGGAACCCACAGACCTAGGCTCACAATGCACATCATCGCGTGCGATTTGAGCTGAGCCTGAGTTAGCCCACCGGTTCCAATAATCACCGTATCGGGGCTCACGATCTTGAGAACGCGAGCCCCTTCGTTCTCCGCGAGGAAGGCGAGAGTCACAGACTCCCTCCTAGCCTCCATCTGAGCGAGATTCATGCCGTCCTTTCCTGATCCGTCTTACCCGTCTTGTTCGCCCGGACCGGGCCGAACACGTTGGACTTGATCCGCTTCGCCGACGCGAGCGAGCAACCCAGAGCTTCCGCGATCTGAGCCGGAGTGAGCGACTGACCCCCCGATTCCTTCTTGAGCCACGCTTCGCCCTGAGCCACAACGGAACCGCCCCGGCCGGTCCTTTTCTGAGCCTGAGCCACGACCGGCCGGGGCTTGAGCCGGGTCACGTTCTGAGCCGAAGCGGGCTCAATAACCAGATGGCTCACTTCGACCGGCTCAGCCTGAGCCGGAGCCGTCGGGGGCTCAGGCTCCGTTTCCGGCTCAGTTGCCTCCGCCTGAGCCTGAGCTTCGACCGGCTCAACCGGGGTCGGCTCAGGCTCAGCCGGAACGATCGGCTCAGGCTCAGTGAACGCCTGAGCTGGAACGATGACCTGAGCCAATTCGACCGGCTGAGCTTCCTCCGGCTCAGCGTCCGTTTCGAGCCACATCAGGAGCAGAGCCGCGACCGGGGGAAACAGAGCCACGACGAAGCCGGAGGCTGAGCCAACGGCAGAAGCTCCGTTGACCCATAGCGTCCAGCTCAGCGAAACAGAGCCGAGAACGTACGCCTTAAAGTCCAGTTTCCCCCGGACGGCGAGCGAGATCAGGATCAGCTCAGGAATCGCGGCCGTCCCGATGGCGGAGCGCTGATAGAAATTCGTGTCCGGCGACCACTTCTGAGCCCAGTGAACCCCGTGAAGGTAAGAGTTCACGAAGGCGTAAGTCGTGAGCAGAGAGACAAGGCTCCGGCTCACGGACCGTCGGTTCATGCGGATCTTCACGTCTACTCCCGGTTAGCTGCAATGAGCCCGGAACCGTCTTCCGGACCTTCGTCGGTGTCGTCTCCTTCCGACTCGAAGCCGGGTGAAGACTGGTCAAGCTCCGGGACCTGAGGCACGTTTTCGAACTGAGCCTTTAGGTACCCCCGAACTTGCTTAGCTCCAATATAGGGCCTTCCCGGCTCAATTCCAAACGGTTTCAGCGAATCAGCCAAATTCTTGCCATTTACGCTGGTCAAGCCGTCTTCGTGCAGAAGCTCAATTAGTCGAGCCGTAGGGAGCACATCGGCTTCCGCACGTGTAAACGCCCGTAGAACGGTCCCGACCGGCTCAGGGTACCGAGACCCCATCGGGATCACGTTCGACGGCCGGTGAGCCGCACGAAGGCTCACAGCGGCGCTCGCGACCCGTTCCAGCTCTTCGAGTCCGACAAGGTGACACCGGGTCCGGCCGACTCCGACCGTGATGGAAACCCCCTTCTGATCCGGGTCCAGCCAATCGGCCCGATACATCGGTCCGGCTTTCCCTAGGATCGCTTGCGACCCGGAAACACCGGCAATGTAGAACGCCGTCCGACGAATCACCATGTCGCGGAGATCCACCGGAATCACCTTCGAAGAAGGACGCTGGGACGCTAGAATGCAGAAGACCCCGAAAGCCGGTCCCATCTTCACGTTGGAAAGAAGGATGTCTAGGAAGTCCTCCACTTCGTCTTTGTGCTTCTTCAGGAGATCGGAAGTAATTACCGCCATCTCGTCAATAACGGTCCATTCCGTAGTAAGGTTCAGCTTACGGGCAACCGGCCCGGAAAGCTTCGCGTACTTCCCGAACATGAGTTGCCTACGCCGATTAATCTCTTTCTGCTGAGCCTTGACGTGCTGAGTAGCGAGCCGGAGAAGCTGAAGATCCGAGTAATTCGGGTTCGCAATGAACGTCTTCGCGACTCGCTCAACCGGCGCGAAGTCCACGGCTTTACCGTCGATCATGTGGAGTTCGGCCATCGGGTCAAGCATGATCGGGACGATGAGATTAGAAAGGAAAATGGTCTTTCCCTTACGCGGCGCTCCGCCGACGATCCATCCGCCTCCGTCGCCTTCTTCGACAAGACGCGCGAGCCACGGAGAGGAATCCGCGAGAACGCCTAGATCGCATTCGTACTCCCACAGGTCGATCTGTCGCGGAGCGACAACGAGAGGGTTCGACGTGGGCGGGAGAGACCAGGGGTCACGGTCAAGGGACAGAAGCCGGACAAGCGAATCATCACCGGCGACGGACTGTGTAAACGTCGTCAGCTTGTCCTTCTGCATCTTCTGCGCAAGCGTGCCAACCCCGGCCGGGGAGAGAGCCTTCGACGCGTCGCCTTCGGACGGAATCCGCACAGTGACCGTGTAGCCCGTTCCCCGGGAAAGCCGGGCCGGAGGATCGACAATCGCGACAACGGGCGGAGTTTCCTTTTTGCGCTCGCTCGCCGGAATGGTAACCTCTTCGAAGATTCGCCGGATGAACGACTCTCCGGCCATCCGCTTAGTCTGAACCTCCGTCATCACCGGATCGGTGTAGCCGATGAAGAATAACGTCGCGACGTGAACCCAAATGAACAGAGCCGCCCAATACCACGGCTGAACGATCGCGTAGACGAGAACCGTCGTCCAGAGGAAGACGAAGAGTCCCATCGTCCACCGACGGCGCATCGTCACTTCTTCGTGCTTCGTCGGGTTCGTCGCCCGTAGTTCTGCACGGTCGGCCGCATTCAAGAATTGGTGGCCCTTGCGAACTACCTTGTCGAGCCCACGGTATTCCGTGGCAATCGTCTTTCCTAACGTCTTCGGGTGGAGTACGGATATAAGTCCGGCAACTCCCCGTTCGTACCAAGTTGACGCGTTCACCGTTTAAACTCCCCTCAGAGTTGAAATGAAACCGCCCCGGCCGGGGCTTCTTTCGAATGCTCCGACCGGGGCGTGTTTACTGGTAAATCAGGAGTCGAACTCGTCCGGCTCCGGGTTGTCCTTCAACCACTGAAGAGCGGTCTCCTTCGCGGCGCTGGACGCGTCGCCGAAGGCGTAGGGCTTGTTCCCACCCTTCTTCGCCGGAGGAAGAACCATGATCTGAGCGAGGATCTTGCCGGAACCGGTACCCGCGAGCTTCCGCGAGTAAACCCCGTCCATCTGCTGACCCAACATTTGATTCGAGATGTAGAGGTCAGAAACCAGGAACGGGGGGACAAGGGGCTCTTCGAGCTCCGCCGTAACGTCGCCGTCCTTGTCCACGATTTCCGAAATCGGCTCGCCGTCCAGAACGACCACATCGGCCGTCCAGCGGTCAACCGGCGCGTTGTCCGGATACTGCGGGTTCACGTGCTTCCGATCGACCTTCTTCGGAATGACGAGAACCGTCCGGCCGACGCACTTCGCCACGGTCACTTCGGCCGGGTCACCGGCCGCGTAAGTCGCCTTCCGCTCCACACCGCCCCGGGAAAGCATCTTGATCGTGGGACGCTGAGAGAAGTTGACCTTACCGGCGCTTTCGAACATGTCGTCCGACATTTTCCGTATTCCTTTTCGTAGACGTGACGTGAGGTAAACCATATTCAGTTATCGAGTGGGGGCGCCGGATTCGAACCGGCACTTATGACGGGTAACGCCCGAATGCTCTACCACGGGTTCACGTTCTAGACCGCTCGCCCTTTAAGCTAAAACCCCCTCGAATATTCAGTTATAAGTGACAGGGTACCAATTCGCCTGTCTCCCGGAGCAAATCACTAACCGATTCCATTCGGCGCTCTGCACCACTAGGAATCTCCGGCCCTTACATTCGATTACTGAGAAATCTGAGCAATCGCGAGAAGAAGAACAATCGCGGTGAACAGATTCCAGAAGAAGCTGATGACCTTGACGCTACCGCTCAGGGGCGGACGTTCCTTCGTCGTGTCGGCCGCCGAGATGACTGCCGTACTGATCACCTTACACCCGATCAGGAACCAGAGAAGAGGAAGGATCATCGTGCAACCCGCTTCCCGGTAGACGGCTTCTCGGCGCGGAAATCCTCACGCTGAGCCTTCGGAGTCCACGGTTTCATGTGCTTCGCCATTGTCGGTGTTCCTTCGTCGGGGGAGTAATCTCGTCGGGATCATGCTCTGTGAGCCTACCATGCGTTCGGCGGCTTCGAACAGAAATTCTGGACTCGTTTCACGTGAAACGAGGCGGACCTGTGTAAACGGGCTAAGCCGGTCGGTCGTCATTCCGCTTGCGAACACCGGCCGGACCGCTCCGGCCCGAATGTCGATCTCCCATCCTTCGACCTGAAAGGCGCACATCTCGCCGTAAAGATCAAGAATGATGAGAAAGTCTTCGGGCCGGAGCGAACCGGTCACCCGGGGAGAGACCACGAATCAGGCTTCGACGGTCTCACGCTTGACGAACCGGCCGTTGACGCGAGCCGGGCCGGTGGACTCGTTCTCGTCGGTCTCCGGCTCGCTCTCGTCGCCGGACTCGTCGTCCGACTCGATCTCGTCCGCGTCGTCGCTCTCGTCGCCGGACTCGTCCAGATCGGCGAGAGCCTCCGTGGCGGTCAGAAGCTTCTCGGCCGCGTCGATCTTCGCCGTGACCTTCTTAAACGCGACGCGAGCCTCCACCACGCGGGTATCGGCCCGCTTGACGGCCGCCTCAGCCGCGTCAAGCTCTTCCTGAGCCCGGTCCAGCCGAGACGGCTTCGCCTTGATCTCGGTACCGTCGTCGGCGACACTGGCCGGACGGCCGTCCCGGTAGAGCTTCAGGGTGTTTTCGGCATCCCGGCGGATCTGAGTAACGCTCGCCATGATCTTTTCCTTCGTTCGTCGGAAGTCGTTTCCCGGTGTGTCCCGGGGTGATGTCTAAAACCTACATCATCCCCGGGACTTCGCGCAACCCGGCTCAGGGCTTGTCGATCGCGCCAATCGGCCCCAAGGTGTCCGGCGAGTCGAGAACGCTCGCCTGAAGCCTCAGAGAGCCCTTCCTAGAGCCCGCGATGCGCTTCGCGCGGTTCCGGTAGGCGAGCGTGAAACTGATCCGCTGAGCGGCTTCCCAACCCCACCGGATATCAACGGGGATGATCTCCGCCTTCTCCGGGGCGTTGATCGGTACCCAAGAGATCATGGAAACATCCTTGCGAACGTTCTCCGGCATCGGGATATAGCCGTTTACACTGTCCGGCTGACCCGGAGCCCAAATGTGAGTCGCGTTCGCATAGATCGCGAGCTGAATCGCGATCTCGTCCAGCCCCATCGGGGCGTTCTTCCCCGTCTTCGTGTCGTCCACGACGAGACGGCCGAAAGAGTCCAGCCGGAGCGCATCGAACCGGCCGCACAACCCGGTGTGAACGTCCAGATTCACGATGATCTGTTCACGCATTTCCGGGACGTACTGAATTCCGGACTCTTCGTGCATCCGCATGAACGCCTGAATATGCTTCCTCCACTCCGGAGGAATGGACTTCAGGTCACGCATTCCGGCTTCAATCTGCTCAGTCCACGCATGGAACGCGGTACCGAGATGCGCGCCGGACTTCGCTTCAGCCGCGTCGATCGCTTCGTGACCGATCTCGTTAAAGGGAATCCACCATCCCTTCGGCCGGTCCTCCATCGGCTCTTCGGGGATCGGCTCCGCGTTCGCACGGGCGTAAAGGCCACGGGTCTTCCCGATTCCGAGAGTCACCATGCCGATAAGCCATTCGTTCAGAACGTACTCATCCGCCCACAGTCCGGCATACTTCGAAGAGCGCGGGAACTTAGTCCGAACACCGGTCTCCGGATGCGGCATCCATCGGCTACCGCCTTCCTCCTGAATCGGGTTCGGCGGAGCCGCAAGCGGAGCTTCATCGAACGGATTATCGAAGAGCGGAACTCCCCCGGCCGGGGCGGTTTCGAAAACGTCAGTCATTGCTTCTCCTTCATCGGGTGCGTAAAACAAGCGTACCGGCCACCACCGACAGTTTCGGGGTGACCGGTACGTGGAGCTAGGACGTGGGGGACTTCGAGAGACCGGCGAGCCGGTACCTCAGAAAGTCGAAGATGATGATCGGCTTCCCGAAGTTCCACACCGCGTCGGCCCGGTGCCAGTAATCATCAGGGAGAACACAGTAATTCCGTTCTACCACTAGATTCCGTTCCTTTCCACCATTGCCGTATTCGCCAGAAGATAAAGCTCTCGGAGGATCGCTCGCCGGATCTCCGGGCTCTTCTCGGCCGGACATACTTCCGTGCATCCGTAGCAGCACAGAAGAGGGGACACGCCTCCGTCTTCGTCGTATCCGGTGGCGAGTTCGTGAAGGTGAGCACAGTGCCCGCATAACGGGCACTGTGCGTGGGGGTTAGGCTGCATTCAACTTCACGGCCGGAATCCGGTACCGATCGAGAACCTTCGTAGCGACCTTGATCGAGATCATGTCGGAGAGTTCCGCCTTCGTCGTCTTTTCCGTGAACGCGATACCGAGACCGGTCGCGAACTTCTTCTGAGCGTCGCTAGGCGGAGTCTTCTTCTTTTTCCATGAGGCCGACTTAGTGGAGTAGGTTCCGGCCGGGTCAAGCTCAGCCGCTACCGATTCACCCCACGCCTTCGCGTATTCGAGGTTCATTCCGTCGCCGTACCGAACTCCCTTCTGATGGATTCCGCGACCGGAGAACATCGTTCCAATCATAAAAGTCGAATAGCTCTGGTCTTCCGGGTAAATGACGAGAAGGAAGTCTTTCAGCGGGATAAACCAGAACCCGCGCTCCGTCTGAAGCCACACCGACTTAGACGACGCGAAGAGATCAATGATCTCCGTCTTGATAGTCGTAACGTCTACGGAGTGCTTTTCCTTCTCCTTCTTCTCCCGACGCTCTTCGAGATCAATAAGCGTCTCGTCGTCTTCGATCTCCATTCCGGCCGTAGTCTCGGAGAGATCCGCGATCGTAGCGAGCTTCACGCCTTCGCCACCGGTCGGGCACAGAACCAGGCAATCGACCTTCGGGTTACGTCGCCAGATGAACGGCGAGTCCGCGTCGTGGTTGTCTGACGGGCGGAGCCCGCGACCTACCATCTGAGCGAAGAGACCTTCGTTCTTCGTCATCCGGGGAATGACGAAAGAAATCTGGGGAAGGTCGAACCCTTCCGTCAACACCATGCAATTGACGAGAACCTGAAGATCCCCGAACAACACCTTCTTAAAGATGAGTTCGCGCTCTTCGTCCGCCGTGCTGTCAATGATCAGGCCCGACGGAATACCGGCCGCGTTCAGCGCATCACAGACCAGCGTGGCCGAAGCCTGATCCGGCATGAACACGATACCCTGACGATCAGAAGCGTATTCGCGGATCATGTGAGCGTAGACGTTCGCCGCGTCGCTCTCGATCATCGCATCGGCCACCGATTCATCGGTGTAGTCCGAATAGCCCTTAAGGCTCGCGATGTCCAGCCGGATCGCTCGCGCAATCGGATTGACGAGATAGCCCTTACGGATGCCGAACATGATATCCCGAGTAAACACGTTCTCTTGGAACGTATCGCCGAGACCCAACTTATCCGCGCGCTGAAGCGTGGCCGTGTAACCGGCGACGACAGTCTTAAAGTCCGGATCGAAAGCACCGAAGTACCGGAACACGCGCTGATAGATCGGAGCCGCGCCGTGGTGGGTTTCGTCCACGGTGATCCAAGAGAAGTAGTCCCGGGCGACTTCGAGGATCGTCTTCCCGTAGTCCGTACCGTCTTCGAGGATATCGCCGGACCGGCCTAGAGTGGCTACGGACGCGACAACCACGTCCGCATCCCATTGCCGGAGCCGCTTCTTATTGAGCGTGCCGACAACGCCGATCTTCAGCTTCGGGGCGATTGCGTGAAGCTTCGAGACGGTCTGTTTCAGAAGCTCATTCCGGTGAACCAGGATCAGCGTCCGGCCGCCGTGCTCCGTCTTCTCGATCTTCGCCAGATGGGAGAAGATCACCGTCTTCCCGAGACCGGTCGCCAGAAGCGAAGTGAAACGTCGAAGCCCGCACTCGCGAGCCTTGAAAGCCGCGCTGATCGCTTCGTCCTGATACGGACGGGGAGGAAGAATCTCCGGCATTACTCAGAACCTCCTTCGTTGTGAACTTCCTCCATCATAGCGCGGATTTCGTCTTCCGTCTCCCGTTTCTCGGATTCCCGGAGAAGTCTCGCGAAGTCCTGAGGAAACTCTTCGGTAAGCGCGAGCATCGCACGGCGCCGGACACGCTGAGCGCGAGCCATGTTCGCCCGACGCTGAGCGGATCGGGCGTACTGCCGTCCGTACTCCGCATGAGCCTTACGACAGGCTTCGTCGGTGTCTTCGCCACGCGCGATGTGTTGCCGGTATCTCTGCTCAGTTCCGCACACGAAGGCCATTACGCGCCCGTTCGCTTGATAACCGGCTGACCGATCAGCGTCACGGAGTTCTCGGAAGACGAGAAGAGAATACCTTCGATCTCGCGCGTCTCGCCTTCGATCTGAACGAAGACGCGAGTAGCCCCGTACTCTTCGGAGGAAGACGTAAGCACAGAGACAACCGTCTTGAGAGACATCACCCCGTTATCGGGGTAGCCGAACTCAACGGCCGGATACTTGATACCCGCCATGAAATCTTTCCCTTCGTCGGTTCTGCTGTGTGCTCAGCCTACACAGAGCCGCAACCGTCCGCAAGTGACCGCAGATAGCCGCAACCGGCCGCATCCGTGGTACGGTCTACCCCATCACCCCGGCCGGGGAGGAAGAGCGGCACGGATCAAGCTGACGGGTACCCGGCCGGGGCGAACCAGAGCGCCGACGACGAAGGAGAGCGAATGTCTCAGGAATGGCTGAGCCGGAAGGAAGCCGCTCAGTATCTCGGAGTGAGCGCGGATACCGTTGACCGGCTCGCTACTCGCGGAACCATCACGAAATACCGGAACCCTGAGACCGGCATGGTTCGCCTGAGGAAGAGCGAGCTAGACGACGCTTTCCAGCCGGTGTTACCGGTTGGAGAGATCCGGTCCGAAGCGCTCAGTTTTCGGTAGA
>Ga0190273_10000096_pt1 | contig 48059 bp, 39 predicted proteins | sample Popmic504IS_FD_134513 | JGI IMG/M metagenome (GOLD analysis project Ga0190273, IMG submission 134513) | Populus adjacent soil microbial communities from riparian zone of Shoshone River, Wyoming, USA - 504 IS | ecosystem: Environmental > Terrestrial > Soil > Riparian zone > Trees stand | place...
ACCAACGTCCACTTCCAAACCGGCCGCTCGACGATCTTCATCTACGACGGCCACCCGGGTGGGGTCGGGATTACCCGCCGCGGCTACGAGGAGTTCGAGCGCCTGCTCGGCGATGCCGAGCGGCTGATCGCCGAGTGCCCCTGCGAGTCCGGCTGCCCCTCCTGCGTCCAGAGCCCCAAGTGCGGCAACCTCAACGAACCGCTCCACAAGGCCGGGGCGCTGGAGCTGATGGGGCTGATGCGGGGGGAGTTGTGAGGCGGAGGCGGCAGGTCGCGGTGATCGGCGGCAACGGGATCGAGGAGGGGTCGGAGGTCTGGGCGCTGGCCGAAGAGGTCGGGCGGCGACTGGCCGAGGCCGGCGTCGCGCTCGTCTGCGGTGGCGGGGGCGGGGTGATGGAGGCGGCCTCGCGGGGAGCCGCCGAGGCGGGCGGCGATGTGATCGGGATCGTCCCCGGCACCTCCCCCGACGACGCCAACGAGCACTGCACCCAGGTCGTCGCCACCGGTATCGGCCACGCCCGCAACCTCGCCGTCGTCTCCTCCGGCGAGGCGGTGATCGCGATCGGCGGTGAGTGGGGGACGCTCTCGGAGATCGGCTTCGCCCGCGTCATCGGCCACGAGGTCATCGCCCTCCGCAGCTGGGAACTCAACGGCCGCGAGCGCATGGCCGGCGGTCCCGGCGTCGTCCCGGCCAAGACCGCCGAGCAAGCGGTCGCCGCAGCGTTGGCGGCCCTCGGCTAGCCCCCTCCCGCGAACTGCATCAAATTATCTACCTGCTGGGTCGGAAATTTGATGCAGTTCGACCTGGCCAGAGCTCTTGGAGGGCGAGGATGGTGAAGGCGTGGGACCAGGCGAGGGGGGTGGTCGAAGTTGGGACGCCGGTCTGGGCATCGACGCGCTCGGGGAGCGCTCCCGCCGCGGTAGCACCGCGGCGCAGGGCGGCCATCAGGCGCAGGGCGGCCGCCCGGTCACCGAGGGCGGCCAGGGACCACGCGTTCCATGCGGTCGGGGCGGACCAGGGGTCTTCGCCGCCGCTCCAGTCCTGGCCTGGGAGGAGGCCGTAGGGGCCGGATTCGGCGCTGAGGCGAGCCAAGGTGCGATGGACGCGCTCGAACAGCTGAGGGCGCGGAAACGGGCGGACGGCCCAGGCGGCGGCGGAGTCGAAGGCGCCCTCCTGACCGTGCTCCCGCGCGAGACCGCTCCCTACGCCGAACTCCCGCTCGATCTGCTCTGCCGGCTCGCCGGAGGCGATGGCGTTGGCGAGGAAGTCGCCCGGCTCGCCCTCACGGTAATCAGCGCGGTCGCGCCAAGGGACCGGATATACGGGGGAGAGGATCCGCGACGCGTGCCGCGCGCTCCCGATCAGGCCGGTCGCCTCAGCCGCGGCTGCGACCCAGCCGATCTCGTCGCCTTGGGCGGCGCGCCCGCGGACCGGGCTTCCGTCGCCATGGAACCGCGCCGCCTGCTCGATGCCGAGTCCGAGCATGAACTGGGTCGCCAGCTCCGCCTCGGGGCGATAGCCGGCGGCGGCGTAGGCGAGGGCGGCGGTCGCGGCGTCCCGCGGCCAGACGTAGGCCCAGCCGTCGCGGGCGCCGGCGGCAACGGCGCCGCTGCGGCGGTCGGTCAGCGCGCGCAGGGCGAGCAGGGAGCGCGCGTACATCCGCTCGGCCCAGACCGGGGCCTCCAGCGCCAGCGGCCGAGCGCGGCGTAGCCATCGCCGGTCACCTGCTTCGGCCTCGCGAACGATCCGCCGCGCCGCGCCGTCGTCACAGCGCAGTCCCTTCGCCGCCGCCGCTTCATCTGAGCGCAGCGAAACACGCGCATCGCCCTCGACCCGGGTGAGGCAGGCGAGGAAGGAACCCGTCGCCGCGAAGACGAGCCGCACCCGCACCTGGCCGAATCGGGCCACGGTCTCGAGGACGTTCGTTCCCGGCCGGTAGCGCTGCCCGACCGCGTCAGCCGTCCAGAGTGGCCGGGCGGGACCGTCCCCGACCCGCACCACGGGCGCGATCCCGGTGTCCGCCGGCACCGTCCCCGCCGCCTGTCGGTCCGCCGGGTTCTCGATCAGGGGCGCGCCCGCCGGCGCCGGCCGCATGTCGACCACGTCGCCGTAGGCGTCGATCGCCGCCGTCAGCCCGCCGCTGCCCACCACCGCCGTGCCGAGGAAGGGCGGCGGCTGCCCCGGCAGCGCAGGCGGCGTGCGCGGATCCGCCCGCTCGCCGCCGGACGCCAGCAGCAGCGCCGCGAGCAAGGCAACGCCGACCAGCAGCGCCGCGCCAAGGCGACGGCTCAGACGGCCTCGCGCCGCGACTCGCGAGCGAGCCACCAGTCGACCACGTAGCCGCCGAACGGGACCACCGCCGCGACGAGGATCCAGAAGGTCATCCTCCCCGACCAACCGAGCTCGCCGCGGGCGTGGAAGGCGTAGGCGACGTAGGCGATGAAGAGCAGGCCGTGGATCGGGCCGAGGATCTGCACCCCAAGCTCCCCTTCCTCCCGCACCCGTTTGAAGTAGGTGGCGATCAGCAGGGCGATGAAGCTCGTCGCCTCCGCAAGGGCGAGGTAGCGCATGGTCCTCTTGGTCCGCATCGCCCCGAACGCTATTGGAGTCCCGAGGGCCGCGTGTATCCTGGCTGGCGATGACGCGCCTCCGCACTCATCTCGCCGCCGAGCCTGCCCTCTAGCCGGCCCGGGCCCTGCCCGGAGCCGAACGCAGTGATCAGCAGCGACGAACGTGGAGGAATCTCGAAATGAAGTTCGATACCGCTGGCCTCGGCCGGCGCGATGACCTGGCCACCGAGCTGGCGGCCACCGATGAACCCGATCTGATCCCGGCGCGGGTGCTGGCCCAGCACCGCGGTCTCTGGCTGGTCAGCCCGCCGGGCGAGGAGCCGAAGCTGGCGCCGGCGCGTGGCCGGCTGCGGGGCGCGTCGCCGGTAACCGGCGACTGGGTCGGTGTCGACGAGGGGGGCGCGATCGCCCGCGTGCTCGAACGGCGCGGCGCCCTTGTGCGCCGGGTCGCCGACAGCGCCACCGAGTCGCAGGTGCTTGCCGCCAACGTCGAGCTGGCGATGATCGTCGAGCCGCTGCCGGACCCGAGCCCGCAGCGGATCGAGCGGCTGGCGGCGCTCGCGGCGGCGGGGGGCGTGCCCGCCCTGCTGCTGCTGACCAAGGCGGACCTCGACCCCGAGGCGCACCTGACCGCGGCCCGGCTGGCGCGGCAGCTCGGCCTCGCCGAGGGCATGGCGCTCAGCGCGCCCGCCGGCGAGGGCCTGCATTCGCTCTCCCAGGTATTGAAGCCCGAAAGCACCGGCGCTTTGCTCGGCCCCTCGGGCGCCGGCAAGTCGACGCTCGTCAATGCCCTGCTCGGCACCGAGCGCCAGGCGACGCAGCCGGTGCGGGCAAGCGACGGCAGCGGCCGTCACACCACCGTCACCCGCGAACTGATCCCGCTGCCGAGCGGGGCTCTGCTGATCGACATGCCCGGCCTGCGCAAAGTCGCCCTCTGGACGGACGGCGAGGAGGCGTTCGCCGAGATCGAGGAGCTGGCGTCCCAATGCCGCTTCGCCGATTGCCAGCACGAGTCCGAGCCGGGCTGCGCCGTTCGCGAGCAGGTCGACCCCGAGCGCCTGCGCGCCTGGCGCAAGCTGCAGCGGGAGGAGGTCTGGGTGCGCGACCGCCAAGCGGCCTCCCGCGACCGCGAGCGGTCCGGCCGCGGCGCAAGCCGAAGGATCAAAGAGGATCGGGAGGCGAAGGGCGGAGGAGAGCAACGGTGAGGACCCCTCGCCCGCTAGCCTTCCCTGCGGCGCCGCGCGCGCCCGAGGCGAGGTAGCTCAGTTGGTAGAGCACACGACTGAAAATCGTGGTGTCGCGGGTTCGAATCCCGCCCTCGCCATCCTCCTTGCCTAGCTGTCGGGCCGAAGGTCCACGACCTTGCACGGCAGCTGGTCGGCCCGGTCGATGATCTCCGGGTCTCCCGTCAGCAGCTCCGCTCCCTCCTCGGCAGCCAGTGCGATAGCGAAACAGTCAGCAAGTGCGACCGGGTGCTCTGCCTTCAGCGACGACACCGACCTCATCGTGGCTATCCCGGGCAGGCTCTCCGAGATCTGTGGCCTCAACTCAGCCAGGACCTGGTCGGCTTCCTGTCGGCCGTGGTCTCGGATCGCGCGGTAGTGAACCTCGACCAGGTTCATCCAGCTCATCGCAGGACGTTCTCGTTTGATCGTCTGCTCCACCACCCCCGCCGCCGGCTCCTCCCCGTCCAGCCAAGCAAGGACAGCCCAGGAGTCGAGGCAGCGTCTCATCGACGACTCCTAACGTGGCTCTTTGTGGCGGTCCTCGAGCAGGCGCGACGCCATCCCGCTCTTGGCGAACCGGCCGCGAAGGGAGGCGGGTGGGTCGGCCTTGCGGATGACGATGCCGTCATCGACTGCCTCGAAGTCGACGTCCGCTCCTGGTCCCAGGCCGGCCTGCTCCCGTAGTTCCTTCGGGATCACGACCTGCCCCTTGGCTCCGACGCGCTGAGTCATACTGCCCCAGTATAACGAAGCGCCGGCAGCTGCCAGCCGCCGAGAAGTGCTGGTAATCCGTCGGCCAGGACCAGTTGCCCACCCCACTCCCAGCCGCCGTCGGCGAAGGCGGCTACGACGGGGCCGCTGCCGTGGATCAGGCCCGGGGCACGCTGCGAGCGATCGACGAACGGAGCGCCGGCCGGCAGTGAGACGTAGCCGCCGCTCGTCACGTACGGGTTCTCGACCACGGGCCGCAGGCTAGCTCCCCAGCGAACTGCATCAAATTTCCTACCTGCCAGGCCGGAAATTTGATGCAGTTCGGGATGACGATGGAAGTCGCGACCCATTACGCCGACTCCGACGGGGTGAAGATCGCCTATCAGGTGCATGGGGGCGGCTCGCTCGACCTCGTCTTCGTGCCCGGCTTCGTCTCCCATGTCGAGCTCTTCTGGGACGACCCGCGCACGGCCAGCTTCCTGCGCCGGCTTACCGCGATCGCCCGCGTCGTGATCTGGGACAAGCGCGAGCAGGGGCTCTCCGACCGCACCGGCCGGCCGCCGACCCTGGAGGACTCGATGGACGACCTCGAGGCGGTGATCGCAGCCGCCGGCTGTGAGCGGCCGGCCATCTTCGGCATCTCCGAGGGCGGGCCGATGTCCATGCTCTACGCCGCCACCCATCCCGAGCGCGTCTCCTCCCTCGTCCTCTACGGGACCTACGCGCGCATCCTCGCGGCGCCGGACTTCCCGCACGGGATCCCCGAGGAGGGGCTGCGGCGCTGGGCCGAGGTCGTCACCCGCGACTGGGGCGGGCCCGTCGGGGTCGAGCTCTGGGCGCCGAGCGTGAAGGGCGATGCCGAGTTCGAACGCTGGTGGGCGCGGCTGCTGCGCTCGGGCACCAGCCCGGCCGGGGCGATCTCGCTGATGGACCTCTACCGGGACATCGACGTCCGCTCGGTGCTGCCGGCGATCGACGTGCCGACGCTGGTCCTACAGCGGCGCGACGACCAGATCTCCCGCGTCGGCCAGGGCCGCTACCTGGCGGAGGCGATCCGCGGCGCCAAGTACGTCGAGCTGGAGGGCGCCGATCACCTGCCGGTGACCGGCGACCAGGACGCGCTGCTCGACGAGGTCGAGGAGTTCCTCGTCGGCAGCCGCCGCGCCGGCGAAGCCGAACGGGCCCTGGCGACGATCCTCTTCACCGACATCGTCGGCTCGACCGAACGCGCGGCGGCGCTCGGCGACCGCGGCTGGCGCCAGCTGCTCGAGCGCCACGACGCCGCCGTCCGCCGCCAGCTCAACCTCTACCGCGGCCGCGAGGTGAAGACGATGGGCGACGGCTTCCTCGCCACCTTCGACGGGCCGGCGCGGGCGATCCGCTGCGCCGCCGCCCTGCAGGAAGAGATCGCCGGCCTCGGGGTCGAGGTCCGCGCCGGCATCCACACCGGCGAGGTCGAGCTGATCGGCGACGACGTCGGCGGCATGGCGGTCAACATCGGCGCCCGCATTGGCGCCCTCGCCGACCCGGGCGAGGTACTGGTCTCCAGCACCGTCCGCGAGCTCGTCGTCGGCTCTGGCCTCGAGTTTGCCGACCGCGGCGTCAAGACGCTCAAGGGCGCCCCCGGCGAATGGCGTCTCTTCGCGGTCGACTCGCCGCCGAGCTAGCGCCGAAGCTTTTCGTCTGCTGAAGACGATAAGTTTCGCTATGCTCATGCAGACGATGGAAGCGCGGCCCACCGAGACGAGACTCGATCTCCTGGAGAAGCGTGTGGATGAACGCTTCGATCACGTCGATGCCGAACTCGACCAGCGCTTCGACCAGGTGGCGGAAAACTTCACGCGGGTCGATGCCGACATCCGCGAACTGCGAGGAGACGTCAAGTCGATGCAGCGCACCATGCTCTTCGGAGTCATCACCATGTCGGGGGTCATGGTCACCGGTTTTCTCACCCTGGCTGGGCTTCAGTTCGCTTAGCTCGCGCCAGCAGCTGCTCTGATTGCTTGCGGAAGCGGTCGAAGGCGGCGGCGTCGAAGAGGAGGTTGCCTTGGACCGGGCGCCAGATCGCGACCTTGGTGCCGGTGGTCTCCAGATGGAGGCCTTCCGGCAGCTCGGCGCGCCGCAGCGCCTCCACCCGCGCCGGGTCGCTGAGGTCGACGACGGTGGCGATCGAGGCCAGGGGGCGCTCGCTTACATAGGCGATTTCGGTGCCGTGGCTGCGCAGCTCGGCGGCGTCGCCGAAGGTGACGAACTCGCCGTCGAGCTCGGTCCCCGGAACAGCGCCCGCCATCACATGAGCCGCCGTGCCCGGCAGCGGCAAGTCGCGGTTGCGGGCGTGGAAGCGCCAGCGGTCCCCCATCTCCAAGTCGTGGGAGCGGGCGTACTCGCGCAGGAAGCGCTCCAGCCCCAGCCGGCTGACCGAGACCCCGTTCCACTTGTAGCGGGAGCTGCCGATCATGCGGCCGATCCCGAAGCCGGTGGGGAACGCGAGGAGGCCGGCGACGATGCCGAAGAACGGGTTCCACAGCAGGGAGATGACGAGGGCGGCGAGTGCGAAGAAGATCAGCGCCCAGAAGGCGGCGGTGAGCAGGACCCGCGGCTTCCAGCGGGCGGCTCGGCGGTAGCCGGCCATCGCCGCCTGCACGCTCGGCGGCGGCATGTCGAAGCTAGCCGCGCCGAGTGCCCCCTGGATCCGGGCGAGCTTCTCGCTTTCGTCGAAGAGGTTGCCGTCTTCGCTCTCCTCGACCGCCTCCTCGCGAAGACGGCGGCGGACCTCGCCGGCGAGCGAACGCAGCCGCTCCAGCGCAGCCGCGTCCTCGGCCCGGCCCGCCAGCGCCACCACGAGGTGCCCCTCGTTCAGCTCGAAGGAGAACCCCGCCGGAACGTCGTGGGCGAGCCAGTCGATCAGCGCCGGGCTGAAGATCTCCCGCACGTAGACCGGGTCTTGCCCGCGCAGAGTCAGCAACAGGTAGCGGCGGTTGAAGACCGTGCTCTCGAGCTCGGTTTGCTCCCAGCGCTCGGCCGGCAGCTGCGCCGGCGCACCGTGCTCCTCGCGGTCGCGGCAGACCAGGGCGGGGGCGAAGGCAACTCCCTCCGGGACCGAGGTGAGGACGATCGTCGACTCCCGCCGGTCCTCCCCGTCGGCAAAGACGTGGTGGCAGAGCGTCCCCTCCAACCCGGGCGCCAACTCGCCCTGCTCGATGATTTCGACCGTCCCCTCGGGCCCGCGAATCAGCGCAGGCGTCAGCTCGCGCTCCGGGTCCGAGCTCATCGGCTTGCCCAGCGTTCCCATCCGTTCTCCTTTTGCCGCGAAGTTGGTGCGGAAATTTGACACTAACGCCTTGTTCTGTTGCAGACGAAAAGTTACGCTACGATCATGCAGACGATGGAAGCCAGCTCGACCGAGAAGAGGATCGACGACCTGAACGCGCGGGTGACCGAGGGCTTCCGGAATGCAGATCGCGAGATCAAACGCCTCGACGGCGACATCCGCGAACTTCGGGGTGACGTCAAGGATCTACGCCAGGAAATGAACGCCCGCTTCGACACGATGAATGCCTCGATCGACGCCCGCTTCGACGCGATGAATGCTCGTTTTAACTCTTCGAATACCTCAGTAAACGCTCGATTTGATGCGATGAACGTCTCGGTCAACGACCGCTTTGACGCGATGCACCGGACGATGATGCGTGGGTTCTTCGCGCTGGGGGCGATCATGGTGACGCTCTTCCTGGCGCTGGCGGGACTCCAGGGCTTCTAGCCGACCGCGACCTCGTAGGCGTCCTCGCCCTCGAGGAACGGCGCCAGGGTGACGTAGACCAGCGTCGGCACCAGGTCCGGCAGCGTCTCCGGCCCCTTCTTGTTGACGTGGTCGTAGAGGAGCGAGTAGAGGGCGCCGCCGACGGCCTCGGCGGCGATCGGGGGCGTCTCCGGCTTCAACTCGTAGCCGGGGGCGAGCAGGCCCTCCATGCCTTCGGTCACCACCTCGCGCTGGTCGAGCGCGCGCTTTCCCGCCGCGTACATCTCGACCCCACCCATCCGCGCGTACTCGGGCTCTTCGGCCCCCCAGCAGAACATCGCTTCGATCGTGTCGTGGACCGCGTGCTTCCAGTCCGGCGCGCGACGGAAGGCCGGCAGCGCGGCGGCGAGCATGTGGGCGGAGCCGCTGTCGAGGGCGGCGACGATCGCGTCTTCCTTGTTCTTGAAGTGTTCGTAGAAGGTCCGCTGCGAGGTGTTGGCGCGGGAGACCACCTCGGCGACGGTCGTATCGGGGTACCCCTTCTCAGCGACTACGGCGGCCAGGGCGCGCAACAGCCGCTCCGGCGCGTTGGCCGACCGCTGCCGCTCCTCGAAGGGCAGAGCCCTGACGTTCCGCCGCCGCCGCGCTTTCAGCGGCCCCGGCGGCACCGGGTAGCAGAAGATCCAGTCCCATAGCTGGGGGATCAGGCCCAGCAGCTCCTGCTCCTGGCCGCGGTAGAGGCGCTTGTGGATCGCCTTCTGGATCCCGCCGACGATCGAGCGCACCAGCTCGCGCGGCATCCCTGCCCGCTCCGGCACCTGCTCGAGCAGCCCCGCCGCCAGGTCCGTGGCGGACTCCATCATCCGGTCGACCAGCGCGGCCCCCTCCGGGCCGGCCGCGTAGACCTCGACCATGCACATCTTCGAGGCTGCCGGCTGGGCGACAATCGTCTCGATCAGCGTCGTGAACGCCTGCCGGGCCCGCTCGATGCCGGGCGGCGCGCTCTCGTCGGCGCCGAGGCGCGCCAGCGTCGGCTCCACCATCGCTTCCACCGCCGCGACGAAGCAGGCCTGCTTGTCGTCGTAGTGGCGGTAGAAGGCGCTGCGCGAGACCCCCGAGAGCTGTACCAGGTCGGCGACGGTGGTTGCCTCGTAGCCCTTCTCGCCGACAGTCGCCACCAGCGCCGCGAACAGCCGCTCACGCTGGTTGCGCTCCGTCTCCTCCCGCGATCTGCCGCGCCCCGGCGGCAGCCGTTTTTCGCGCAGCTTCGTGGCGTCCCCCCACGGCGTCCTAACCATGGCGGATGACGATATCCGGGCAGCGAAAGCCACCTGCAGCAGCATCGCGCGAATACTTTCAAGTGGTACGTGGAAAGCTGGGACGCATCAAATTGTCGCAGGTCCTGCACCCCATGCTTCTCCCTTCGGAATAGGGAAAACCGGTGGAAACCACCTCCAGGCCCTGGCAAATCCATGACTGCGCCTTGACAATTTGGTCCGCATCTGTTCTTATTTTTCGGGTCCCGAAGATCGGCCCCGCAGGGGCGGGCTCACGAGGGGCGGAGAGAGAAACAAGTCGACGCTACGGCCAGGGGACCCGACGGGATCGGGTCGGGCGGAGCGGAGGCGAAAGGGACCAAGGAGAGACAGTGAACGCAAGGAAAGCGACCCTCGCCGTAACCGCCGTGCTGACCTGTCTGATGGTCGCCGCTTCCGCGGCCCACGCCGCCCCCCCGACTCTGTCGATCGACCCGGTCACCACCCACTCGATCACGACCGCCCACGTCAAAGGCACGGTGGAAGTGCCTGCCGACGGAAACGGAACCTTTTGGTGCTTCGAGTACACGAAAGAAGGGGAGGGCAGCTGGAGCGGCTTCTGCTACGCCGGCTTCGTCGGGCCGGGGGAATCGGCTGAAGTCTCAGCGGACCTTTCCGGACTTGCCGCCGGCACTCCTTACGAAGTGCGTCTCGCCGCGCTCGACAATGTCGAATTCTTCGAAGGTTCCGAAGCCCTGTCCTCGGTCGAGAGCTTCACCACCGACCCCGCCACCGCCCCCTCCGTGACGCTGGACGCTCTCGGCGCCGTCGGCTACACCACCGCCCATCTCTCCGGCGCGATCGACCCCGAAGGGGGCAACGAAGACGCGCAGACGGGCCTGCTGCCGATCGGCTGGGAATTCCAGGTCAATAAGGAAGGGGAGGGCTGGATCGGAGTCGGCACCGGTGAGCTGTCGGCCGCCGAACCGGAGGGCGGCGGCACCCCGCCCGCGGCATCCGACGATCCGATCGCCGTCGAACTCGACGCCACCGGCCTCGCCCCGGGGTCTGAATACAAGGTCCGGCTGGTCGCGCATTACGCCGGCCTCAGCAAAGAGAGCGGCGAAGAGGAATTCACCACCCTCGCCGTCGCCAAACCCACCATCTCCAACCTCACCGTCTCCGGTGTCGGACCCACCTCCGCCCACTTCTCCGCCGAAGTCGACCCGAACGCCCCGGATCCCAACGACCCGGCGTTCGACACCAGCTGGCACTTCGAGTGCGTCCCCGCTTGCCAAGGCCTCTCCGGCGGCACGGTCTCCGGGCCGGCGCAGGGAGTCGAAGACGACGGTGTGAAGCTGCAACCGAACACCGAATACACCCTTACTCTCGTCGCCACCAGCCTGGGCGGCACCACGGAAGCCACCACCACCTTCACCACCCTCGCCGCGCCGCCGCTGGTGCAAACCCTCGGCGCCGGTCAGATCGGAACGACCGAAGCGACCCTGCACGGCAGGATCAACCCGCGTAACTCCGCCACCACTTATTGGTTCGAGTGGGGCAGCGCCGACTGCTCGGCCAACCCCTGCCAGGCCCTGCCGGCGAGCAAAGACGCCGCTGCGGGCTCCGGAGGAGAGCCGATCCACGTCTCCCTGCCGCTGGGCGGTCTCAGTCCCCAGACCACCTATCACTTCCGCCTCGTTGCGGCGAGCGTCGCCGGTACCACCGCAGGAGTTGACCACGCGTTCACCACCTCGGGCGCTGCCAGCGCGGCCGCATGCCCGAACGAAGCAATTCGGGAAGAACAGAACTCCACCCACCTCGGCGAATGCCGTGCCTTCGAGATGGTTTCCCCGCCCGACAAGAACGGGGCTGATGTATCGGCCGGCGTAGAGATCACCGTCGTCGCCGCTGCGGACGGGAACGGTGCCGCCTACCTCTCCCGTGGCTCCTTTGGCGACACGATCGGTTCGGGTGCCACTGGGCAGACCACCTACCTTGCGCGTCGGGCCAGCGAAGGTTGGGGAAACCACGGCATCAGCCCGACGCCGGCACCCGAGACCGAACAGACCGCTTTCCTCGCCAATATTCCATCTAACTTCTCTGACGATCTGAGCCGAGCGGTCATCTGGGGATACGATCTACCCGGCGCCCCCAGGCCCTTGCCTCAGACGCCAAATTTCTACAGCGAGGAAACCGACAGCCGCAACCTGCGGCTCGTCACCACTCCCCTTGCCGGCGAAGATCCGGACCCCGCGACCTTTCGTTTTCTCTTCATCTTCAGCTTCTTCGGGCCGGAAGGGATCGGGATGAGCGCCTCCCACGATTCCCGCCACATAGCTTTCGCTTCCTACGCCAGGCTCGTTCCCGGAGCCCCCCTCGTCCCGAGCGTGTACGAGTGGGATGACGGCACCCTGCGCCTTGCCAGCATCCTCCCCGATGGGACCCCTGCCCCTTCCGCCGAACTTGCCGCTCGCGAATACCGCGAGACGATCTCGCCCGACGGCTCGCGCGTCCTATTCACCAGCGCCGGGCAGCTCTACATGCGGGTTGACCACACCAGTACCGCCTGGATCTCCGAACCGGAGACGAGCGGTATACCGCCGACCCCCGAAAACGTGGTGTTGCAACAGATGACCGGCGACAGCCGCCACGTCATCTTCAACACCACCTCGCGGCTGCTCGACGCCGACACCAACGATGGCCCCGACCTCTACCTCTACACCGATGGTCCCGATCCCGAGCACGAACAGAACCTTACGCTCGTCACCGACACTGGGAACGTCTCTGGCGGCGACTCGATCACGGGGACCCCCGTGGTGGGTAGTAGCGACGACGCCAGCAGGATCTTCTACAACAACAATGGGCAGGTTCGCCTCTGGGAAGACGGAGACACGGTGACCGTCGCCAATGATGTCGACAGGGTAAACAACACCCTCTTGTTATCTGCAAGGGCCTCGAAGCCTGGGGCTTCTCGCGTAACTCCGGACGGACGCTATCTTGCCTTCTTCGCAAAAGGCACGGTTACTCGTGGCGGGGCTCTGGTTCCCGGGAGCGGTGGTCATCACCAGATGTACCTCTACGACACCCTTGCCGACAGCCTGCACTGCGCTTCCTGTCCCCTGACGAGCGAAGCGAGCACGGATGCCACGATCCTTCCGGCTATCTCGAGTATCAGCCCGGCCTCTGTGGTCCCCGGGCTCCGCCCGCGCTTCCTTGCCAGCAACGGCACGGTCTTCTTCTCCACGGCCGAGCCACTGGTCGCCACTGATGCCAATGGCGTCATGGATACCTACCAATTCGACCCCACTACGGGCAGGCCAACGCTGCTCTCAAGTGGGAGAGGATCAACGCCTACCGCCTTCGCGGATAGCAGCGCGAGCGGCGATAACGTCTTCGTCGTCACCCGCCAGCGCCTTGTGAGGGCGGACCGCGACTCTTATATCGACCTCTATGACGTCCGAGTAGGTGGCGGCTTCCCTGAACCGCCTGAACCAGCTCGCCCCTGCGAGGGAGATACCTGTCAAGGCCAGGCCCTGGTGGCACCGGCCGCTCCGGCCGTCTCTTCGCCGAACTCCGGTCCTGGCAATCGCCGGTCTGTTCGGAAGCCGCGATGTCCCCGCGGCAAGCATCGCTCCGTCCATAAGAAAAAGAAGCGTTGTGTCAAAACGCGAAAGCACCGCAAGCACCATCAGCGAAGCGCCAACCAGGACCGGAGGGGCCGTTAAATGATCCGCCATAAACGTGACCACAAGACCCGCGTCCAGGCGCCTCTTTTGAAATCCTTTTTCGCCTTGTTTCTCTTCGGCATTTTGTTCGTCGCCGCTCCCGCTAATGCCAAGACGCCTGAATTGCAGACGTGGACGAGTTATCCCGACACCGTGTCCGACGGCAAGCCAATCTCCATGTTCGTCTGGTTCGAGAATGTTGGCGACATGCCGCTTGCCGGCGACGTGACCGTTTCTCATACCTTCCCCGCTGGCATCGAGCCGGTGGACCCTCTAATCGAAAGTGTCTATCCCGCTGCCCATACCTGTCAGATCACTGATCAGCAGAGCGTCTGCACCATCGGTGTGGAGGGCCTCCTTCCGGGTGCCCAAGTACGAGTGTCCTATCGGACTATGGTCGCCGGTGCGAGCGGAGAACTGTTCGACACCGTCGTAGTGAGCGGAGGTGGCGACCCCTCCGTCGACACCATCGAGCAGGTGTTGACGGTGAGACCGCCACCCCCGTTTGATATCAAGAGCTTCGCTGTGGATCAGCTCGGCGCCGATCGTCTGCCCGCAGCCCAAGCGAGCTCTGCCCCTCGGGAACTTACGACCTCGCTTGTGTTTCGTTCCACCGCAATTGATCAGCTTGGCACCGGTTTCGAATCGACGACCACTCCGATTGAGCATCTGCGAAATGCAACCGTGCACGTCCCACCGGGATTGATTGGCAATCCCAATGCGACGCCGGTTAAGTGCACCAATGCGCAGCTGGCGGAATCCGCACCCGGAGTGATCAAAACCCCCAACTGCCCGCAGGACAGCCAGGTCGGATTCGCCCGCCTCATAAGTTCCTTGGGGCCCGGTCTTCTGCCGCTGTACAACCTTGAGCCGCCTCCCGGATCTCCTGCGGCATTCGGTTTCGTCTATCAGGGGGTCACCGTGGTCCTCGTCGCGAAGCTTCGACCGACCGATCACGGTGTCGACATCGTTGCCCGGACCGCCGTTTCGAGCATTCCTGTTCCAGCCGTTCACGTGGCGATATGGGGAGTGCCGGCTGACCCCTCACATGACTCCCTGCGCCACCTTTGCATGGACGGATTCATGGGTAACGCTGGCGGGCTGTGTCCATCGGATGCCCCTGCGGCCCCGTTCCTGCGCCTCCCCACGTCCTGTCCCGGGACCGATTTGCCCTGGAGCATCGAAGCCGACACTTACGAGCAGCCGACGAGGTTGGTCCAAGCCGTCACTTCGACCGCTGCAATGAAGGGCTGCGAGCGGGTTCCTTTCGACCCCACGTTTTCCCTCGTGCCAAGTACCGGCGCAAGCGGTGCGCCAACCGGCCTCGACGTGACGATTTCGATCCCTCAAGACACTGCGCCTGGCGGCCTTGCCCAGGCCGATCTACGCCGCGCGGCGGTGACGCTCCCTGAGGGAATGGCAATCAACCCCTCCTCTGCTACCGGCCTTGCCAGCTGCAGCGACGCGCAGCTGCGGCTCGGGCTAGAGGGACCGTCCCAGTGCCCCGACGCCGCAAAGATCGGCACGCTCGAGGTTGAGACGCCGCTTCTGGATCATCCGATCGGCGGCTCCGTCTTCCTCCGCAGTCAGGGTTCGGGCACCGCCGAGTCGGGCAACCTCTATCGGATGGCAGTTGAGCTGCGTTCCGATGACGATGGGATCAACGTCAAGTTGGCCGGCTCGATCAAGGTCGACCCGTTCACCGGACGGCTCACCACCATCTTCGACGAGCTTCCACAGCTGCCGTTCGAATCGATGCAGCTGCGCCTGAAGAGCGGCGCCCGGGCACCGCTGGTCAACCCGGCTAGGTGCGGCACCCAGACCGCCGAGGTCGAGCTGACCGGCTGGAACGGCAAGGTCGTAAGCCGGGTGAGCAGGTTCACCACTTCGGCGGGTGCCGGTGGCGGCTGCGACCTGGGCTTCGACCCGAAGCTCAGCGCTGGCACCGAGAATCACATTGCCGGCACCACCAGCCCATTCCACCTGCGGCTGACTCGCGACGACGGCAGCCAGCAGCTTCGGGCCCTCAGTCTGACTCTGCCGCCTGGCCTCTCCGGTTATCTGAAGGGCATCCCGTACTGCCCCGACGCCGCTTTGGCAGCTGTCTCAGGGGCCCCGGGGACCGGTGCCGCGCAGGAAGGCTCGCCTGCCTGCCCCGCCGCCAGCAGGGTCGGATCCGCCACCGTCGGCACTGGCGCCGGCCCCACGCCCTTCTACACCTCTTCGGGCCGCGCCTACCTTGCCGGCCCCTATAAGGGCGCCCCGCTCAGCCTGGCGGTGGTTGCTCCGGCCGTCGCCGGACCCTTCGACCTCGGCTCGGTAGTCGTCCGGAACGCCATTCACGTCGACCCAATCACCGCGCAGCTGACCATTGTCTCCGATCCGCTGCCGACGATCCTCCATGGCATCCCGCTTAACCTGCGCGACATCCGAGTGGCCATCGACCGCGAGCATTTCACCGTCAACCCGACCAGCTGCGAGCCGATGTCGATCGGGGCCACCATTACCTCGACGAGCGGCGCGACCGTTCAGCGCTCGCAGCGCTTCCAGGCTGCGGCCTGCGAACGCCTGGGCTTCAAGCCACGCCTCTCGTTGAGCCTCCGCGGTCCGTCTCACCGCGCCGCTCATCCGCGTCTGCGGGCAGTCTTGCGGGCACGGCCCGGCGACGCCAACATCGGCAAGGTCTCGGTGCTGCTACCGAAGTCCGAGCTGCTCGAGAACGCCCATATCCGCACGATCTGCACGCGGGTCCAGTTCAACGCCGGCGAGGGTGGGGGCGCCGGCTGCCCCAAAGGATCGGTCTACGGTTACGCGAGGGCTTGGACGCCGCTACTAGACAAGCCGTTGCAGGGCTCGGTCTATCTGCGGGCCAACGGCGGCGAGCGCGAACTACCCGATCTGGTCGCCGCGCTCGACGGGCAGATCCACATCGACCTCGTCGGCTACATCGACTCGGTCGACGCCCGCATCCGCACCCGCTTCGTCACGGCCCCGGACGCCCCAGTCAGCCGGTTCGAACTGACCATGCAGGGGGGCAGGAAGGGTCTGCTGGCGAACAACACCAACCTTTGTCGCGGGACTCACCGAGCGAGTGTCCACATGACCGGGCAGAACGGTCGGACCCGCATCATGAAGCCGGTGGTGAAGGCGGGGTGCCGGCGCGGCCGCTGACGGCGTCGCGCTCCGCCTGTCATCCCCGCGAGCGGCTTCTCGCGGGGATGGTCGAGACCGTCGCCGAGCACGGATATGCGGGAGCGAGCGTTGCGCGCGTCTCTGACCGCGCCGCGGTGACGAGGCGAACCTTCTACTCGTACTTCTCGGGGCGCGAGGATTGCTTTGCTGCCGCCTACCGGGGATTGGTCATCGAGGCAACTGCCGTCGCCGGCACCATCATCCGGACGACGTGTGCGGCGGAACGGCCGAGGGTGCTGCTCGAAGCCCTGCTGAGCGGTGTCGCCGCGGACCCGGCTGCTGCGCGGCTCGCCTTCTTCGGGGTGCAGGCGGCGCCCGCCGGAGTACGAGCGACGCACGAGGAATCGATCCGGAGGCTCGAGCGTGGGCTGGCGCGCTGCCTACGGGACGGCTGGCGACCTGAGAAGGCCCCGCAGCTTCCCGTCACGGCTCTACGCGGGGGGGTCGAAAGCGTTGTCTCGATCCGGGTCCTGCGAGGCGAGGCAGCCTCTGTCCCTGCGCTTTGCGACGACCTATTCCGCTGGATCGAGTCCTACCGCCCGCTGATCGGCGCCGCTCCGTTGGAGACCCGCTATTGGGACCGGCTGGCCGACCGGTTTCTCCCGCGCTGGCGAGGGCCGAGGCAGGAGCCCTCACTGCTTCCGCGCGGCCGGAGTGCCTTGAGCGCCGAGCGAGCCGCTGCCGAGCGACGCCTGCGGCTGCTCGAGGCGACGCTGCGCATCACCGCTGAACGCGGTTATGCCGGTGCCACGGTGGCCGAGATTGCCGCCGCCGCCAGATTGAACAAGGCCGCCTTCTACTCCCACTTCCACTCCAAGCAGGACGCCTTCCTGGCCGCTCAGAGGCTCCGACTCGAGGAGAGTTTGGCCGCGGCAGCCTCTGCCTTTTATGCAGAGAGGGAGTGGCTCAACCGGGTCTGGGCCGGCCTGCAGGCCCTGTTGCGGTACCTGGCCGAGAACCCTCACGCGGCCGTCTCAGGACTCGGGGAGGCGCATGCGGCCGGCGAGGAGGCGATTCGCCTCGAGCACGATATCCGACTCGCATTCACTCTCTTCTTGGAGGAGGGCTATCGGCAACGCTGGGCACTGGAGCGACCGCCACCCCCGATCAGCTCAGAGGCGATCGCCGGCGCTAACCACGCTCTGATCCGCCAGCAGGTTCTCTTCGGCGACCCGGCATACCTCCCAAGGCTCCTGCCGCAGCTGACCTATGTCACCGTCGCCCCCTTCGTCGGTCATGACGCCGCGATCGCCTTCATCGAGACGGCCGCAGCGGAGCGGCGAGTATCTCGAGAAGCGGCTGCAGTCTCTCGCGGATCTCTGGGGCGAGGGCAAAGTGGGTTGCAGGCCGCCCCGGGGTGAACCCGTCGCGATAACCAGGATGCTCCTCGACGAGTCCCGCCTCGACCAAGCTGTTTAGCTGCCGCCGAAGCGCACGCTCGCCCAGGTAACAGGTTTCGCCGAACTCGACCACGGTCATCCTCAGCGTTTCGGTGAGAGAAAGAAGTATGGTGAGACGGACCGGATCGGTGAGGGCCGGGAGCCACGTAGGGTGTATCTGATTGTGTACGGTACCGTCCATTGCGCTTGATGCCGATGGAGCGTAGACATACGTGTGAACCTCGCGTACACACCAACGTTCCATTTGGTCCTCACCGTAGTCGCCGAAAGCGGCGCTAGCCCACTTCTCAAGCGGAATTCACGAGGTTGTAGTTCATGCCTTTAAGTGCCAAAACCGTTGCGCCGGCGCCGTCCCGATGAGAGCTTCAAGTGCCAGAAGGGAGGGTCATAGATATTGACTTCCTCCAATTCGGAAGAGCAAGGAGAAGTGCACAGTATGAGAAGAAAACTAAGCAGTTGCATCACGTTGGTTGCAGCGGTTGCGGCATTCGCCGTCGTCGCTTCACCTGCTTCGGCAACGGAGGGGCCCGCTACTTTCAGTCCTTCAGGGCTTATCAAAGTTACGAGCCCGGGGATCACGGTCAAGCGCAACGGCGCCGATCCGCGAACTTGTACCGTGGATAGCGGTACCTCAGGACAGGTGTTTGGCAGTGCCGCAGTGATGAGCCAAGCAACCTCGTTTAAATGCTCGGGTTCAAGCGCTTTCTCGATGAAACTAACCGCAAAAGCCTGGTACGAGACCAGCACCTCCCGTTACTTCCTGGAGTACCCGAACACGAACGAAGGCTTTGCCAGTCCATGGGGCCAGTACATTCAGCAGTCGTCGACCAGGATCGATCCGACGTGGGTGAACGGCTCCGGCGCCACTTCGTCGATCGTCAAATTCGAAAACGAGAAGGTCGGTGAAATCGCGGGTCTGCCGATCACCGTGACCGGCAATCTCACCTACACGACGTCGACCGGCGGTCTGTTGACGCTCACGAAATAGGTTCCAGGAGGACAGCGGAACGCCCCTCCCGGTCGTTCCGTTGTTCTCTTTACTGGCTAGCAGGCAGTAGACGCCGACGTACCAAAAGCGTCTCCCGCTTGACGTAGACTCCCGGTCCAATGGGAGGGAACGAGAGTCGGTGATGTACCGGCGAGCCCTCGTCGGCCTTGGGTTGGTGTTGGCCGCCTGCCTTGGCCTCGGAATCGTCGGCCTCGGGGTCGAAGAGAAGCTGGAGCCGGTCTCGCTGCGAGTCTCGGGAACGGAGACGGCCGCGGCTGAAGATCTGGCGCGAGATTCTTTCGGCGAGTCCTCGCCGTTCATCGTCCTTTTGCGCGGGCCCGCATCCGCCGTCGACCGTCAAGGGCCGGACCTCGTGCGGGCGCTGCGGCACCAGCCGAGCGCGACCGTGATCTCGCCCTGGGACCGCGGCTCGCTGACGGCGCTGCGGCCGGGGCCGCGGCGGGCGCTCGTCCTCGTCGATTTCCACGTGTCGCTGGGGGAGGCGATGCGGGAGACGGCGCCGGCGCTGGAGGCGCTGCTCGAACAGCGCATCCGTCCTCCCGTCACCGCCACCCAATCGAGCTTCGCCGACGTCTCCCGCGCCCTGCAGGAGGAATCGCTGGGCGCCACGGAGCGGGCGGAGCTAGTGGCGGCACCGCTGCTCATCCTGGTCCTGCTTCTGGTCTTCCGCTCGCTGGTGGCGGCAGCGATCCCGCTCGCCTTCGGCGCCCTCACCGTCTTCGCCGGCCGCGGGGTCCTCGTCCTGCTGGGCTCGGCGCTGACGATCGACGCCCTCTCGCTTGTCGTCTGCACGATGATGGGCCTGGCGCTCGGCGTCGACTACTCGCTGCTGATCGTCTCCCGCTTCCGCGAGGAGCTGGGGCGGGGGGAGGATCCTTGGGCCGCCGCCGCCAGGACCCGGGCGAGCGCTGGGCGCACGACCCTCTTCGCTGGAGCGACGCTGACGGCGGCTCTGATCCTCTCCAGCTTCTTCCAGCCCGGCTCGCTGCTCCTCTCGCTGGCGCTCGGGACGGCGGTGGTGACGGTGATCAGCGTCGCGATTTCGGTCCTCGCGCTGCCGCCGCTGCTGGCGCTGCTCGGCCCGCGGATCAACGCCCTCCGGATCGGCCGGCGGCGGAGCCGGGCGCGGAATCGGACGATCGCCGCCGCCGCCACGGCGGCGCTGCGCCGACCGGGGCCGGCGGCGTTGGCCGTGGCGATCCCGATGCTGCTGATGATGCTGCCCCTACTCGGGCTCGCCACCGGCGCCCCCGGGGTCGACGAGCTGCCGCCCTCGAACTGGGCTCGGCAGGACGCGGAGGAGATCGATCGCGCCGTCGGGGCCGGCTGGGAGGCCCCCTTCGTGGTCGTCGCCGCGACCAGGGAAGGCCCGATCACCACCCGTGAGCGGTTGCGGCAGGTGGCGCAGCTGCAGCGACGGATCGCCCGCCGGCCCGATGTCCGCACCGTGATCGGACCGGCGCCGATCGCGAGGCGCGCCGCGCCCCTGCAGGCTCTGGGGGCGAAGTTGAGCGACCGCGAGGGCGGAATCGGTGAGCTGAGCCGGCTGGGGCCCGGGCTGCGCCGCGCCGCTGGCGCGGTCGAGCGTCTCCGCGGCGGCCTCGCCGAAGCCGCCCAGGGCAGCGGCCTCCTCAGCCAGGGCTCCGAACGCGCCGGGGCCGGAGCGGATCTCTTGGCCGACGGCCTCCGTCAGGCCGCCGCCGGCGGCGCGGCGGCGACGGGCGGGATCGGGCAGCTGGAAGACGGCAGCCGCCGCCTTGCCCGGGGCCAGCACCGGGTTTCAGTGGGGACGCTTTCGCTGACACTCGGACTGCGATCGCTGCTGCCGCGCCTGCGCGGCGGCGAGCTGGCGCGGGCGCGACGGCTGGCGCGGGAGCTGGAACGTGCCGCGGCGAGCGACCCTTCGCTGCGCCCTGCCGCCAACCAAGCGCGGGTGCTGGTGCGGGCGATCGCCGCCAACCGCAACGAAGTGCGCCGCCTGCGTGGCATCGCCCGGGCGGTCAACGGCGGCGTCAACCGCTTGGTGCCCGGAAGCGAGCGGCTGGTCGAAGGAGTCGGTCGATTGGGCGAGGCAGCCGGCGGCCTGACCCGAGGCCTGCGGCGGCTCGGTACGGGCGCTGAGCGGCTCGCCGACGGGCTGGGCGAACTGCGCGGCGGCGCCGACCACCTGCGGCAGGGGTTGGAGGCCGGCTTCCGCCGCTCCTACCCCCTCCAGAGCGGCCTCCGCCGCGCGGGGGTGCGCGTGTCCGCCGTCTCGGCGCCCCTGCGCCGCGGCGCGCGGCAGCTCAACCGCGAGGCCCCCCGGCTCTTCGATTCCGGCTACTTCGTCCTCTCCGCGCTCGACGGCGCCCCGCCTCGGCAACGGGCACTGGCCGGCGAGGCGGTGTCGCTAGACCGCGGCGGGCAGGCGGTGCGGATGCTCGTCATCTCCGCGCACCCGTTCAACGTCGAGGGCTCGCGGCGAACCGGCCGATTCCTCCAGGCGCTGGCCGAGAGGCTGGCGGCGGAGACGGGGCTGCGGACGGGCGTCTCCGGCGGCGCCGCGACCCTCAACACCTACGGCAGCGCCACCAAAGCCCGCCTGCCGGTTGCGGTCGGGGCCTTCGTCCTGATCACGCTGCTGGCCCTCGTACTGGTGCTGCGAACACCGCTGCTGGCGCTGCTGACGGTCGGGCTCAACCTGGCCTCGGTCGCGGCTGCGCTGGGGATCGTCGCCTTGATCTGCCGCATCCCCGCCGGCTACCCGCTCGGCGGCCATCCCTACATCGACACGGTCGGCGCCGCCGGGATCTTCGGGGTCACCTTCGGGCTCTCGATCGACTACGCGGTCTTCCTGATCGCGCGGATGCGCGAGCACTATGCCGCCCACGGCGACAACCGCCAGGCGATCGAATTCGGGCTGCGGACCACGGCGGGGGTGATCACCGGGGCGGCCGCGATCATGGCCGCAGTCTTCGTCTCCTTCGCCACCGCGCCGATCGCGACCGTGAGCCAGATGGGCATCGGCCTCACCGTCGCGATCCTGCTCGACGCCACCGCGGTGCGGATCGTGCTGCTGCCGGCGCTGATGCTGCTGCTGGGCGATCGTGTCTGGTGGGTGCCCCCGGCACTCGACCGCATCCTTCCGCCGCGTAAGGTTCTTCACCAAGGAGAGGGTGCGGCCGAGGCTTAAGCCGCGATAAGGAGGAATTGAATGGAGATGATTGGGACGAAGCGGCCAGCGGCCGTGCGCTTGATCTCGGCGCTGCTGGCGGCGGCGCTCGCCGTCGGGCTCAGCGCTGCGACCGCGACCGCGACGGAAGCTCCCACGCGGGGCGAATACGTCGACCAGCTGGAGGAGATCTGCAAGCCCGACGCGCTGGCGACGCAGCGAGCGATGAAGGGAGCGCGCAGCGACGTCCAGGCGGAACGGCTGCGGGCGGCAGCGCCCAAGTTCGCCAAGGCAGCCGCGATCTTCGGCTCGACGGTGAGGGAGATATCAGCCGTGCCGCGGCCGCCGGCAGACCTCGAACGCCTGAACAAGTGGTTCGGCTACCTCGGACAGCAGGAGCGCTACCTGGTGAAGATCACGGCGAAGCTGCGCGCCGACGAGGCGATCCAGGCACAGCGGCTGACCGCCCGCTTCATCCACAACGGCAACCTCGCCAATAACGTCGTACTCGCCTTCGGCTTCGAATATTGCAGCTTCAAGTTCTCCAGATACGGGTGATCGGGAGGCAGGCCAGCGGGCGTCGAGGGGCGGTGCTGCTCCTGTCGGCCCTCGCCTGCGCGCTCGCGGCCATGGTCCCCGGCCTGGCCGGGGGAGAGCGCATCCAACGCGGGAACCTGATCGTCGCCCTCGGCGGCGACATCTCACCACTGCAACTGCCCCGGCACCGGCCCGACCCGGTTCACCTTCGCCTCGACGGGGGCTTGATCAGCGCCGACGGCAGTCTCCTGCCCCGGGTCGATCGTGTCGAAATCGGCTTTCCGACCCAAGGCGTCGTCTCCACCCGAGGCTTGCCGGTGTGCACGGTTCAGCGGCTGCGAAACACGACGACCCCCGGGGCGCTCTCGGCCTGCAGGCCCGCGCTGATCGGCCACGGGAAGATCGTGGCCGACGTGGTCCTTCCCGACCAAGGGCCGTTTCAGGTCCATGCCCACCTGCTGGTCTTCAACGGGCCCCTGAAGGACGGCCACCGCCTGCTGCTCCTGCACGGCTACGCGCGCCGCCCGCCTACCACGGTGGTCCTCCCGTTCAAGCTCGAACGCCGCAACGGCCGCTTCGGGATCACGATCGGCGCCGACCTGCCGGCGGCGCTCGGTCCCTGGCCTCACCTCGCCCGCTTCGAGATGACCCTCGGCCGCCGCTACCGATATCGCGGCCGGCAGCACAGCTTCCTGGGCGCCACCTGCCCGATCCCGCCGCGGTTCACGGCCGGGTTCTTCTCGCTGGCGAAGGTGACCTACACGCTGGCCGACGGGCGCCGGGTCGGGACGGCGATCACTCGCGGCTGCCGCGCCACCTGAAGCACCTTTCAGGATCTTCTTGACAAGTTGGTCTGTGAATGTTCTTATACCTCTGCCAGTCAGTGGTGGGCGTGTCCCACCTCCCCGCTGACGGTGCTGGCGCCTCCACGAGCCTGCACGTCCTTTCCCGAGGGCTGCCGGCTCGGACGCAAGCGTGAAGGTTCGTGGGTTCTTACCTGGCTCCCCCGGACCGTTTGCGTGGGCGCCAGCGTGGGGGTCAAAGTCGCAGTCGGCGCAACCCGGCCATTGCCCAGGCGATCAGGCGGACGGCCGTGCCCAGCGCCGCGGTCAAGCGGGTGGCGGCAGCCGCGGCGAGTGGGTCGGAGCCACCCGGGTAGCTGAGGTAGAAACTCGCCACCCCAGCCAGGATCGCGCGGTGGCGGCGGTGCCGAGGCAGGGATTTGCTCCTCCCGAGCGCATCATGGGCGATCGCCGCGATCCGATTGGCGGCGTCCTCCGGATCGGCGTAGTAACCGAGGTAATTGTGGTCCCCTGTGGTGGCGTCACGCTCGCGGTCGACGAGGTTGTCCAGGATCACGGTGAGGGCGCCGACCGAGGGGTTGTAGGCGGCGTCGATCAGCTCGGCTTCGCGCCGCGTAGTGGCAGTGTCCGCCGCGGCCGCGATCAGGGCGTGGGCGGCGACCGAGGAGCTTGCCCCGGCGGCGAGCTCCCACCAGCGGTAGCCGGCCGGCCCGTCGAGCCCGGCTGCCCAGCTCCGCAGGCCCTCCGCCTCGCCGTGCGTATGGTGCTGCCCCTCCCCGGAGCGATCGACGGCTCGGCGCAGGACCTCGACGACCTCGCCGCAGGCGGGCAGCAGTTCGACCTGCCGCACCCAGCCCGCCTGGAGTGCGGCGAGGTACCCGTCTCCGCTCGTCTCCTCGCCGGCCTCTTCGAGCGTGTCGAGGTAGTCGATCGCAACCTGCAGTGGCACGATCGCCCGCACCACCCCGTGCCGGCGCCGGCGCGGCGCCAGCGTCGCGAAGACCGCCACCGCCTCCACGTTCGACCCCTTCTCGTCGATCGCCGAAAGCGCCTGTCGCCGCCGCTGCGGGTCAGGCATCGCCTCCGCCAGCTTTCGCCACCGTCGCAGCTCCTTCCGCGTCGGTGGCAGCACCGTCGTCAGGTAGGCCCCGAGCGCACTCAGCGCCGCCCCGATCTCTCTGGCTGCTCTCACGACTTTCACCCTACGACGGCATCCGCCGCCGTCTCTACCTTGAGCAAACCGATGAGCGAGCAGACGCAGATCGAGACCCTCGTTCCGACCCCGTCCGACGCAGCCCCCGCCGAAGCCGTTCTCCGTGTTCCCCTGCGCGACCTCGAGGACGGCCAACGCGTCCTCGGTGTCTATGCGGTGCGCGAGCGCGAGCTGCGTCGCAAGCGCAACGGCGAGCCCTGGCTGCGGCTCTCGGTCGGCGACGCCACCGGCACCGCCGAGGCGGTCTGTTGGGAGGAGGCGGAGGCGCTCTACGCGCTCTGCTGCACCGGTTCCCCGGTCTTCGTCAGCGGGGTCTTCGAAATCAGCGAGCGCTGGGGAGCGAAGATCAAGCTCAGCGCCGTGCGCGAGGCCGAGCCCCACGAGTACACCGCCGAGGACCTGGCGGCCGAGTCCGACGTCTCCGCCGACGAGCTCGAGGGGAAGCTGCGCGAACTGCTGACGACGGTGCAAAAGCCGCAACTGCGCGAATTGCTGGAGCTCTTCTTCGGCGAGAGCTCTGAGACCTGGAGGCGCTTCCGCGACGCGCCGGCGGCGAAGACCTACCACCAGGCCTACCGCCACGGGCTGCTCGAGCACACGCTCTCGGTCGCCCAGGCGGTCTCCGCCGCGGCCAACTTCTTCCCCGGGCTCGACCGCGACGTCGCCGTCACCGGCGCCCTCCTGCACGACATCGGCAAGTGCGTCGCCTACAACGACGACCCGCTGGCGATCGACCTCACCGACGCCGGCCGCCTGCAGGGGGAGATCCCGCTCGGCTACTACACCGTGCGCCGCGCGATCGAGGACCTGCCCGGCTTCGACCCTGCGCTCGCCCAGTGCGTCCTCCACATCATCCTCAGCCACCACGGCTCGCTCGAGCACGGCTCCCCGGTCGTCCCCGCCACCCGCGAGGCCGTCCTCGTCCACATGATCGACAACCTCGGCGGCCGCCTCGGCAGCTTCGACCGCATCGAGCGCCAGCTCCCGGCCGGCGAGGCCTGGTCAGGATTCGACCGGGCTCTCTCCGGCAGCGCCTTCTTCGCCCAGCGCGCCGCCTGACGTCCTCAGAGGCCGTCATGCGGCGTCCTCGGTCGGCCGAATAGCGCTGCTATTCGGCCTTCCTGCGTCCTTGCCTGACGACCTCTGAGGACGTCATTCTTCGTCGAAGGAGGGCACCTCGAACATGGCGAGGATGCTGCGAACCTCGATCGGCGCCTCGCCGCTGGCCTCCATCCGCGCCTTGGCGCGTGCCTCGATCTCGAAGCCGGTCGCCATCGCCTCCGCGTGCAGGTCCGAGAGTTCCAGGTAGCCCTTCTCGTCGACGCGCATCGGCGCCCGGATCAGCGCCCGCTCGACGCGACTGTCGAAGGTCTTGCTCTCGATCGAGCGCTCGAGGTCGGTGGCGATCAGCTCATGGATCTGGCCGGTGAGATGTTCGCGTTCGGGCCGGCTCAGGCGACCGAACTCATCGTTCGTCATTTCCCCCATCTGGCTGTGGTAGAGCACGACTCCCGGTTCATCGCCGTCGACCCGTTCGACCAGGTCCGCCCGCTCAAGCGCATCGAGGTGGTGCTGAACCACCGCCTCGGGCCGGTTCATCTCGGCCGCGAGCTGGTCCACGGTCGCGTCCCGGCTGGCGAGCAGCAGGAGCGTGTCGTGCCGCAGCGGCATCAGCGCCGCTTCGCGCACCGCCTCGGGGTCATGGGACTTGGCGGCGGAAGGGCGCGGCTCGGCGTTTGCCACCTTGCCGGCCTCCTCGGCGCCGAGGAACGGGGCGAGAACGAGGTAGGCGGCGATCGGCGCAAGCGCGGGCAGCGCCGTGGCGCCGCGCTCCCGCAGCCGCTTGTAGGCGAGGTGGTTGATCCCTCCCTGGACCGCCTCGAAGAGAAGCGCCGGGGTCTGCGGCGCTCGCCGCCGGGCCGGCGCCCACATCGCCTCCAGCGGCCGCAGCGCCTCTTCCCGCCGTTCCAGCGCCTCCGGCCCGGCGGCATATGCCTCTACCAGCAGCAGCTGGGCGAGGGCGGGGCGGGCCCCGAGATGGTTGAAGAGCGCCCCCATGCCGACCCGCACCGCGTGGGGCCAGTCGGCGGTGCGGCGGAAGGCCGGCAGCACCGCCGCCACGATCCTGGCCCCGGCGCTGTCGATCGCCGCCAGCAGCGCCTCCTCCTTGCTCTGGAAGTGGTTGTAGAACATCGAGGCCGAGATCCCTGCCCGCTTGACGATCTGGTCGATGGTGGTCCGCACGTAGCCCTCTTCGGCGGCGACTAGGACCAGCGCCTGCAGGATCCGCTCGGCATGGTCGGTGGCGTCGAGCGCTTCCTCTCCCCGCGGGTGCCGGCGGGTGGTTAGCCGCAATGGCTCGGGGGGCGGCGGGCAGGACTCGGTCAGCAGGGGGTCGAGCTCAGCGAAGAGAGCGGGCAACTCGGACTCGGTCCCGCGCCGCAGACGCAGGCGTGCGATCTCCAACAGCGCCCCTACGTAAGCGGTGACCATCTCCGGGGGGAAATCGGACCCCTGGGCCTCCTGCGCCCGGGCTTCGACGGCGCCGATCGCCGCCTCGAGCCGCTCCCGCACCTCAGGGGTGCCGGCGTGGGCCTCGACCAGGCAGACCTTGGCGGCGGCGGGCTGCGCCACCGCCCACTCGGCGAGGGCGACGGCGCCGCCGTCCTCGGGAGCGGTGGCGAGCAGGGCCTCCATCGTCGCTAGGAAGCAGGCGTCCTTGTCGGGGAAGAGCTCGTAGAAGGACTTGCTCGAGACCCCGGACAGCTCCGTCAGGTCGGTGAGCCGGGTCGCTGCCAGGCCGCGGCGGACGACGCTCGCGACCATTGCCCCGAACAGCCGCTGCCGCTGGTTCTCCGCCACCTCCTGCGGTGAGCGTCCCGGCCCAGGCGGCAGCCGCCGCTCCCGCAGCGCCTCTGAAGCTCCCCATGGCGTATTGACCATTGGAAGACCCTAACGCGGCGATATGGGGTGGCCGCTACTGGAAACGCTGAGAGCAGCGCTGGATCTTGTCGACGTCCTGGTGCGCGCGCTGGATGCAGCGGATCAGCTTGTCGGCGTCGCCCTGATGTTTCGAGGCCCGAAATGACTTCTTGACTTCGCGCTGAACCCGGCGGTTGACGTCGTCGATCGTCTTGTTGATGTCCGTCAAATCGCTCTGTTGGAAGCCGCTCTGAATGCTCTCGTTGGTTTCCCGGCTGATGTCCCGAGTCGTCTCCAGGGCCGGCTTGACGAGGAAAAAACCGACCGCCGCGATGATTCCGACGGTCACCAAAAGCCGGATAATGCCCGCGGTTACGTTGCCGAAGAGGTTTCGGAGGACGTCCATGCGTTGCGCGCAGACTATCCTGCCGACCAGTGGCGAAGGACACCGAGAAGCTGATTCGACAGCTCTCTCTCATCTCGTTTCTGATGGCGCAGGGAAGGCCGGTATCGGCCCTCGAGATCAAGCGCGAGGTGGAGGGCTACAGCGACATGAACGACGACGCGTTCGCGCGCCGTTTCTACGCCGACCGGGCGGAGCTGGAGAGCCTCGGCATCCAGCTCGGGGTCGAGAAGCCGGGCGAGGGCTTCTTCGAGGCCGAGCTCTACTCGCTGCCGCCGGAGAACTTCTACCTCGACCCGATCTCCTTCTCCGACGACGAGCTGGCGGCGCTGAGCACGGCGCTGATGCTGCTCACCGACGGCGGCTTCGCCTACGCCGAGCCGCTGCGCCTGGCCCTGCAGCAGGTCGCCTGGGGCCACCCGAACCCGCTGGCCGAGGGCGAGCGCGCGCCGGTCGAGATGGCGATGACCGCCTCCGCCGGCGGCCGCGACCTCTCCCAGCGCCTCTCCAAGATCGAGACGGCGATCAGTCGCCGCAAGACGATCGAGTTCACCTACTACACGATGGAGCGGGGCGAGACCGAAAAGCGCAAGGTCGACCCCTACCACCTGGTCTTCCGCGGCGGCCAGTTCTACTTGATCGGCCACGCGCACGAGCGCGATGCGGTGCGGGTCTTCCGCCTCTCGCGGATCCAGGGCAAGGTCGGCTACGCGACCAAGGCCGAGCACGACTTCTCGCCGCCGGAGGACTTCGACCGCCGCGACTACGGCAGCCGCGCCGACTGGCAGCTGGGGGAGACCAAGGGGACGGCGAAGATCTTCATCCGCGAGCGGATCGCCTGGCTGATCGAACGCGACTACGGCACCTACGGCGAGCTCCGCAACGTCAAGAAATCGGACGGCGCGCCTGGCAAGGGCCGCGTCTTCGAGACCAGCTACGCCTCCGAGCGCGAGCTGATCGCCTGGGTCCTGCGCTGGCGGGCGAACGCCGAGGTGCTGGGGCCCGAGGACCTGCGCGAGGAGGCGGAGAAGCGGCGCGACCTGCTGCGCCAGCGTCACGTCAACGGCTTCAAGCCGGCCGAGATTGTCGACCGGCCCCTCGACGAGCAGCCGAAGCGCAGCCGCTCCAACGGCCGCGGCGAGGCGGCAATCCGGCCCGAGCGCTTCGCCCGCCTCGTCACCCTCGCCGGCCTGCTGATCGAAGCGGCGAAACGGGGCGAGCGGCTGCAGGTGGCCGAACTGCGCGAGCGGCTGGAGCTGACCGGCGAGGAGCTGCGCGAGGACATCGACCTGCTCAACGTCGTCAACTTCGGCGGCGGTACCTACGTCCTCTACGCGGAAATCATCGGCGAGGAGATCGAGGTCGACTCCCAGCCCTACGGCGACAACTTCGCCCGCCCGGCCCGGCTGCTGCCGCTCGAGGCAAAGGCGCTGGTTGCCGCGATCGACCTCTTCGGCGACCACCTGCCGCAGTCGGACCTGCAGACCGCGCGCGGGAAAATCGTCAAGGCCCTGGGTCACGATCCCTCCGAGGAGGGGCTGGAGATCGCCTCGGCCGGCGGTGGCGACGCCGAGGTCGCCCGCCTCGTCAACCAGGCAATCGCCGAGAGCCGGGTGCTCGAGCTCAGCTACTACAAGGAGAACGAGGACCAGTTCACCGAGCGCCGGGTGGAGCCCTACCGGCTCGAGAACGGCAAAGAGGGCTGGTATGTCGAGTGCTACGACCTGACCAAAGAAGGGGTTCGCCACTTCAAGCTCGATCGCGTCAAGGAGGCGACGCTCTCCGAGGAGACCTTCGAGCCGCGACCCGAAGTCGAGGAGTTCGCCGGGGTCGAGGGCTGGATGACCCATGGCGAGGTGCCGACCGCCGAGGTGGCGCGGGTCTGGGTCTCGCCCGAGCGGGCGCGCTGGCTGCGCGAGGAGCGCACCGTGGTCGAGGAGCTCGCCGACGGCGCCGTCGTGGTCGAGCTGCCCTACGCGGGCAAGCCCTGGCTGGTGCGGGAGATCCTCCGCGGCGCCGGCGACCTCGTCGTCCTCGAACCGAAGGACGCCCGCGAGGCGATTGCCCGCGAGGTCGAGGCCGCAAAGAACTGAACGAGGCGCCGGGTCACCCCGAGGTCCTGAAGATTGTCGCCCCCAACCCGGGGCCGATGACGCTGGAAGGGACCAACACCTACCTCTTCGGGTCAGGTCCCTGCGTGGTGATCGATCCCGGCTCGGACGACCCCGGCCATCTCGACGCGATCCGCGCTGCCGCGGCCGAGCGGGGGGGGATCGACCTCGTCCTCCTCACCCACTCGCACGGCGATCACACTGCCGGCGCCGACCAACTGGAGGCCGAGGTTCTGCTCCCTTCGGGCGGGGAGGAGCACCATGGTCTCCGCGTCCTACCCACGCCGGGGCATGCCGAGGACCACGTCTGCTTCCTCACCGGGGGCGGCGTCTGTTTCAGCGGCGACCTCGTCCTCGGCCTCGGCTCGACGATCGTGCCTCCCGGCGGAAACTCCCTTGCTGCCTTCATGGACTCGCTCGCCCTGCTCCAAGCCGAGGAGATCGAGCTGATTGCCCCCGGCCACGGTCCCTGGATCACCGACCCCGCCGCCAAGCTGGCCGAATACGTTGAGCACCGCCAGATGCGCGAGCGGCGCCTGCTCGACGCCCTGGAGGCAGGCGAGCGCTCCCGCGCCGAGCTCCTGGCGATCGTCTGGGATGACATCCCGATGGAGCTGCTGCCGATGGCGGCGATGGCGATGGAGGCCCACCTCGAAAAGCTCGAGGCAGAGGGGCGGCTGCCAGGAGAACTATCGGCTTGAGGAGATCGCAACTCGACCGGGCTGCCGGGGTTCATCCGGACATGGGCAGCGCCTCCCTGATCGTGGCAACGGTGCTTGTCGCGTCGATCTTCCTCGCAGCCCCGGTCGGGGCGGAGGCAGCAACCTCGACGCGAATCGTTATGCGGGCAGGTGCCCGCTCGATAATCGCCGTGGGACCGCAGGGCGGGCGGCCGCGGACGCTGGTCCACCTGCACCGGGGGGCCGTCTTGGGCACTGCGGTCTCGCGCGGCGGCCGTGTTCTCGCCTTCGCTTCCCGCACCTTTCATGAAGTCAATCGCGAACATGTCTGGACCGATCGGATCTGGGTTCTGCGGGTCGGCGGCCGGCCGAGGATCGTGAAGACGATCATCAGCCGGGGCCGATTTCGCGGCTTCAGGTCGACCGACTCGATCGCGATCTCGCCGGACGGACGCACCCTGCTCGTACAGCGGCGCCGGGGAGATGTGTTCACGATCGCGACCGATGGCTCCAACTACCGGGCGGTGCGCCCCGCCCTTTATGACTTCGGGGTCGGCTCAGGACGGAATTCCTCCGGTCCCGAGTTCACTCCTGACGGCAAGCGGATCATCGGCGTCTTCTACCCACCGAACGGCCGCGAGGGCGAGATCGGCGGCATCGGGACGGTCGGCGCGGCCGGGGGCCCGGTCCACTTCATCCGTCGCGGGCCCTTCGCCAACGGCGTCGGGCACTTCTTCGGCCCTACGGTCTCCCCTGACGGGCGGTTCATCGCCTTCGCGACCGCGGGGCGCTCGGGGGTATCGATCGTGGTGATGAATCGCGACGGCAGCGGCCCCCACCGACTGCGGGAGTCGGTCCTCTCCGGTTGGAGCATCAACAATCCCTCCTTCTCACCGTCGGGCAGGTCCCTCACCTTCGTCGGCGAGCACCACGGCGGAGGCAACGTGATAATCGGGCGCACTCCTTCGGCTCTCTTCACGATTCGCCGTGACGGCAATCGCCTGCGGATTGTCCAGACCGAGAGGCCCGTCTCTTCAAGCGAGACCCAGCCTGGGTACGGTGGCAGGTCAGCCGACTGGACTGAGTGTGAGGGAGGCCCACCTCGAAAAGCTCGAGGCGGAGGGGAGGCTGCCGGAGGGTCTTGGGGCCTAGCGGATCAGGAAGCGGGCGAAGCCAAGCCCGGAGTCATATTTGAGGCCGGGGTCCGATAGGACACCGGCCATGAGAAGGCGGCCGCCCTTGACGAACGTAGCGCTGAGCTTTCCGACCAGGGCTTCGTTCCCCCACTCGGCTCGTGCCCAGCCATTCTTTCCGAAGTCCCTGTCGAGCCCGCCGACAGGGCTGAGCCGACTGAGGAGGAAGAAGCCGCGGCCGTCTCTTTCGAGCTTGGGGTTGGCGCCGGCGACGAGGATCCTGCCTCGGGGGTCGACAAGTACCTGCGACGGGGTGAAATCACCTCCCGGCAAGGTCAGCGTTGCCGTCCCCTCCCGGCCGAAGCTCGTGTCGACCTCGCCGTTGGGTCGAAGCCGGCGCAGGTAGCCGAACTGCACCGATTTGCCCGGTCCAGGCTCGCCATGCCAGATGGTTTTCGATGCTTGCCAGGAGAGGAGAAGACGGTTTCGCCGGTCGAGCGCAAGCGTACTGTCCGAGTCGAAAAGCTCCGTCTCATCTCCGAAATTTTCAGCAAGCACTCCCCGAGCGCTGACTCGGCCGATCTGCTGGTCAGAGCCAGAGCACTCCCTCTCCGGCCTCTTCATGAGGAACGTCCCCCCCGAACCGGTCACCAGCGGCTGCTGGACCGTACGGACCCCAGGGATGATCGTGAGACCTCCTTGTCCGAAAGAAGGCTCGGGGTCCCCGTTTTCCTGCAGCCGGGCCACGAACCCGTCTTTGAACGAGAAGTACTCCCGTGAGTAGCACGGACCGATCCGGCCGATCCCAACACCGCTGAGGAAGATGCGGCCCTTGGCGTCAACCGCCACGCCCACCGCTCGGGTCACCGCCGGAGGTTCCGTAGGTTGGCCGGGAGGCGGCTCGATCGGGGGCGGTCGGAAGCCGAGGTCGGAGAGGAGAAAGCCTTGTTCGGCGAAGGTTCTGTCGTAATACCCGTAGGGGGTCAGGCGAACGACCAGAACGCTTGCATCTTCCTGAACCCATTCGCGCGAGGGGTCAGCCGGCGCGGTCACGGTCCCGACCACGACGATTCGCCCCTCGCCGTCGGTCGCGAGGTCGGCCAGGGTCAAAGTAGCCCCGAAGGCATAGCGGGGGAGTCGGATGTGGGTGAAACCGTCTCTCGAGAACCCACGCCTCAGGGTTCCGTCCCGATCCAGGGCGATCAGGCGGTTGCCGACGAGAGCGATCGCACCGCCTCTGGGAAGCTGGCCGATCGCGGTCGGCGTGTTCCTCCAGTCGAATTCCAAGGGAACCGGCCAGGCCGCCTTGCCACGATCCCCGAACGACGGGTCGAGGGTGCCTGGACGGGCTTCGGCCGCAGTGGCCGACAGGCATAGCGAAATCAGGACGAGGGGGAGGACCTTCTTCATCCCACCTCAAAACACGGACCTCGGCTGAAGTTTCGAACCTGTTTGGGTACTTCTCAGGAATCGCGAACCGCGGCGAGGAAGGCGTCGTACTCGCGGATGTAGTCGTCGGCGTCGTAGGGGTGTGAGGCCAGGACCAGGAGGACCGCATCGTCTTCGTAGCGGTACTCGCTGGCCCAGACCAGCGGCGGTACGTAGACGCCGATCGCGGGGCTGTCGAGCAGGACTTCGGCGCGGTTGGTGCCGTCGTCGACGGCGACGCTGACCCGGCCGGAGACGCAGAGGAGGAACTGGTGACAGGCCCAGTGGGCATGCTCGCCGCGCACCTCGCGTCCCGGGACGTCGTAGACGAGGAACCAGCGGTGGGGGGTGAAAGGGACGGCGTCGCCGGGCATCTCGCCGGCGGTGAGGGAGCCGCGCAGGTCCTCGAACTCGGCGAACCGCTGCACGTGGACGCCCTTGACGCCGAGGGCTTCCCGACCCTGTCGCTGCGGGGCTTGCGCGGGAGCGGGCGCCTCCGACGGCACCGCTCCTGCCGATTCCGAGTAGCCCATGATCCGCGCCGGGTTGCCAACCACGATCGCGTGCGGCGGCACCGAGCGGGTGACGACGGCGCCGGCGCCGACCATCGCCCCGGTCCCGATCTCGAGGCCGGGGAGGATCGTCGCGTTGGCGCCGATCGAGGCGCCGTCGCGGACGATCGTGCGCGGGTACTCCTCGAGCCACTGCTTGCTGCGGGGCATCGGGTCGTTGGTGAAGGTGGCGTTGGGGCCGACGAAGACGTCGTCGCCGAGCTCGACCCCGTCCCAGATCTGGACGCCGCACTTGACCGTCACCCGGTCGCCGACGATCGCCTTGCCCTCGACGAAGACGCCGTCGCAGATGTTGCAGTCGGCGCCGATGCGGGCTCCCTCGAGCACGTGGGCAAAGGCCCAGACCCTCGTCCCGGCTCCGACGTCGGAGCTCTCGCAGAGCCCCTGCTCGTGCACGAAGACCTCACTCATCGCCGCTGCCCCGCCGCACCTCGGTCACCTCGCGCACGATCGCTCCCGGCCTCCCCTTCGTCGTGTCGTAGGCCCGCCACACGTAGGACCCGATTATCCCCAGGCCGACCATGTTGAGGCTGCCGAAGAAGACGATCACCAGCACGGTGGCGGCGTAGCCCGGGACGTCGATCGCGCCCGAGAGGCGGGCAATGAGGACGACCAGCGCCACCAGCGCACCGAGGCACAGCCCGGCGATCCCGATCAGCCAGAGCAGCCGCACCGGCAGGTCGGTGAAGGCGAAGACGCTGTCGGAGAGGTAGCGGAGCTTGCGCCGCAGGGTCCAGCCGCTCGGCCCCGGGCTGGGACCGCGGTCGTAGGGGACGAGCTCGCGGCGGTAGCCGACCCAGAAGAGCTGGGCGACCAGCGAGGTGTGGACCGACTCCAGCGAGCAGACGACGTCGCGGACGGCGGCGGTGCAGGCGAAGACGTCGACCCCTTCCGGCGGGATCTCGGGCAGGACGAAGCGCCGGCAGAGCCGCCAGTAGGACTTGGAGGCGGTGTCGCCGCGGTCATCGCGGCTGGCGCGCTCGCCGGCGACGACGTCGACCCGCCCCGTGGCGAGGCGGGCGAAGAACTCGACGATCAGCTGCGGCGGCTCCTGCAGGTCAGCCGCCATCACCGCGATGTACTTGCCGCGGGCGAGGCTCATCCCGGTCCGGATCGCCGCAAAGGAGCCGAAGTTGCGGGAATGGTCGACGACTCGGGCGGTCAGACTCGCCTCCGCTAGGGCCGCGAGCAGCTTCTCCCGTGAGTCGTCCGGACTGCCGTCGACGACGAAGATGGCCTCCAGGCCGCCCTCGACCTGCTCCTGGATTCCTTCGACCGCCGCGACCAGGGCGTCGATCGTGCCGCTGTTGCCGTAGACGGGGACGACCAGGGAGTTCTGGGGGGTCATCCGCCCACCTCTCGGCAGGCGGCGATGACCGCCTCGACCTCCTCGTCGGTGAGGTAGGGGTGGATCGGCAGCGAGAGCTCGCGCTCGGCGAGGCGCCGCGCGACGGAGAGTGGATCGACCGAGGTCCCGACCCCGTCCACCGCGGCCTGATCGGGGCAGACGAAGGGGTAGTGGCGGCCGACCTGCACGCCGCGGCCTGCGAGCTGCTCGCGGATCGCCTCCGGGTCGCCGTCGACGACCTCGACCGCGTAGAGATGGTGAGCGGAGCGGCCGGCGGCGGCCTCGATCGGCCGCAGCGCGCTCCCCTGCAGTGCTTCCGAGTAGCGCCCGGCGATCTCCTCGCGCCGGCGCAGGTGGCGGTCCAGCCGCAGCAGCAGGGCCGAGCGCAGGATCGCCGCGTGCAGCTCGTCGAGGCGGCTGTTGAGGCCCGGCTCGACGTGCTCATAGCGCGCCCGCTGGCCGTAGTCGCGCAGGGAGCGCGCCCGCGCCGCCAGCTCGGGATCCGCGGTGAACAGAACCCCGCCATCGCCCATCGCCCCGAGGTTCTTGGTGGGGTAGAGGCTGGTCGCCGCCGCCACTCCGGCCAGTCCCGTCGGCGCGCCACCGCGCTCGGCGCCGGCCGACTGGGCGCAGTCCTCGATCACCACGACCCCGCACTCGGAGGCGAGCCGGCGTAGGCCCTCAGGGTCGAGCGGGTGCCCGTAGAGGTGGACCGGCATCACCGCCCGGATCGCGGGATCATCCTCGAGCGCCGCCGCTGCGCGCTCGAGGTCGAGGCCGCCGGTCTCGTCGACGTCGCACCAGACGGGCTCGGCGCCCGCCCTGAGGATCGCCAGCGTCGTCGCGAAGGCGGTGAGGGGGGTGGTGAGGACCCGGGCGCCGGGCTCGACCCCAGCGCAGCGCAGCCCGATCTCAAGCGCGTCGAGGCCGCTGGCGACCCCGACCGCGAACTCGATCCCCCACCACGCGGCGAACTCGGCCTCGAAGGCTTCGACCTCTTTGCCGAGCACGAGCCAGCCGCTCTGCCCGACCCGGTCGACGGCGCCGAGGGCGTCGTCGCGAATGTCCCGCCACTGGCGCGCGAAATCATTTGCGGCAATCTGGACCAGCGGGCGGTCGACCACCGCGGCAGCGTATCTGCTGGGTTAGAGGCCTTCCCTCTCGTTAATCTGTGGGCCCCTTGAGCGCCCGCCGCACCACGACCCTCGAGCTCGGGGCGGTCGCTCTCCTGCTGACGATCGTCGCCGCTGCCGTCTACGGCCCGCAGGCGATCCATGGTGGCTTCCTCTCCGACGCCTGGAGCAATCGGGCGCTCTACGTCTTCGCCGAAGCCGACGGCTTCTTCGGCAAGATCGGCGAGCTCGCCGAACAGTCGAACATCTCCCCCCGGCCGCTGCAGGCCGTCTACCTGGTGGCGATGAACTCGGTCTTTGGCTCGCACGTCGGCTGGTGGCTGACCTGGCAGGTGGCGACGAACGTGGCGATGTGCCTGGCGCTCTTCCTCCTCCTGCGGCGCCTCACCCTCTCCGCCTTCGACGCCGGCGCGATCTCCTTGCTGGTGCTGCTCTTTCCCGCCGCCAGCTCGATCCGCTTCTGGCTGGCGACGCTCTGGGCGCCGGTGACGATCGCGCTGGTCTGCTCGGGCTTCCTGCTGGCCCTGATGGCCTTCGAAGCCAGTGACAGGAGGCGTGCCCTCCTCCTCCACGCGGTGTCGCTGGCCTGCTTCGTTACCAGCGTCCTGCTCTACGAGACGGCGCTGCTGATCATGCTCGCCTCCGTCCTCCTCTACCGGCTGCGGGTGCCGTGGGGGCCGGCGATCCGCCGCTGGATCGTCGACTGCGTCGTGCTGGGGGGGCTGACGCTGACCGTCACCCTTGCCAGCGAGGCTGGACACGTCGGGACCGAAGCCGGAGCCCTGAGTCACGGCAGGGCAATCGCCGAAGGGGCTCGCGTTCTCTTCACCACCGTGGTCTTGCCGCTCAACTCCGCCAACTGGTACATCCTGGCGCTGCTGGCGCTGATCCCGGCCGGCGCGCTGCTCGCCTGGCGGGCACTGCGCGAGGGCGACCCGGCACGCCCGGAGCTGCTGCGGTGGCTGCTGGCGATGGCCGGCGGACTCGTCGTCGTGGCGCTCGGCTACGCGATCTACGCGCCGGGAACCGACTACTACACGCCGCTCGGGCCGGGGATCGGCAACCGAGTCAACGCCGTCCCCAGCATCGGCTGGGTGCTCGTCCTCTACGCCGGCTTCATGCTGTTGGCGACGATGGCGACGCGCGGGCTGCCGCGGGCGCGGTTGGCCGCATCGGCCTTTGCCGGGCTGGCCTGTGCCTTGATCGCGATCGGCTGGCTGAAGCCGGTCCACGACTACTCCGACCACTTCACGCGCGCCTACGAGGAAGACGTGCGGGTGCTGGCGACGATGAAGAGGTCGCTGCCGCAGCCGCGCCCCGAAAGCACGATCTGGACCTTCGGCCAAGCCGTCGAGGTCGTCCCGGGAGTCCCCATCTTCGGCAACTCCTGGGACATGACCTCGAGCGTGAAGCTGACCTACGACGACCCGACCCTGGTCAGCCTGGTGGCTTATCCCGAAACGACGTTCGAATGCGGGCGCAGCACGGTCGAACCCGGCGGACCGCGATGGGACCTGGAACCGGACGGCCTCTACGGGTCGCGTTACGGCAAGACTTACTTCGTCGACACCAACACGGGGAAGGTGACGCGGATCGACAGCCCGGCACAATGCCGGCAGGCGAGGCGGGAGTTCGCCCCCTCCCCGGAGTACCTGCCGCTTTAGGCAGGCAAAGTCCTGGCCAGCTGGCCAGACGTGATACACAGTCGCCATGGGTAGGCGCGGCGGCATCGGGAAGATCGAGAGGGCGGGGCTGATCGGCGGCGCCGTCTCCGCCGGCCTCCTCGGCTCCACCGCGGCCGTGCTCTGGCACCGGCTGGCGCGGCGACCGCTGCCGCAGGTGACGGGGACGATCGAGGTCGAGGGGCTGCGCGGGCGCGTGCGGGTCCGCCGCGACCGCTGGGGCGTCCCGCACATCGAGGCCGACGAACGCGAGGACCTCCATTTCGCCCAGGGCTACTGCCACGGGCAGGATCGGCTTTGGCAGATGGACTTCTACCGCCGCGTTGTCGAAGGGCGAGTGGCGGAGATGGCTGGCGAGGAGGGGCTGGCCGTCGACCGGCTGATGCGGACGCTCGGGATCCGGCGGATCGCAGAGCTCGAGGTCGCGGAGCTCGAGCCGGAGCTGCGAGCGCAAATCGAGCGCTTCTGCGCGGGGGTCAACTGCGCCGCCGCCGACGCGCGCGCCCTTCCCTTTGAGATGCAGGTGCTGCGGCTCGGGTGGAAGCCCTGGACGCCCGTCGACATCCTCAGCCTCGGCAAGCTGCTCGCCTTCGGCCTCTCGACCAACTGGGAGCGGGAGCTACTCCGCTCTGACCTGGTGCGGGAGCTGGGGCCGGAGCTGGCGGCGCGGCTCGACCCCGTCTACCCCGCCGGCAATCCCGTCGTCGAGCAGACTCCCTTCAGCGGCGAAGGGATGCCGCTGGTCGAGCAGATCGATGCCGTGCGCCGCTCGCTCGGCCTCGCGGCCGAGGCCTCCGGCTCCAACAACTGGGCCGTCAGCGGCGCCCGCTCGAAGACCGGCTCGCCGTTGGTCGCCGGCGATCCTCACCTGCCCCCGAGCATGCCGGGCATTTGGTACGAGGTGAGCCTGCGCCACGGCGATCGCTTCGTCCGCGGCGCCTCGATGCCGGGGATGCCGGGCGTCTACATGGGCCAGAACAACGACGTCTGCTGGACCTTCACCAACGTCATGGCCGACACCCAGGACCTCTTCGTTGAGCGAGTGGAGGGCGACCGCTACCAATTCGAAGACGAGTGGCGGCCGCTCGAGACGCGGCGCGAGGAGATCGTCGTCAAGGGGCGCGAGCAGCCGCTCGAGTTCGAGGTGCGGAGCACCCATCACGGCCCGATCGTCAACGAGGCTCTCGGCACCGACAAAGGGGAGCCCCTTGCGCTGGCCTGGCAGTCGCTGGCCGAAGCGACCGCCTTCGCCGGCATGTTCGAGCTGCTCGACGTTGCCTCCGGTCCCGAGCTGGTGGCAAAGCTGGCCGGCCATACCTCACCTGCCTCGAACCTGATCTGGGGCGACCGTCACGGCTCGATCGGCTACAAGCTCGTCGGCCGGCTGCCGCGCCGGCGGGGAGGCTGCCCCGACCTGCCGAAGCCGGGCTGGAGCGGCGAGTTCGAGTGGGAGGGGACGGTCCCCTACGAGGAGCTGCCGGAGGTCGTCGACCCCGAGAGCGGCTTCCTCGTCACCGCCAACAACCGCATCGTCGGCGACGACTACCCCCACCACATAACCAGCGACTGGCTCGACGGCTATCGCGCCAAGCGGATCGAAGAGCTGATCGAGGCGACGGATGAGCACGACCTCGAGAGCTTCGAGGCGATCCAGGGTGACAACCTCTCGCTGCCGGGACTGGAGGCAGCGCGGCGGCTCTCCCGCCTGCACCCGCGCGGCCAGCGCGAGCGCAGCGCGATCGAGCGCCTGCGTTGCTGGGACGGCCGCCTCGATCCCGGCACCATTGCCGGCACGATCTACCAGGCCTTCCTGCTGCGGCTGGGGCGCGAGGTCGCGCGGGCGGCGATCGGCGACCGCGACCTCTGCGAGCGCTGGCTCGACCGCGCCGACAACGGCTTCACTCCCCACGTCACCTCCCCCTGGCGCTGGCACTCGCACCTGATGGCGCTCTGGGAGGAAGAAGACCCGCGCCTGATCGGCCGCCCCTGGGAGGACCTCGTGTTGGAGGCGCTGGCCGGAGCTCTCGACGACCTCGGCGAGCGCTTCGGGCCTGATCCCGGGGGGTGGCGCTGGGGCCACGTCCACGAGATGAAGTTCCCCCATCCGCTCGGGGACGCCAACCCGCTCTTCGACCGCCTGCTCAACCGCCGCCTCCGCGCCGGCGGCGCCCAGGAGACGGTCAGCCAGATCGCCTACGACCCCAACGACCCCTACAACGCGGTCTGGGCGCCGAGCTGGCGGATGATCGCCGACCCCGCCGACCCCGACCGCTCCCGCTGGCAGATGTTCACCGGCCAGTCGGGCCACCCGGCAAGCTCCCACTACGACGACCTGCAGGCTGACTGGCTGGAGTGCAAGACCCAGCCGATGTGCGGCGAGGGGCCGTGGTCGGAGCTGGAGCTGGTGCCGGCGCGATAACCGGCCGTCGCGGACCGGGACTCCGCGACTCCGACGCTGGGTAGGGGTTGTGGCAGGAATGCCCCGGACCGTCATTGCCATAGCCCTTGCCGCCCTCCTGATCGCCGCGCTGGTCAGCGGCTCCGCCGCTCAGGCCCTGCCGCGCGGCTTCTTCGGGATCGTGCCGCAGTCCACGATCGGCAAGCGCGACCTGGCGCGGATGCGGGCCGGAGGGGTCGACACGATCCGGGTGATGGTCTCCTGGGGCGCGATTCAGCAGGAGCCCCGAGGCGAATTCGACTGGGGCGGCCTCGACGACACGGTCGCGCTAGCCGCCGAAGACCACCTCGAAGTCTTGCCCTTCCTGATCTCGACCCCGGGCTGGCTCGCGAAGGATTGGCGGGTGCTGCCGGTGGAGAACCGGCGCCAGCGCCGCGCCTGGGGCGAATTCGTCGGCGCCGTGGTCGAGCGCTACGGCCACGGTGGCGAGTTTTGGCAGGAACACGGGCCTCGCTCCAAGCGGCCGCTGCCGAAGCTGCCGATCCGCGCCTGGCAGATCTGGAACGAGGAGAACTACTTCTACTTCGCCAAGCTGCCCTCGCCGACTCACTACGCGCGGCTGCTCGCCGTCGCTCACAAGGCGATGCACCGGGCCGACCCTCGTGCCGACCTCGTCCTCGGCGGCCTCTTCGGCGACCCCGGGCAGTCGCCGCCGCGGGCCTGGGACGCGGCCGACTTCCTCGACCGCCTCTATCGGGTCCCGGGGGTCAAGGCGAACTTCGAGGCGGTTGCCCTGCATCCCTATGCCGCCGACGTCGGCGTCCTCCGCGCCCTCGTCGAGGGGGTCCGCCAGGTGATGGCACGCCACGGCGACGCCGCCGCCGGCCTCTACCTGACCGAGCTCGGCTGGGGTTCTCAGTACGACCCGCAGACCGTTGCCTTCGAGGTCGGGCTGCACGGGCAGGCGCGGGAACTTCGCGGCGCCTACCGCTATCTCGTCTCCAATCACCACCGCCTCAACCTGCGCCAGGTTGATTGGTTCACCTGGAAGGACATCACTGGCTCCTGCACTTTCTGCGACTCCTCCGGCCTCTTCCGCCGCGGCCGCAGCTTCCGACCGAAGCCGGCCTGGCACGCCTTCGTCAGCTTCGCCCGTTAAAGGTCCCTTGAGCCTTCGGTCAGCCGCTGGCGCAGCCAGTAGCTTCGAGGGCGAAATGAATTTCGGCGACGCCCAACCAGCCCTCGGCCAGGCAGTGCGAGCCCTGCGGCAGCGGGCCGGCCTCGGCCAGGAGGAGCTCGCGCTGCGTGCGGATCTGGAGCCGGATGCGATCCGTCGGATCGAGGCCGGGGAGGAGGACCCGCTCTGGGGGGACATGCGGCGGCTGGCGGCCGCTCTCGGCGTCAGCCTCAAGGAGATCGCGGAAGTGGCCGTAGGCTTCGAGCGCGATGACGCCGATGCCACCTGAAGCCCGCCGGTGAGCCGGCGCGACCAGATCAAGCTCAGCGAGGGGGAGCTGCGCGACCTGCTCGAGGAGGAGCGGATCGCGATCGTCTCCAGCCTCGGCCCGCGGGGATGGCCGCACTCGATGCCGCTCTGGTTCGTGCCGAGGGGCAGGGTCGTCTGGATCTGGACCTACGCGAAGTCGCAGAAGGTCCGCAACCTCGAACGCGATCCGCGGGCGACGGTGCTGGTCGAGGCCGGTCGCTCCTACGAGGAGCTACGGGGGGCGATGGTCGAGTCTGAGGCGGTAATCCACCGCGACCTCGAGACCGTGCTCGGCTTTGCCGAGGAGCTGACCGTCCGCTATGCGGAGGGCATCTCCGCGGTGGAGGGAGACGCGAAGGCGGCGCTGGAAGCCCAGGCTCCCAAGCGGGTGGCGATCAGCTTCCCGCCGCTGCGGACGGCGACTTGGGACCACCGCAAGCTCGGCGGCACCTATTGACCCCGGCTAGCGGTGGCGGTGGCGGCGGACCGGCTTGATCGTCACCTTGCGTGAAATCGCTGGCAGGTAGTAGCCGTCGCCCCTCACCGTCGCCCTGAAGCTGGAGCGACGGCTGATGCGGGGCCGGAAGCGCACCGAGCAGGCGCGGTCGAGCCGGCCGGTGCCCACGTTCCGCTGGCCGCGCCAGAGGGTGACGGGGTCGCCGCGACGACCGTCGCAGGGCGTCACCCAGGCCGTGATCAGCCCGCGCCGGTTGCGTTTGACCTTGCGGCTGACCGCGCGGATCGCGACGTATGCGGGGACGAGGGCCGGGTCGTAGTGCGGCGGCGCCGGCGTGGCGACCGGGCACGAGGAGGTTTCCCCGACCAGCCTGTAGACCGGACCCTCGCCGGAGATGGCGTAGAGCCGGCCGCAGGCATCCTCGCCGAAGGAGTTGAGGTTGGCAATCTCGAGACCCTCGGAGCGATCGCTCAGCGAAGGGAAGCTGGGAGAGAAGGAGCGGACTTCGCTGGCGCAGAGGTCGCCGTAGACGTAGCGCCCGTAGAGGTCGGCCAATCCGGGCCCGCGGGCGACGTAGCCGCCGATCACCGCGGCGCAGTCCGCCGGCGGGTTCGCGTACTCGAAGAGCGGCGGCACGAAGTCGGCCGCTTCGGTCCCCGCGCACTCCGGATCGGTGGCCGGGCCCGGCAGGGTGCCCTCGAAGCAGTTCCAGCCGAAGTTGGCGCCCTCTCCGGCTCCCGGCGCCGCGGCGAAGTCGATCTCCTCCTTCTTGCCCTGGCCGACGTCGCCGATCCAGAGATCGCCGTTGAGCCGGTCGAAGGAGAAGCGGAAGGGGTTGCGCAGGCCGCGGCTCCAGACCGCTGGCGTCGCCAGCGGGCCCGGGGAGGGCAGCCGCAGGATCTTGCCGAGCAGGCTGGTCGGGTTCTGCGAGTTGTGGTGTTCGTCATCGCCCCCGCCCCCGTCGCCGGTCGAGATGAACAGAGCTCCCCCGGCCCCGAACTGCAGCTGCCCTCCGTAGTGGTTCGTGTCTTCGGGGTGGGGGATGGACGGGATCACATCCCGCAGGGTCGAGCTGGCGGCGCTGTTGCCGCTGGCGGTCATTTCGGCGACGTGGATTTCTCCCGCCGGTTTGTCGGTGTCCGTGTAGTAGAGGAAGAAGCGACCGCTGCGGCTGAAGTCGGGGGAGAGGGCGATCGAGAGCAGGCCCCCCTCGCCTTCGGTCGAGACTTTCGTCCGGATGTCCGCGAACGGCTTCGTTTCGCCGTTCTGCACCAGGACCACCGTCCCTCTCCGCTCGACCACGAAAAGGCGGTCGGGGTTCCCTGGGTCGGAGGTGACGTAAATCGGTTCTTCGAACTCGCCGACCTGTTCCAGCGTGAGGGCCGGGGCGGGGGCGGTGGTGGCGAGAACGCAGAGGACGACCCCCGCCGTCAGCTTCAGGAGAACTCGAAGCACAGCCTCAAGGTAGCTAACTATTGTTCCCGCGGTGGAGATCGAGCCCGGGCGCGAAGCCACCCTTTCGGTCGTAATCCCTGCCTATAACGAGGAAGCCCGCCTTCCGGGCCTGCTGGAGAAGCTTGCAGCCGAGGCGGAGAGCGCGGCCGCCGCCGCTGGCCTCCGCCTGCTGGAGACGCTGATCGTCGACGATGGCAGCACCGACCGCACCCGGGCGTTGCTGGAAGCGGCCGCGCAGGAGAACGAGCGCCTGCAGCCGGTGCTCGAGTACGAGCGCAACCGGGGCAAGGGGGCCGCTTTCGCCGCCGGCGCGCTGAAGGCGCAGGGGGACTACGTGCTGCTGGCGGACGTGGACCTCTCTACCCCGCTCAGGGAGCTGGGGAAGCTGAACGCGGCGATCGAAGCCGGCGCCGACCTCGCGATCGGCTCGCGCGCCGTCGCCGGCGCGGTGGTGGAGCGAGGGCCGGTCCACCGCAAGGTCCTCGGCAACACCTTCAACGGAGCGGTGCGCATGCTCACGGGGCTGCGCGTGAAGGACACCCAAAACGGGTTCAAGCTGTTCCCGGCCGAGCCGGTGAAGCGTTATGCGGCCCAGCAGACGTGTCCGGGCTTTGCCTTCGACGTCGAGCTGTTGATGCGGGCCAACCAGGAGGGGCTGCGGATCGCCGAGGTGCCGATCCTCTACATGCACGACCTGCGTTCGAGCGTGCGGGTCGTCTCCGCCAGCTCGCAGATGATGCGCGAAGTCGCCGCGCTCGTCTATCGGCTGCGGGTCCGGAAAGACTCCGGGTCCACCGATTCCGCCGATATCGTGCGGCCCGCTTGAAGACCCTCCGCGATCCCACCCTCGCCTCGATCCTCGTCTACTCGCTGCTGGCGGCGGCGATGGCGGTCACCGCCTACTTCTGGATCTTCACCGTCTTCGCGCCCTATGACGACGAGGGGACGCTGCTGGTCACCGTGCAGGCCTTCGCCAACGGCGACACCCTGTACCGCGACGTCTATTCGCCCTATGGCCCCTTCTACTACGAGCTCTTCGGCGGCTTGTTCGCGCTGACCGGGAAGGCGGTCACCACCGACACCAGCCGCTCGCTCGTCGTCCTTCTCTGGATCGCCACCAGCCTCCTCTACGGGATCTCGGTGCAGCGGCTGAGCGGCCGGCTGGCGCTCGGGGTGGCGGGCGCGGTCGCTGCCTTCGCGCCGCTCTTCGTCCTCGCCAACGAGCCGATGCACCCGCAGGTCCTCTGCGTCCTCCTGCTCGGTGGCATCACCCTGCTGGCGGTCACAGGGCCCGGTCGGAACCCGGCGCGGCTGGGAGCGTTCGCCGGCGCCCTGGCCGCGGCACTGGTCCTCACCAAGCTCAACCTCGGTGTCTACGCGGTTGCGGCAGCGGTGCTGGCGGCGGCGCTGACGCTGGAGCCGTTGCGGTCGCGAGCCTGGATCCGCTGGCCGATCGTCGGCTTGATCGTCTTGATGCCCGTCTTCGTCGCTGCCCGCGACCTCGACCTGCAGTGGGTACGCGACTTCATCGCGGTTGAGGTCCTGGCGCTGGCAGCGATCGCCGCTGCCGCCCTGCGATTGGGCGCTTCGAAAGAGGAGGAGGGCCTGAGCCGATGGTTGCTCGGCGCGATCGTCGGATTCGGCGTCGCAACCGTCCTCGTCGTCGGCGGAATCCTGCTCACCGGTTCCTCGCTCTCCGACCTCTACGGGGGCATGGTGACCGAGGCCCTGCGGGTTCGCGACGTCAACATGAGCGAATTCCCGATGTCGGCCAGGATGGTCGACTGGGCGATTGCGAGCTTTGCCCTGGCCTTCCTCTGCTGGCGGTTGAATCGTCCACAGGCAGGGGTGCCGGCCTGGTGGAGCGGAGCGCTGCGGATTGCCGCGGCGCTGGTGATCTGGTTCACGATCGCGAGGATCACGCCGATCTCGATCAACCCCTCCTCCCAGAACCAGCTCTCGATCCCGACCTTGCTGGCCTGGGTCGCGGTGCTGCCGCCCATCGGCGTCATGGAGTCCCAGTTCAAGCGCTTCCTGCGGGTCTTCCTGCCGGCGCTGGCGGTCGCCCAGGCACTGCAGGTCTACCCGGTGGCCGGTAGCCAGATGGGGATTGCCGCGCTCACCTTCGTGCCGGTCGGGGGCCTCTGTTTCGCCGACGGGCTGGCGGTGCTGCGGGGGTGGAGCGCCGAGGGGGGAAGGGAGGCGCTGGAGCGCTTCGGGGTGGTGGCGCTGGTCGCCACCGTGGCCATCGCCGCCGACCTGGGCCTGAACGTGCTTGGCAACTCCGCGGTCGACGCGGCCAAGGCCTACCGGGACAGGCCCACCCTGCCCTTCGCCGGCGCCACCCACCTGCACCTGCCCGAAGACCAGGTGCTGGCCTACACGGCGATGGTCGATGCCCTCCACGAGCACGGCTGCACTGCCTTCATCGGCTATCCGAACATCAACAGCCTCTACCTCTGGTCCGGGATCGAGCCGCCGCCCCCGGCGGCGCCAGGAGTTTGGCTGCTGGCACTCGACAGCGAGCGCCAGCAGCGGATCGTCGACGAGCTGCGCGTCTCGGAGCGACCCTGCGTGATCCGCAACGAAAACCGGGCGGCCCTGTGGCTCAACGGCAGGGAAGTCGAACAGCGACCGCTCGTCCGCTACATCTTCGGCAACTTCCGGCCGGTCGAGACCGTCGGCGAATTCGAATTCCTGCTGCCGAAGCCGAGCGCGGCCCGCAGCTAGCCGGCGCCGAGCGTGCGGCAGTCGATCGGGCCGACGGCGTCACCCAGGACGGCGACGGCAGCGGCGTAGCCGGGCGCGATCTCGATCTCCTCTACGGCCACGGACGCCCCTGGAGCCGTCGTGCCGAGACCGGTGCCGAGGCACTTGACCCGGGCCTCGTGGCGGACCCAGGCGCGGTGGAAGAGCGCGAGCTGCTCTGCCGGCGCGGCGTCGCGGATCGCCGCCGCTTCCGCGGGCGGGAGGGCGCGCTCGGCCAGGCGCGGCAGGTCCCGGCGCGGGCGGATCAGCTCGACGTCGATGCCCACCGGGCGCTCGGCGACGGCGACCAGAGCGAGGTTCTGTGAGTGGCTGAGGTTGAACTCGATCCCCTTTCCCGCCCGCAGGCGAGGCTTGCCCCGCTCGCCCAGCTCGAGCTCGCCGTCGCTCGGCTCGGCACCGAGGTACTGCCCCAGCACGCGGCGCAGGACCGGCCAGCTCGGACCCTCGAGATGGGCCCGCCAGATGTGCACGCCTTCGATCACCTCAGTGGCCCCGAGTCTGCCGAATCCAATTGATAGCGTCGCCCCCCTTGACCCGCCTCCTGATCACCGGCGGCGCGGGGTTCGTCGGCTCCAACCTCGCCGTCTCCCTCGCCTCGCGGCACCCCGAGTGGGAGGTGCTGGTGCTCGACAACCTCTACCGGCGGGGCTCGGCACTGAACCTGCCGCGGTTGGAGGAGGCCCGGGTCCAGTTCATCAAGGGGGACGTCCGCGAGCCCGCCGACCTGCAGGCGCTGCCGGAGCTGACGGCGTTGATCGAGTGCTCGGCCGAGCCCTCGGTAATGAGCGGCGTCGACGGCGACACCGGCTACCTCGTCCACACCAACCTCACCGGCGCCTACAACTGCCTCGAGCTGGCGCGGCGGGACGGGGCCTTCATGGTCTTCCTCTCGACCAGCCGCGTCTACCCGGTCACGCCGCAGGTGGAGCTGAACCTCGACGAGGCGGAGACCCGGTTCGAGATCGCCTCCGAGCAGAAGGTCCGCGGCGTCTCGCCCGCGGGGATCGCCGAGGACTTCCCGCTCGAGGGGGCGAGGACCCTGTACGGCGCGACGAAGCTCGCCGCCGAGATGCTGATCGAGGAGTACCGCGCGGCCCTCGGCGTGCCGGCGGTGATCGACCGCTGCGGCGTCATTGCCGGACCCTGGCAGATGGGGAAGGTCGACCAGGGAGTCTTCACCCACTGGATGCTCGCCCACCACTTCCGCAACCCCCTCAGCTACATCGGGTTCGGGGGGAGTGGCAAGCAGGTACGCGACCTCCTCCACGTCGAGGACCTGGTCGACTTGGTCGAGCGCCAGCTGCTCGAGCCGGGGGCCTGGGACGGGCGCACCGTGAACGTCGGCGGCGGTCGCGAGATCAGCCTTTCGCTGCGCGAGACCACCGAAATCTGTCGGCGGCTAACCGGCAACGAGGTGCCGATCGCGCCGGTCGAGGAGACGCGCCAGGGGGACGTCCCGATATACCTGTCCGACTGCACGAGGCTCTTCGGCCTGGACGAGTGGCGGCCGCGGCGCAGCGCCGAGCAGGTGCTGGCCGACATCCACG
>Ga0190273_10000097_pt1 | contig 47992 bp, 56 predicted proteins | sample Popmic504IS_FD_134513 | JGI IMG/M metagenome (GOLD analysis project Ga0190273, IMG submission 134513) | Populus adjacent soil microbial communities from riparian zone of Shoshone River, Wyoming, USA - 504 IS | ecosystem: Environmental > Terrestrial > Soil > Riparian zone > Trees stand | place...
GATGACGATGGGGTCCTTGATCAGCGGCTGCTTGGCCTTGTCGAGGTGGCGCACGAAGGCCTCGATGCCGCCCTCGTAGTGCAGGATTTCCTCGAACGGCTCGGTCCCGCGCAGGTCGCGGAAGAAGATGGTGACGCCGCTGTTCAGGAAGGCCAGCTCGCGCAGGCGGTGCTCCAGCGTTTTCCTGTCGAATTCGATGAACGCGAACGTCTCCAGCGACGGCAGGAAGCTGACGCAGGTGCCGGTCAGGAACTCCCCGTTTTCGCGCAAGGGCGCCTTGCCGGTGATGGCCAGCGGAGTGACCGCATCGCCACGCTCAAAGCGCATCTCGTGGGCCATGCCGCCGCGGTAGATCTTCAGCAGCAGGTAGTCGGAGAGGGCGTTGACGACGCTGACGCCGACGCCGTGCAGGCCGCCGGAGACCTTGTAGCTGTTCTGGTCGAACTTACCGCCGGCGTGCAGCTGGGTCATGATCACCTCGGCCGCCGATATGCCCTCGCCCTCGTGGATGTCGACCGGGATGCCGCGCCCGTCGTCGGTGACGGTGCACGAGCCGTCGGCGTTGAGGATCACCTCCACCTTGGTGGCGTAGCCGGCCAGCGCCTCGTCGATGGCGTTGTCGACCACCTCATAGACCATGTGGTGCAGGCCAGAGCCGTCGTCGGTGTCGCCGATGTACATGCCGGGGCGCTTGCGCACCGCGTCCAGGCCCTTGAGGACCTTGATGGACTCGGCGCCATAGTCCGCCGCGGCTTCTTCCGGCGTTTCGTTCTCGTTGCTCATTCAGGCGTCCAAGTCAGTCGGGCAGAACGGTCAGGCCCGAGGCGTCGACACGCACGCCCAAAGCCCGACCCTTGAGATGGTCGAACAGCAACTGGTCCGTGCCGGTCAGGAAAGCCTGCAGGCCCAGCGCCGCGATTTCATCGGCCAGCGCGCTCCTGCGATGCAGGTCCAGGTGCGCGGCGACTTCGTCGAGTAACAATATAGGATTCGGCTGCGATTCCGCACGGGAAAGTCGCGCCGCCTGGGCCAGAACCAGGTTCAGAATCAAGGCCTTTTGCTCGCCCGTGGAGCATTCGGCGGCGGCGCGGTCCTTTTCGGCGTGAACGACGATCAGATCGCCCCGGTGAGGGCCGGTCAGCGCCCGTCCGGCGGCGGCGTCGCGGGGGCGGGCGGCGGCGAGCGCGCCGGTGAGCCTGGCCTCGATGTCGGCGGTTTCAGCGCCGGTGGTTGCCAGCTGCTCCCACTCTCCGGCCAGAGACAGCCGCGCCTGCGGGAAGGGCCGCTCGCCGCGCGTGTCGATCTCCGCCTGCAGGGCGGTGAGCGTCCGCGCCCGCGCCTGCGCCATCAACGCGCCGGCCTCGGCCATCCGCGCCTCCAGCGCCGTCAGCCAGGCCGGATCGGCGGGGTCCTCGGCGGTCAGCAGCCGCATCCGCTCGCGCATGGAGCGCTCATAGGCCCCGACGTGGGCCGCATGGATCGGCTCGGCCGCGAACACCAGCCGGTCGAAGAACCGCCGCCGCTCCGACGCGGCCTCCAGGAACAGCCGGTCCTGCGCCGGCGTCAGCCAGATCGGCCGCAGGTGATCGGCCAGCCTCCCCGGCGGTACAGGCTCCCCCTCGATGCGCACCAGCCTGCGGGCAGCGCCGGGCGCTTCGACACCCGTACCGAGCCGTGTGTCCTCGACGACCGCCGAAACCGCCCAGGCCCTGCCCGTTTGCTCCCCCGGCAACCGCCTTCCGACCTCCGCCAGCGGCACGCCTCGCAGGCCCCGCCCCGGCGACAGCAAGCTGAGCGCCTCCAGCAAATTGGTCTTCCCCGCCCCGTTCGGCCCGAACAGGTAAACGCTCCGCCCCTCCGGACGCAGTTCCGCGGCCGCGTAGGAGCGAAAGTCGGTGAGCTGCAATTGGTGGAGGGCTGATTGCACGGCCCGCTAATAGCATCCTTCTCCCCTCGCGGGAGAAGACCAACCCCGCGAGCGGGTCGGATGAGGGGGCTCTCAGAACTTTCAGCTAACGATGGCTGCGGACAGGACGGTGCGCCCCCTCATCCGTCGGCCTTCAGCCGCCACCTTCTCCCGCGAGGGGAGAAGGATTTAGACCCGCAGCGGCATCAGGACGTACTTCACGCCGGCGTCCGTCGGGTCGAGGACGAGGGTTGGCGAGGCAGGGTCCGCAAACCTGAACTCCGCCGTTTCGCCGCCGATCTGGCTGGTGACGTCGAGCAGGTACCGCGCGTTGAAGCCGATCTCGAAGGGTTCGCCGTCGTAGTCGACCTCGACCTCTTCGGTGGCCTGGCCGGCTTCCATGTTGCGGACGGTGAGCACGACCTTGCCCGGCTCGATGGCCAGTTTCACCGAGCGCGACTTCTCTGCCGAGATGGTCGCCACGCGGTCCACGGCCTGCGCGAACAGGGCGTTGTCGACGGTGAGGATCTTGGCGTTATCGCGCGGGATGACCCGGAGGTAGTCGGGGAACGAGCCGTCGATGACCTTCGAGGTCAGGGCCGCGCCGTTGAACTCGAACCGCACCTTGGCGGCCGACAGCTGCAGGTCGACGCTCTCGCCCGCGTCTTCGAGCAGTCGGCGGGCTTCGTTGATGGTCTTGCGGGGCACGATGACGCCGGGAGCCCCCGCCGCGCCTTCGGGGGCGGGCATCTCGGCCAGGGCCAGGCGGTGACCGTCGGTGGCGACAGCGCGCAGCAGCGGCGCGCCGTTCTCGGCGACCGTGTGGAGGTAGAGGCCGTTGAGGTAGTAGCGCGTCTCCTCGGTGGAGATGGCGAAGCGGGTCTTGTCGATCAGCCGGATGATGTCGTTGGTGTCGCAGGTGATCGGCGCCGAGAGGCCGTCGTTGCTCATCACCGGGAAGTCGCCGGCCGGCAGCACCGGCAGGTTGAAGCGCGAGCGGCCGGCCTGGACCACCAGCCGGGGGTCGTCGCCGGAGAACGACAGCGAAACGTCGGCGCCTTCGGGCAGCTTGCGGACGATCTCGTAGAGGGTGTGGGCCGGCGCGGTGATCTGGCCGGGCACGTCGACCTGCGCGGTCCCGTCGTCGACGATCTCCATGTCGAGGTCGGTCGCCGAGAAGCTGACCTGGTCGCGGTTGGCCGACAGCAGCACGTTGGAAAGGATCGGGATGGTGTTGCGCCGCTCGACGACGCTCTGCACATGCCCCAGCGCCTTCAGCAGCGCGGCCCGCTCGATGGTTAGCTTCATGTCCCGTCCGAGGTTGTCGGCCGCGGCGAATCGCCCCCGCGCGGCCCCTGATGAAAGGACTTGCGAGATTAGCCTATTCGGCGCGGCGGGAAAGGGGTCCGGCCCCGCTTATCCGCCCTTCGCCGCCACCACGACCATGGCCGGGCGGACAATGCGGCCGAACAGCTCGTAGCCGGCCTGCATGGTCTGGATGACCGAGCCGGGCGCGACGTCGTCGGCGGGCTGTTCCATCACCGCCTGGTGGAAGTGGGGATCGAACTTGTCGCCGCGCGCCGGCTCGACCCTCTTGAGGCCATTGCGCTCGAAGGCCTGCTGCAGCTCCTTCTCGGTCATCTCGACGCCGACCACGAAGTTCTTGACCACCTGATCCTCGGAGTCCTTCGGCGCATGGGCGGTGGCGCGCGACAGGTTGTCGGCGGCGCCCAGCAGGTCTCTAGCGAACTTCTGGATGGCGTAGGCGCGGGCGTCGTTGGCCTCGCGCTCGGTGCGGCGCTTGGTGTTCTCCGCCTCGGCGGCGACGCGGAGCATCTGCTCCTTCATCTCGGCGATCTGCGCCCGCAGCGCCTCCATTTCGGGGTCGCCACCTTCTTCCGGCGTCTCCGGAATGTCGAAGTCCTCGTCGTTGTCGTCATGCCCGTTCGCCGGCGTTTGTTCGTCGGTCATCGTCTCGCTCATCCGTCCATCATCCTGCCGAGCACCCGGGCGGTGTAGTCCACCAACGGGATCACCCGCGCATAGTTCAGCCGCGCCGGCCCGATTACCCCGATCGCGCCCAGCACCTTTTGCCGGCCCGACATATAGGGCGCGGCGATGAGCGCGGAACCCGAAAGCGAAAACAGCCGCGTTTCGGCGCCGATGAAAATCCGCACCCCCTCGGCGTCGCGCACCCCGTCGAGCAGGCCGATCAGCTGTTCCTTCTGCTCGAGGTCGTCGAACAGCATCCGCACGCGTTCGAGGTCTTCGACCAGCGATGGGTCGCCGAGCAGGTTGGCCCGGCCGCGCACGATCAGCGATCGGTCGGCGTCCTCGCCGCCGCCCCAGGCCGCCAGTCCCTCCTGGACGAGCCGGGCCGCCGTCTGGTCAAGCTCGCGCCTGGCCCGCTCCAGTTCGGCCCGCATCTCGGCCTTGGTGTCGGCCAGCGTGCGGCCTTTGAGGCGGGTGGCGAGGAAGTTGGAAGCTTCGGCCAGCGCCGACGGCGTGATCCCCGGCGCCTGCTTCATCAGCCGGTTCTCGACCGAGCCGTCCTCAAAGACGATGACCACCAGCGTCTGGTCGGCGCCCAAGGTCACGAACTCGACGTGCTTGACGCCGGCTTCCCGCGACGGGCTGACCACCACCCCCGCGCCGCCCGCCAGCCCCGACAGGATCGACGAGGCCTCGTTCAGCGCCTCCTCGAACGAGCGGCCGTGGGCGTGCAGGCGGGCCTCGATATTGCGCTTCTCCTCCTCGCCGAGGTCGCCGACCTCAAGGAGCCCGTCGACGAAGAGGCGCAAGCCCGCGTGGGTCGGCATCCGCCCGGCGCTGGTGTGCGGGGCGCTGAGCAGCCCCGCCTGCGCCAGGTCCTGCATGGTGTTGCGGATCGAGGCCGGCGACAGCTGCACCCCACCCTTGGAGAGGGTGCGCGAGCCCACCGGCTCGCCGGTCTCCAGATAGCTCTCGACCACCCGCCGGAAGATGTCCCGGGCGCGCTCATCCAGTTCGCTCAAGGTCGGCGCTCGCGGGGAGACGCCGGAAAGGAAGTGGGTCATGGCCTCGCCGTCACAGCGGTGGACGCTGCCGCTCCCATCTAGGATAAGCGGCGCCTCGCCCCAAGCAAGCAATCCGCTGGAGTTCTCATGCGCCCCTCCGAACGCGCCCCCGACGCCCTTCGCGTGGTCACCATGGAGACGGGGGTGAACCGCTATGCCGAGGGCTCGTGCCTGATCTCGGCGGGCCACACGCGGGTGCTGGTCACCGCAACCGTCGAGGAAAACGTCCCCGGCTGGATGCGCGGCAAGGGCGCCGGCTGGGTCACCGCCGAGTACGGCATGCTGCCGAGAGCCACCCACACCAGAGGCCGCCGCGAGGCCGCGCAGGGCAAGCAGTCCGGCCGCACCCAGGAAATCCAGCGCCTCATCGGCCGCTCGATGCGGGCGGTGGTCGACCTGAAGGCTCTGGGGGAACGGCAGGTCACCCTCGACTGCGACGTGGTCCAGGCCGATGGCGGCACCCGCACGGCCGCGATCACCGGCGCCTGGGTGGCGCTGCGGCTGGCGACGAAATACCTGCTCGACGAAGGCGTACTCAAGGCGGACCCGATCATCGACCAGGTGGCGGCGGTGTCCTGCGGGGTGTTCGCTAATACGCCGGTCCTCGATCTCGACTACGAGGAGGACTCGGCGGCGGAGGCCGATTGCAACTTCGTCCTCACCGGCAGCGGCGACATCGTCGAGATCCAGGCGACAGGGGAGAAGCGGGGGTTCACACGAGCCGAGTTCGAGGCGCTGTTCGGCCTGGCCAAGAAGGGCATCGGCGAGCTGTTTGAAATTCAGCGCGCGGCTCTGGAGGTTAGGCCTAAATAACACCGTCATCCCGGACGGCCGAAAGGCCGATCCGGGACCAGAGGACTTGGCTGAGACTCTGGGTCCCGGCTCTCCGCTCCGCTACGGCCGGGATGACGGAGTTAAGTTAAGCCCCGCTGTAAACCTGCTCCTCGGCGCCCTCGTCCTCTTCCGACCCTGGCCCTGGCTCGTACGCCACCAAATCCCCCGGCTGACAGTCGAGCTCGCGGCACAGCGCGTCCAGCGTCGAGAACCGGATCGCGCGCGCCTTGCCGGTCTTCAGGATCGACAGGTTGGCGATGGTGACGCCGACGCGGTCGGCCAGTTCGGTGAGCGACATGCGCCGTTCCAGCAGCACGCGGTCGAGGTGGACTCTGATGGCCATGAACGCCGCGCCTAAATCGTCAGTTCGGCTTCGCTACGAAGGCGGGCGCCCTCGCGGAAGACCTCGGCCAGCACGAACACCACCAGCACCGAAAACCAGCTCGTCAGGTTGAAGCTGTAGGAGGCGCCGTCGATCCCCGGCAGCAGGGCCGTCGCGCCGCGGAACAGGTAGCGGCCGAACTCCAGCGCCGCCAGCACGATGCCGATGAAGCGCAGGCGGCGCACGTTGTCGGGGTGGAAGGGATCGCCCGCCGTCAAGGTCACGAAGATGCGGCGCAGGCGCCCGACGATGACCAGCACGCCGGCCAGATAGAGCCCGAAGGCGACCAGCCCGGCGGCCATGGTGGCGCCGTTGGCTGCGAACTCGGACCCATCCTCGCCGGTGATGTGGATGAAGCCCTTGAGGAATTCGGGATTGAAGCTGAGGAGGACGGCCATCAGCGCCAGGGCGCCCAGAACGGCCACGCCGACCCACAGCGCGTAATAGACGACGTCGAGAATGATTTTCAGGAAGCTCGATACCGAGCCCGGTCCCAGAGTTCTCATCGTCCCCTCCCTTGCTGCCCCCCATTGTTGCGGCGTCCCTGGGGAGCTCGCCGCGCCGGCGCCTTCATAGTCAGGCTTACCGGGCGGCGAGCATGCCCCGTCCGGAACACACGCGAAAGACCGGGGTCAGATCGAGTGGGAAACGAACAGCACCGCCGACATCGGCAGGGCCATGAGCAGGGCGGCGTTGACCAGCGTCATGGCGACGCCGTCCACGATCCTGGTGAGCTTTTGGGCGGACATTTCAGACCTCATGCTGCAAGTGCGAACAGAAGATGGCCCAGCGCCGTCGTCCATGAGGCGAGAATTAGGCGCACATCGCTTTTCAATCAAGAACATTATCGATAAACGATGTTAAATCTTTGTAACAGATTACAGCCAAGTAATGCGGTGCAGCATTACGCCACCTGCCATGGCTCCGTCGCCACCATCGAGTTGCGTCTGGCCGCGGTTTCGTACCAGGCGGCGAGGCGGGGGCGACCGGCCCGCCAGTCGAGAATCTGGCGGAAGTCGAGGTAGCCGAGGTGGGCGGCGACGGCGATCTCGCCGATCCGCCAGGCCTCACCCGCGCCGTCCCGCTCCAGCAGGTCGAGGGCGGCGTCGATCGCCTTCAGCTGGCGCTCGATGACGTCGGGGTGCTGGTCGTTCTCGGCCCGGCGGCGCTCCTGGGCGGTGCGGACGGCGGCGTCGCCCATGCCGTCAGCCAGCGACTGGATGGTCAGCGCCCGCCAGCGGGCTTCGCCGCCCTTCGGGATGAGGCCCGCGCCCGTCAGGTCGTCGAGGTATTCGCAGATGACCCGGCTGTCGTGCAGCGGCCGGCCGTCGTCGGTGACCATGCAGGGGACCTTGGAGAGCGGATTGACGGCCCGCACGCCCTCATCCTCGAACGGCCTGACCACCTCGATGGTGACCCGGTCTGCCAGTCCCGCCTCGTGCGCGACGACGCGGACCTTGCGGGCGAAGGGTGACATGGGGGAGTAAAGGAGCTGCATGGCGTTTCCCGGAGGTCATCGATGGCGCTGAAGCTGGAGCGCGGAACCACGATCATCGCGGCGACCCACAATCCGGGCAAGGCGCGTGAGCTGGCTGCCTTGCTGGAGGGCCGCTTCGAGGTGGTGTCGGCGGGTGAACTGGGCCTGCCGGAGCCGGACGAAACCGAGAGCACCTTTACCGGCAACGCGCTGCTCAAGGCCCGCGCCGCGGCCGACCGCAGCGGCAAGATCGCGCTGGCTGACGATTCCGGCCTGTCGGTGGCGGCGCTGGACGGCGCGCCCGGCATCCACTCGGCGCGCTGGGCGGGACCGACGAAGAACTTCGCCGACGCCATCGCCAAGGTCGAGCAGCGCATCGAGGAGACCGGCAGCCGCGACATGGCCGCCTGGTTCACCTGCGCGCTCGCCGTCGCCTGGCCGGACGGCCCCGCGGTGGTGGTCGAGGGCCGCATCGACGGGACGCTGACCTCGGCGCGCGGCGACAGGGGCTTCGGCTACGACCCCATCTTCATCCCCGAAGGCGGCAAGCTGACGTTCGGCGAGATGGACCCGGCCGACAAGGACGCCATCAGTCACCGGGCGCGGGCTTTCGAGAAGCTCAAGGCGGCGCTGTTTGACTGACCTCCCGGCTCTGGGGGTCTACGTCCACTGGCCCTACTGCTCGCGCATCTGCCCCTACTGCGATTTCAACGTCGTCCGCGACCGGGGCCGGACCGACGAGCAGGAAACGCTGGCGCGCGCCATCGTGGGTGACCTTGTCGCCCAGCGGGCGCTTACTGGGCCGAGGCGCCTCGTCTCCATCTTCTTCGGCGGCGGCACGCCCTCGCTGATGGACCCCGCCTTCGTCGCCGCCATCATCGACACCGCCACGGACCTGTGGAGCGCCGAGCCGGGGCTGGAGGTCAGCCTCGAAGCCAACCCCACCGACGCCGAGAGCGCGCGCTTTGCGGCGTTTGCGGCAGCCGGCGTCAACCGCCTGTCCCTCGGTCTCCAATCCCTCGACGACGAAGCGCTGAGCTTCCTCGGCCGCAACCACGACGCCGCCCAGGCCCGGCGCGCGGCGGAGAAAGCGGCGGCCATCTTCCCGCGCCTGTCCGTGGACCTGATTTACGGCCGCCCCAGCCAGACCGTGGAAGCTTGGGCCGCCGAACTTGAGACCGCCCTCGTCCTCGGCCCCGAACACATCTCGCCCTACCAGCTGACCATCGAGACCGGCACGGCCTTCCACCGCGCCGTCGGCCGGGGCAGCCTGGTTCCACCCGCGGAAGACCTCGCCGCCGACCTCTTTGACGCGACGCAGGTGGTCTTGGAGGCGCATGGCTTCGACGCCTACGAAGTCTCCAACCACGCGAAGGGCCAGGCCGCCCGCTCGCGTCACAATCTCGTCTACTGGCGCGGCGAGGACTACGTCGGCGGCGGGCCGGGCGCGCACGGGCGGCTGACGGTCGAAGGGGCGCGGGTGGCCACCACCGCCGCCCGCAAGATCGCCGACTACATCGCGGGCGTCGGCTCCACCTCCGAAACCCTCACCCCCCGCCAGGCTGCCGAGGAGCGCCTGCTGCTCGGCCTGCGCATCGACGACGGCGTGGCGTTCGAGGAGGTGGCGTCGCTGGGGCTGTCGCCCGCGAAGGTCATCGATCTCGTGGAAGCAGGGCTACTGGTGGAAGATCCGGCTCGCCTTCGCGCAACTCGACAGGGCCGTCTGGTTCTCGACCGGCTCACCTCAGAACTAGCCACTTAAACTCCGCTCATCCCGACGAAAGTCGGGACCCAAGCGGAGTCAGTATGGGCCCCGGGGTGAGCGGATTAAGAGAACACCGCGGCCCCAATGTCCCCATCCGGACTGAGCCACGCGCGCTTCATGCCTTCGCTGTTGTACGGGAGGGTGAGGTTTCCTTCCGCGTCCACGGCGATCACCCCGCCGTCTCCACCGAGGGCGCCGATCTCACCCAGCACCTCATCGGCGGCCTGTTGCAAAGACTGGCCGCCGAACCGCACCCGGAAGGCGATCTGGGCGGCGCAGGCGGTGCGGATGAAGTACTCGCCGACGCCGGTGGAGGAGACCGCCACCGCGCCGTCCGCCCAGGTCCCCGAGCCGATCACCGGGGTATCGCCCACCCGGCCCGGCAGCTTGCCGAAGGTGCCGCCTGTGGAGGTCGCCGCCGCCAGGCGGCCTTCGCCGTCGCGAACCACGCAGCCGACAGTGCCGTGGGCCCGGTCGGGATCGGCGGCCGCGCGGGTGAACCAGCGGCCAGGGTCGTCGATGGCGGGCAGGCCGAGCTCGCGCGCAAAGGCCGCCGCGCCGTCTCCGGCCAGCATGACGTGCGAGGTTTGCTCCATAACCGCCCGGGCCACGGTGATCGGGCTCTCGAAGCCGCTCAGCGCCGCCACCGCGCCGGCCTTCAGCGTGGAGCCGTCCATCAGGCTGGCGTCGAGCTCATAGACGCCGGCCTTGTTGGGCGAAGCGCCCCGCCCGGCTACGTAGAGGCCCGAGGCTTCCAGCGCCGCCACCGTTTCCACCGCCACGTCCAGCGCCGAAGCCCCCGCTGCCAGCCGGTCCCGCGCCGCCTCGACGAGCCCGCGCATGTGCGGGACCTCACGGCTGTAGTCGACGCCGGGCCGGGCTCCCGCGCCGCCGTGCAGGGCCAGACTCAAACATTTGTTCGACATCGCGCGCCTCCGGCCTATGAACGCTCCAGACGCTGCGTTAGCGTCACGCGAACTGACCAATAGCTGGGAGAAACAGCATGAAGGCGATGCTTAGCAACACCGTCGGCGGACCGGAAACCCTGGTGCTGGAAGACCGCCCCGACCCCGTCGCCGAACCCGGCAAGGTAGTGCTGAGCGTCAAGGCCTGCGGGGTCAACTACCCCGACTTCCTGATGATCCAGGACATGTACCAGTTCAAGCCCGAGCGCCCCTTCGCCCCGGGCGGCGAGGTGGCCGGCGTGGTCGATGCCGTCGGCGAAGGCGTCACCAACGTCAAGGCCGGCGACCGCGTGCTGGCCTCGCTCGGCTGGGGCGGCATGGCCGAAAAGGCGCTGGTCGACGCGCACCGCGTGGTGCCGATCCCGGACGCCATGCCGTTCGACGAGGCAGCGGCCTTCATGATGACCTACGGCACCTCCTATTACGCGCTGAAGGACCGCGGCGAGATCAAGCCGGGCGAGACCCTGCTGGTGCTGGGCGCAGCCGGCGGCGTGGGCCTCGCGGCCGTCGAGCTCGGCAAGGCCATGGGAGCCCGCGTGATCGCGGCGGCCTCGTCTCAGGAGAAGGTGGATCTGGCCATCGCCCACGGCGCTGAATCGGGCGTCGTCTATCCCTCCGGCCCCTTCGACAAGGACGGCAAGAAGCAGCTGGCCAACCTCTTCAAGGGCGCGTGCGGCGAGAAGGGCTGGGACGTGGCCTATGACGGCGTCGGCGGCGACTATGCCGAGGCGACCATCCGCGCCTCCGGCTGGAACGGCCGCTTCCTGGTCATCGGCTTTCCGGCCGGCATCCCAGCGGTGCCGCTGAACCTTACCTTGCTCAAGTCCTGCTCCATCGTCGGCGTCTTCTGGGGCGCGGCCGTAGCGCGCGATCCCAAGGGCCACGCCCAGAACGTCAAGGAACTGATGGCGCTCTACGCCGACGGCAAGATCCGCCCGCACGTGTCCGAACGCTTCCCCCTCGCCAAAGCCGGCGACGCCATCGCCCACCTCGCCAGCCGCAAGGCCATGGGCAAGGTGGTCGTGACCACCGAATAAGGAGCTAACCGCATGGCTGGACGTCTCGACGGCAAGGTCGCCGTCATCACCGGCGGCTGCTCAGGGATCGGGTTGGGCGCCGTCGAACTGTTCGTGCGCGAAGGCGCCATGGTCGTCGCCGCCGACGTTCAGGACGACAAGGGCCGCACCATGGAGGGGGGCTACGGCGGCAAGGTCCGTTACGCCCACTGCGACGTCACCTCCGAGGACGACATCGCGGGCGCCATCGGCATGGCCAAGGACGCGTTCGGCGGCCTCGACATCCTGTTCAACAACGCCGGCCACGGCGGCACGCCCACCGGCGTCGCTGATATGAGCGCCGCCGGCTGGGACGCCACCTTCGCCCTGCTGGTGCGCGGCCCGGCGCTAGGCATGAAGCACGCCACCCCGCTGATGATCGAGCGCGGCGGCGGCTCGATCATCAACACCGCCTCCATCGCCGGCTTGCAGGCCGGCTTCGGGCCGCTGGCCTATTCGACAGCCAAGTGCGCCGTCATCCACATGTCGCGCTGCGCGGCGGCCGAGCTTTCCCCGCAGAAGATCCGCGTCAACGCCATCTGCCCGGGCCTGATCGCCACCTCGATCTTCGGCGCCTCGATGGGCCTGCCGCGCGAGGTCGCCGACCAGATGGCCGCCCGCGTCGCCGAGGTCGGGCCCAAGATCCAGCCGATCCCCAAGTCCGGGCTGCCCGAGGACATCGCCGCGGCCGCGCTCTACCTGGCCAGCGACGACTCCGAGTTCGTCACCGGCACCCACATCGTCGTCGACGGCGGCATCACCATCGGCGGGCGCAGCGCCTGGGACCGGACCGCGCCTAACCCGCTGCTGTCGGCCATGGGCATCACGCCCGAGCAGGCCGAGGAAATGCGCGCGGCGATGGCGGCGCAGCAGGGGTGAGCGATGACGCGGTCCCGATAGAGCCGCACACGCGGCCGGGGCTGGCGCCGAACGTCCGCGGCGCGCTGTGGATGCTGGCCTCGGCGGTCGGCTTCACGGTGATGACGACGCTGATTAAGTTCCTGGGCGACGACTACTCGGCCGCGCTGCAGACCTTCTATCGCCAGACCGCCGGCCTGCTGATCCTGGCGCCGCTGATCGCCCGCGACTGGCGCGGCGCCTTCCGCACCACCCGGCCGGGCATCCTGCTGTTCCGCTCCAGCGCCGGCACGCTGGCGATGATCCTCGGCTTCTACGCCTACCAGAAGATGCCGCTGGCCGACGCCAACGCGCTGTCGTTCACGCGCACCCTGTGGCTGGTTCCGCTCGCCTTTTTCGTGCTGCGCGAGAAGCTCGGGCCGCGCCGCATCGGCGCCGCGCTGGTCGGGTTCGCCGGGGTGCTGATCATGCTGCGGCCGGGCGCGGGCGGCGCGGCCATCGGCTGGCCGCAGCTGGCGGCGCTGACCTCGGCGGCGCTGTTTGCGCTGACCATCACCGGCATGAAGGTCATGGTCCGCGATCACTCACCGTTCGTGCTGCTGGTCTATTCGGCGGTGCTCGGCTTCATCTTCGCCCTGCCCGGCGCGTTCATCGACTGGCGCTGGCCGGCGCCCATCGACCTCGTGCTGCTGGCCGTCATGGGCGTCATGGGGACGATCACCCAGGGCTGCTACATCAAGGGCATGCAGATCGGCGACGCCGGAGCGATGGCGCCGATCGACTACACGCGGCTGGTGTTCGCGGCCGGGGCGGGGTTCCTGCTCTTCCACGAGGTTCCCGGCGTCTTGACGCTGGCCGGGGCCGGGATCGTCGTCGCTTCGACCCTCTACATCACCTGGCGCGAACAGCAGGATCGGTCCCGTCTCCGCTGAGGAAGGCCTGCGCCGCCTCCTTGTGGCGGGGCTTGAGGTGCTTGCCCGCCACTCCGATCACCGCCGCGATGACCGCGGCGTCGTCGACGAACCCGAGGCCAGCCAGCACGTCCGGGATCACGTCGGTCGGCAGCACGAAGTAGGCGAGCGCCGCGAACATCATCCCCTTCGCCGCCGTCGGAGTCTCCGGGTCCTTGGCGCACCAGAACAGGGCCAGCGCGTCGGATGCGAACGGGATCTTGCCGGCGACCTTGCGGATCTTCGGCCAGAACCCCTCGTCGACCTTCTGCTCGTCCAGCCTGGTGACGGCCGGGATCATCGCGTGGTCGCGCGGAATGTCGGCCGCCTTGACGTCGGGTGATGCTTTTGGCTTGGCGCTCATGGGTTTAAACGCTGTTCCGAAACACAACGATAAGCAACTGGATCAGGCTCATGAAACTCGACTCCTCGGTCGCCGCGGTGGTCACCGGCGGCGCCTCCGGCCTCGGCGAGGCCACCGCCCGCGCGCTCGCCAGCCACGGTGTGAAGGTCGCCATCTTCGACATGAACGACGCCAAGGGTGAAAAGGTGGCGGCCGAGATCGGCGGCGTCTTCTGCAAGGTCGACGTCACCAACGAGGAAACCGTCGACGCGGGCTTTGCCAAGGCGCGCGAAACCCACGGCCAGGAACGCATCCTCGTCAACTGCGCCGGCACCGGCAACGCCATCAAGACCGCCAGCCGCGACAAGACGACGGGCGAGCCCAAGCACTTCCCGCTCGACGCCTTCAACTGGATCATCCAGATCAACCTGGTCGGCACCTTCCGCTGCATCGCCAAGTCGGCGGCCGGCATGCTGACCCTCGACCCAATGGAAGACGGCGAGCGCGGCGCGATCGTCAACACGGCGTCCGTCGCCGGTGAAGATGGCCAGGTCGGCCAGGCGGCCTATTCGGCGTCTAAAGGCGGCGTCATCGGCATGACCCTGCCCATAGCCCGCGACCTGATGAACGACGGCATCCGCGTCAACACCATCTTGCCGGGCATCTTCAACACCCCGCTGATGAACGCGGCGCCGCAACAGGTGAAGGATGCGCTGGCCGCCTCCGTCCCCTTCCCCAAGCGCCTCGGCCACCCGGAAGAGTACGCCCAGCTGGCGCTGACCATGATCGAGTGCGGCTACTTCAACGGCGAAGACGTGCGGCTCGACGGCGCGATCCGGATGGCGCCGCGCTAACTCCCTTCCCCCCTCGAGGGGGGAAGGGCCGGGGATGGGGTGTGGCCGCTGAGCGGAAGTTGAGGCGCTGTTCGGCTCTGAGCCCACCAGCGCCCATCGCCCGAACTCAGCGGCCACACCCTCCACCCTGCCCTCCTCCCCTTGAGGGAGGAGGGTTCTGGTTACCGCATCCTCGGCCGCGCGATGGCCGGGCCGAGGTTGGCGACCACCTGCCGGGCGTCGAACGCCGCCGGGTCATTCGCCGGACGCACGCCCCGATTCAGCATGACGTCCGCCGTCGCCTCGTACTTCTCGACCGTGCGCACGTCGATGCGGTCGGCCCAGAAGGGGTCGCCCCAGTAGGGGTCCCATGTCCGCCAGCCGCCGAAGCTGGGGCCATAGTAGCGCCAGTAGGGCCGCCAGTAGCCGTAACCCATGCCATAGCCTGGCCCGTACATGGGCGGGTCGACGTAGGTGCGGGTGGTCTTATCCGTGTCACGCGCGGCGATCAGGAACCAGTCATAACCCTCGGCCAGCGTCAGCTCGGCGGCGCGATAGAGCAGGTAGCGCTCCACTGTCTCGCGCGAGGTCAGGGTGTTGCCGGCGAAGGTGACCCGGAACCGGTTGGTGTCCAGGCGATAGTCGGAGTAGCCCCCCGACACGGCCGCGCCGGCGACGGCGGGCTGGTAGGGGGTGGCGGTGGCGCAGGCCGAAAGACCCGCCGCCAGCGCCAGGACCGCCGCGACCGCGGCTGATCTTGGTTTCATCAATGCGCCTCCTTAAGGCGTGCCACGGCCGAGCCGTGCCAAACAGGTGTTCGTCCCTTCGATTACAAACACATAGCGCAGGCTGGCGGTTGCGCTAGTAGGCGCGGCTGAGGATCAGGACGGCGGCGGCGATCAGCAGCGCGCCGACGAAGAACGAGAAGCCGCGCCGGAACCTCGGCTCGTTCATCCGCGCCGACAACGCCGCCCCGCCGAGCCCGTAAGCGCTCATGCTCAGCACATCCATGCCGATGGTCGCCGCCGCGAACATGGCCAGCTGCGCCGGCAGCGGCCTGGAGACATCCAGGAACGGCGGCAGCACGGTGGTGAAGAACAGCAGCGCCTTGGGGTTGGCGATCTGCACCGCGGACCCGTCGGCGAAGGCCGAGCGGCCCGGCCGCACGAAGATCGCCCCCGGGCCCGCCTCGTTCTTCACGCCGGAGCGGAACGACCTCACGCCCAGCCAGGCGACATAGACCGCCCCGGCCAGCGCCAGCAGGTGGAAGGCCTGCGGGAAAGCCACGATCAGCGCGCCGAGGCCCAGCGCGGCGGCGGCGAACCAGGTCAGGGTGCCGGTGTTCATGCCGGCGACGCCGATCAGGGCCGCGGCCTTGCCCTTCTGCATCCCCGTGGCGATGGCGAACAGGTTGGCCGGACCGGGCGTCACGGCCATCACGGCCATGACACCGAGAAACGCGGCGTAGCGGGCGGGGTCGACGGGGAGGCTCATGCCGAACTCTTGGGAAGAGCCTCCCCATAAGGCGTCAGCCGGCCTGAACCAAGCGCCACACCGCGCCGCCGAGGGCTCCGAACAGCAGCACGCCGGTGGCCAGCGCCTGGATCAGGAACCCCATGCTGCGGGCGTTGGCGGCCCTGGCGTAACCGGTGGCGTAGACGATGCGGCCGAGAATCCAGATCGCGCCCAGCGCCACGGCCACCAGGTTGTTCCAGTAGAAGGCGAACAGCCACAGCGACGGCAGGTAGATCGGCAGCCACTCGAGCGTGTTCTGGTGCGCCCTGAACACCCGCTCGAAATCCTCGTGCCCGCTGATCGCCGGGGCCGAGATGCCGTACTTGCTGCGCGCCCCGGCGACGCGATAGCCGATCCAGAAATATGTCAGCAGCGATAGCAGCGTGACGAGCGCGACCAGGTTGTCGACTTGCATGGTTCTTGCCTCCCATCGGCGGCCGATCGCCCCCGTTACGGTGAAGGTTGCACGGTTTTCTTCGTCCCGCGAGGCTTCGCTTGGAACTATCAGGGGAGGGCCGGGTGTTTAACCTATGACACAGCCGGAGCGCCCGCCATGCAGGTCGATTCCACCGCCATCGACGAGGTCCGCTACGAGGAGGAGCGCCAGAAGCTCTACGTCCGCTTCCGGCACGGCGACGAGTACGTCTACGTCGGCGTCCCCGGTGAAGTGCACCGCTCCTTCGTGGAAGCCGAGTCCAAGGGCCGCTTCTTCGCCTACGAAATCCGCGACCGCTACCCGTACAACCGGCTGAGCAGCTAGCTCCGCTTGTCGCGTTTCGCCGCCACGCGCAGGCGTAGCGCGTTGAGCTTGATGAAGCCGGCGGCATCGCGCTGGTCGTAGGCGACCTTGCCTTCCTCGAAGGTGACCAGCTCCTGGTCGTAGAGGCTATAGGGGCTGGTGCGGCCGATAACGGTGACGTTGCCCTTGTAGAGCTTGATGCGCACGGCGCCGGTGACCTTCTCCTGGCTCTGGTCGATGGCGGCCTGTAGCATGCGGCGCTCGGGCGAGAACCAGAAGCCGTTGTAGATGAGCTCCGCATAGCGCGGCATCAGCTCGTCTTTCAGGTGACTGGCGCCGCGGTCGAGCGTCAGGCTCTCGATGCCGCGGTGGGCGGCCAGCAGGATCGTGCCGCCCGGCGTCTCGTAGATGCCGCGGCTCTTCATGCCGGCAAAGCGGTTCTCGACCAGGTCCAACCGGCCGACGCCGTTGTCGTGGCCGAGCTCGTTCAGCTTCGTCAGCAGGGCCGCCGGCGACAGCGCCTGGCCGTCGATGGCGACCGGGTCGCCGCGCTCGAAGTCCAGGGTGAAGACCTGCGGCCGGTCCGGCGCATCCTCCGGCGCTATGGTCCGCATGTGGACGAACTCGGGCGCCTCCATGTCGGGGTCCTCCAGCACCTTCCCCTCGGACGAGGAGTGCAAGAGGTTGGCGTCGACGCTGAACGGGCTCTCGCCGCGCTTGTCTTTGGCGATGGGGATCTGGTGCTGCTCGGCAAACGCGATCAGCGCCTCGCGGCTCTTGAAGTCCCACTCCCGCCACGGCGCGATGACGTTGATGTCGGGCTCGAGCGCATAATACCCCAGCTCGAAGCGCACCTGGTCGTTGCCCTTGCCGGTGGCGCCGTGACAGACGGCGTCGGCGCCCACGGCCCGCGCGATCTCGATCTGCTTCTTGGCGATCAGCGGCCGGGCGATCGAGGTGCCCAGCAGGTACTGGCCCTCATAGACCGTGTTCGCCCGGAACATCGGGAAGACGTAGTCGCGGACGAACTCCTCGCGCAGGTCCTCGATGAAGATGTTCTCGGGCTTGATGCCGAGCAGCAGCGCCTTCTTGCGCGCCGGCTCCAGCTCCTCGCCCTGGCCCAGGTCGGCGGTGAAGGTCACCACCTCGGCGCCGTACTCGGTCTGCAGCCACTTGAGGATGATCGAGGTGTCGAGCCCGCCGCTGTAGGCGAGGACGACTTTCTTGACGGGCGTGGGCACGAGGCGGGCTCCCTTGGCAGGCGTGCGCCTTAAACGGCGCCGCAGCGCTCGTTTCAAGCGCGCTCTCTTTGCGGCCAAGCTGGAACAGGCGCGGCGCGGCGCGGTTGAGGCGGATCAGTTTCAGCCAGGAGGCTCAAGTCATGACTCACCAAACCACTCCGTACCGCGGATACAGCAGCGGCCAGGGAGGCGGCGGCTTTGGCCGCATGGCCGGCGTGCTCGCCATCGGCGCCATCGCCGGACTTGCCGCCGGCCAGGCCCGCAAGCTCGCCATGCAGGGCCCCTCCATCGCCTCGGGCGACTGGATGGACGCGCTGAAGACCGAACACCGCATGGTCGAAAAGCTGTTCGAGGCCCTGTTCGCCACCGACGACCGCCAGGTGGTCAAGCGCAACGCCCTGCTCGGCAAGATCGCCTACGCGCTCAGCAAGCACGCGGTGCAGGAAGAGAACGTCATCTACCCGGCGCTGAAGGAAAGCACCCCGGACGGTAGAGCCCGCGAACTGGTCGATGACCATGCCGAGATCAAGACCTTCATCTTCGAGCTCAAGCGCATGGAAGCCTCGGACCCCCGCTGGATCGTCCGCGCAGCTGAGTTCCAGCAACTGGTCGAACGCCACGTCCGCGAGGAAGAGGACGTCATCTTCCCGGCCATGTTCTCCAGCCTGTCGTCGGAGGAGAACGCCAAGCTGACCACCATGATGAACTGGGAAGGCTACAAGGTCGCGTAAGGCCCCGGGCCCTTCCCCTGCTCGCGGGGGAGACCCTACTTCTTGCCCGTCTGGGTCGAGGCCGGATCGTTCTTCGGCTTCTCGGCCTTGGGCTTGCGGGCCTCCTTGTTGGACTTCTTCTGACCCTTGGCCATCGATCTTGCTCCTCATGGTGACGCGCGAGCGCCCATAATGAGGCACCGCAAACGCCCCATCAATGACATGCGATAGTCGCCGGCGTCGTCCCGCTAGGGCGGCCGGGTGTACTGGTAGCCGGGCAGCCGCTCGCGGATCGCGGCCAGGGTCCGCGCGCGCCGTTCCGGCGACTGGCACGCGAGGCGCCGCTGAAGCTCGGCCTCGACATCCTTCATTTCAGCCTCGCGCGTCAGGACGACCCCCTCTTCCTCTTTGAGGGCCTCGTCCTCCTCCAGTTTCAGCCGCCGCACGGCCTCGACCACCCGCATGTAGGCCGCCGCATCGAGCGGCCGTCCCGCCCGCACCGCCTTCATCGAGGCCAGCCGCGCCGCCTCCGCCAGCGCCGCCAGCGTCGGCGGCTCGATGTCCGCCGCGTCCGGGGCCGCGGGCTCGCCCGCGTCGGCCACATCGCACCGCCGCCAGCCCTCCCGCACCGCGCGGTAGCGGATGGTCCCCAGCGAACACCCATAAGCCTCCGCCAGCGACGCCCCCGAAGCCCCGCCCAGATACGCCTCCCGTATCACCGCCCAAGTCCGCGGCCCCAGCCGCACCTGCCCCTTGCGTAGCTCTGTCATGGGGAGAGTTTACAGGCGGCGGCGAAGGGCGTGGACGAGTTGGAGGTTCTGCACCCGTTTTGGACGGGTTTGGACTGGACGATTTGAACTCTGCCAGGTTTGGCGCTAGCCCTGCCGCTCCGCCTTAGGTGGCAAATTTCCGATGAAGATCCGAAGGCGATCAGAGAGATCTGCGCTTCGCGTCTCGCACTCCCACACGACAAGCACCCGCCAGCCTAGCCGTCGGAGCTCCTCTACGGACTGCCTATCGCGCGCGACATTACGCTGGAACTTGGCACCCCAGAACTCCGCTCTGGATTTGGGGCTTGTGGCCTTCCGGCAGTTCTCGTGTCGGTGCCAAAAGCATCCATGCACGAATATGACGGCCTTTCGCCCTGGGAAAACAAGGTCGGGCCGTCCGGGAAGATTGCGCCCACCTAACCGAAACCTATATCCGAGACGATGCACCGTCCTCCTTACCGTCAGCTCGGGTCCAGTGTCTCGGGACCTGACTCGGGACATCAGCCAAGAGCGGTGTTGCGGAGACAGACGGTCGACCAAGTGCCATACTCGCAATCGCGATTTCGACGATTGAAATGCCTAGCTGAGTAACTTTCGATCGACGAATCACAGCTGAGTTGGCATAGCGTCCCTAAACTCGGGGGATGTCGTGCCGTCCAACTCGCGCCCTACTATTGTCGATCTATTCTGCGGATGCGGCGGCTTTGGTTTGGGGGCTGAGCTGGCCGGCTTCCAGACGGTAGCTGCTGTCGACATCGATAAGGACCTTCAGGCAGCTTACCGCCTAAATTTTCCAGAGACGAAGGCGCTTCAGGCGGATATCTCCAACCTAACGAAAGAGACCTGGGCTTTCTCGCTCGGAGATTTAAGGCCCGACGGTGTGATCGGCGGGCCGCCATGCCAAGGCTTTAGTCGGATCGGCCGCCGTCAGAAGGATGATCCGCGTAACAGCCTAATAGCTCACTTTTTTCGTCAAGTAGCGGTGCTGCAACCAAAGTTCTTCGTGATGGAGAACGTCGAAGGCCTATTGGATGACGGGAACCTTGAAAATCTAGAGGCAGCGCTCGCGACGGTCTCTGGGCAGTACCAGATCGTAGGTCCGATGGTGGTGAACGCCGCCCACTTCGGAGCAGCAACCGTCCGCAAGCGCGTGGTTGTCGTAGGGTTTGATCCGAACGAAATATCGTCGCTATGCGAGTCGGACTTTCAGCCTGAGCATTCGATTCCGACTAGCGTCCGCGACGCAATCGGCGATTTGCCGGGGCCGAGTGTCCAACAGCAAGGAGAGTACGTCTGGTCTCGCTACCCTGTGCTCGACATGATGGCCCCCTCCGTATCGGCTTACGCCCGGCACATGCGGGAGGTGCCGCCACCCCACCTAGGCTGGAGCACGGCAGTCGACCGTCTTGCACATGGAGAAGCGTCAGGGTTCGCGGAAACGATCCACACGAGAGTCGTGACAGAGCGATTCGGCGGCACGCCGCCCGGCCGAGTGGAAGAAGTAAGCCGGTACCCTCGCCTACATTGGGAGGGGCTTTGCCCCACTTTGCGCGCCGGTACGGGCCGCGACCGCGGTAGCTTCCAAGCCATGCGGCCGATTCACCCGGCAGAGCCAAGGGTGATTACGGTACGCGAGGCGGCGCGACTCCAAGGCTTTCCCGACTGGTTCACCTTTAGTCCGGCCAAATGGCATAGCTTTCGGATGATCGGGAACAGCGTTTCTCCCATTGTTGCGAAACACCTGCTCGATGCGATAAAGCCTAGGTTGTCATTGGACGACTCGCAAACGCAGGTCGTAGCGGCGGAGGATAGGTCATCTCGAAGAGCGCATCCCCGACGCAGAAATCGGTAAAGGTTAGCCGGGGCGTCGATCCCCGGTACCTTCAAAGCGTGCTTACCAAGGATATTACGACCTTGGAGTGCATCTACGACCTCATCGACAACGCGATCGATGCTGCCCGAGATCGTATTCTTAGCAAGCCCGGCGGGGCGACCGACCAGTACGGTCTGCCAGATGAATATTCCGGCTACCGAGTCGATCTCACCTTTGAGTCAGATGCCTTTTCCATCGTCGATAACTGCGGCGGCATGGACGAAGATACTCTGACAAGCCGAGCGTTCGTCACCGGAACTCCATCCTCGCATCCATATGGCATTGGCTGGTTCGGAATTGGCCTCAAGCGCGCGCTTCTTAGGCTTGGGCGCAGTTACACGATCCTGACCGATACCGGTTCGTTTGCTGCCCAATTGAGCTTTCGTGCGCACGAGGTTGGTCTGGAGGATGGCGAGTTGATCGCTCAGGTGGTGGCATCGCGCGGCGCACCAGGAACATCAGTGCGAGTCGCGGACCTAAACGCCGGCGTCCGGCATGAGTTCGGTGGCAGTTGGCGCCCCATCGTCCCGAAGAACCTCTCGCGGCGCTATGGTTTGTACGTCGCTAAAGGGCTGGTCATCACCGTTGATGGCACGCCAATCGACAGCTTTGGCCCCAGCCTTCGCCATGACGGCCCTGTGCCGATCCATACCAAACACGTGTCTGTCGATGGTGTTGAGGTATTCATCGATTCGGGCATGCATGAAGCCTATCGCATCAAGACTGAGGACGGCTGGACAAGGGACACAGAACTCACCGACCAGTATGGTTGGTATTTTGTATGCAACGACCGAATTATTAGGGTCGCCGCGCGCGAATCTGACATCGGGTTTACGGCTAGTTGGCACCAAGAATACTATGGCTTCGTTGGCTGGGTGCGGTTTGTTTCCAAAGACGCTGAGCATCTGCCCTGGGACACGAAGAAGTCCGCTATCGACGTAAGTTCTGGAGTCTTCCAAAACATCAAAGGGCAGCTGCAAGGTTTCGCAGACTCGTATCGTAGCGAGCAAAGGAAAGCTCGCAGCGCCAAAGAAGCCAATGGAAAAAAGTCTGCTAGCGAGAAAACAGATAAAGGCGGCAAGGACGGCAAGAGCGGGACTGGTACAGAAGGCGGAAAGTCTGATCCCCAAGACCACAACGAGAATTGGACTACGCTCCTGCCCAGTGATCTCAAGGTGGACTCCGTCCACTCCAAGATTAAGGCGCTAGTATACGAAGCCAAAGAGCTTGAAGTGAAGCGCTGTTACGCCGGATCGATGCTCTATCGAGCGCTGATGGAAGCCGCTCTATTCGAGCATATAAAATGGAGCGGTTCTTACTCTAAAGTACGCGAAGAACATTTCGCCGAACAGGCGGCCAACAACCGTGCCTTTAATGACGAACAGAAGAAAGGCTTTCGGCCAACATTCCGACAAGCGTTAGACTGGCTCAACCGAAATGACGACTATTTCCCGGTAGAGCGTCGTAGAGAGTGCGTTACCGCGCGAAATAAATTGGGAAAACATCTGTCGGAGCTGAACGGAGTCGTCCATGAGGGCGACCTGACCAACAGCTCGAAGCTCAAGATCGTCCGCGACGATACGCTTCCGCTGCTTCGGTACCTACTCGCTCGGCCCGCTTTGCCCGCGTGACTGACGAGTTCGCCCGCCCGTCGTACCCTCAATCGGCGCAGCCGCATCCCCCCTCAACAAATCCCTGATCTCCGTCAGCAGCGCCTCGCTGGTCACCTTCACCTCCGGCGGGTGGTCGGCTTCGTACTGGCGCCGCACGGCGTTGACGAGCTTGACCAGCAGGAAGACCACCCAGGCGACGATCAGGAACTGGATGATGGTGTTGATGAAGGCGCCGTACTGGACGGCGACCTTTTCCACGGCCTTGGTGGCGGGGTTATCGGCCCGCAGCACCCACTCCATCTTGGAGAAGTCGAGGCCGCCGAGCGCCAGGCCGACCGGCGGCATGATGACCTGGTCGACCAGGCTCTTGACGATGGCGCCGAAGGACGCGCCGAGGATGACGCCGACGGCGAGGTCGACGACGTTGCCCCGGGCGATGAACTCGCGGAACTCGCCGAGGACGGTGAGCGGGGCGGCGACCAGCTCGTGCGGCGTGCGTGGCCGGCGGGCCATCAGGCGTCTTCGGCGTTAAGCCGCGCGCGCAGTTCCTTGCCGCTTTTGAAGAAGGGCACATGCTTGGCGCGCACGTCGACGGCGTCGCCGGTGCGCGGGTTGCGGCCGGCTCTGGCGGGGCGCGAGCGGACCGAGAAGGCGCCGAAGCCGCGCAGCTCGACCCGGCCGCCGGTTTCCAGCGCGCCGATCATCCGCTCGAGGATGACGCCGACCACCCGCTCGACGTCGCGCTGCGTCAGGTGCGGATTTTCGGCCGCCAGCTTGGCGATCAGCTCCGATTTGATCATGACGTCCCCGCGGTTGTGGCCGACCTTTGCCCAATAAGTGCGGTGACTTCAAGGGGTTGTAGCTGTGCCGCAGACAAGAAAACGGCTGCGGGTGTGGGCCCGCCGCCGCATTCGTTCAGGCGCTGGTGGGCGCCCTATTCCTTGGGCGTGGCCTTCTCGCGCAGGGCCGCGCCGAGGATGTCGCCCAGCGAGGCGCCCGAGTCCGAGGAGCCGAACTTCTCGATGGCTTCCTTGTCCTCGGCCATTTCGAGCGCCTTGACCGACAGGGAGACCTTGCGGGCGGCCTTGTCCATGTTGGAGATCTGGGCGTCGAGGCGGTCGCCGACGGCGAAGCGCTCGGGGCGCTGCTCCTGGCGGTCGCGGGAGAGGTCGGACTTGCGGATGAAGGCGGTCATCGGCGCTTCGTCCTCGCCGAACTTGACCTCGATGCCGCCGCTGGTGACCTCGGTCACCGTGACGGTGACGGTCTGGCCCTTCTTGTAGGTGTCGCCGGTCATCGGATCGCCGGCCAGCTGCTTGACGCCCAGGCTGATGCGCTCCTTCTCGACGTCCACATCGAGGACCTTGGCCTTGATGACGTCGCCCTTCTTGTACTTGGCCATCGCCTCTTCGCCGGGCACGGCCCAGTCGAGGTCGGAGAGGTGGACCATGCCGTCGATGTCGTTCTCCAGGCCGACGAAAAGGCCGAACTCGGTGGCGTTCTTGACCTCGCCCTCGACGGTCGAGCCGATCGGATGGGTGGCGAGGAAGGCGTCCCAGGGGTTGTCCATGGCCTGCTTGAGGCCGAGCGAGACGCGGCGCTTGGACGGGTCGACGTCGAGCACGACGACGTCGACTTCCTGCGAGGTGGAGACGATCTTGCCGGGGTGGACGTTCTTCTTGGTCCACGACATTTCCGAGACGTGCACCAGGCCCTCGACACCGGCCTCCAGCTCCACGAAGGCCCCGTAATCGGTGATGTTGGTGATCCGCCCCGTGAACCGCGCGCCGACCGGATATTTGGCCTCCACCCCGTCCCAGGGATCCGACTGCAGCTGCTTCATGCCCAGCGAGATGCGCTGCGTATCCGGATTTATCTTTACAATCTGTACCTTAACAGTATCGCCCACCGCCAAAACTTGCGACGGGTGCGAGACGCGCTTCCAGCTCATGTCGGTGACGTGGAGCAGGCCGTCGATGCCGCCGAGGTCCACGAACGCGCCGTAATCGGTGATGTTCTTGACCACGCCTTCGCGGATTTCGCCTTCCTGCAGCTGGCCGACCAGCTCGGTGCGCTGTTCGGCGCGGGCTTCTTCGAGGATGGCGCGGCGCGAGACGACGATGTTGCCGCGCGGACGGTCCATCTTAAGGATGGCGAAGGGCTGTTCCTTGCCCATCAGCGGGCCGACGTCGCGGACCGGGCGGATGTCGACCTGGCTGCCCGGCAGGAAGGCCGAGGCGCCGCTAAGGTCGACGGTGAAGCCGCCCTTCACGCGGCCCACGATGGCGCCCATGACCGGCTCGTTCGAGGCATAAACACCTTCCAGGCGCGTCCAGGCTTCCTCGCGCTTGGCCTTCTCGCGGGAGATGACCGCTTCGCCGAGCGCGTTTTCGATGCGCTCCAGGAAGACTTCGACGGTGTCGCCGACCTTGACGGTGGCCTTGCCGGCGTCGTCGACGCCGAATTCCTTCACCTGGATGCGGCCCTCGGTCTTGAGGCCCACGTCGACGATGGCGAAGTCCTTCTCGATGCCCACCACGGTGCCCTGCACCACGGAGCCTTCCATGAACTCACGGCCGCCAAAGGCCTCGTCCAGAAGGGCGGAGAAGTCGTCGCGCGACGGGTTCATGCTCATGTCGTCAGCCATATGCTGTCTTCAGTCTCTTACGTTGGGGACGGCCGGGAAGCGCACGCAGCGCCGGAGTCCGGGCGTCGGTTGGAATGTCAGGATGTGATCGCCCGCGGCCGTGGGAGAGAAAGGCGCGGTGGGATTGCCTTGGGCCTAAGACCCGTCAGCTCGCGCCGCCTCCACGATACGGCGGGCCGCATCGAAGGCGGCTTCTATAGTCATTTCGCTGGTGTCGAGCAAGACGGCGTCGTCGGCCGGGCGCATTGGGGAGTCGTCACGCCCGGCGTCGCGGGCGTCGCGGGTGCGGATGTCGGCGAGCACATCCTCGTAGGTGACCGTCTCGCCCTGCGCCTGCAGCTGCTTCCAGCGGCGCTCGGCGCGGATTTCCGGAGAGGCGGTGACGTAGAGCTTGGCCGGCGCGTCCGGGGCGATGACGGTGCCGATGTCGCGGCCGTCGATGACGGCGCCGGGCTCCTGCGCCGCGAAGCTCTGCTGGAACTCGCGAAGGGCGATGCGGACGTCGGGATGGACGGCGACACGGCTGGCGGCCTCGCCGGCGGCGCGGGTGCGGACCTCGGGCTTCTCCAGCTCGGCGGCGTCGAGCGTGAGGGCGACTGCGGCGGCGACGGTGGCGTCGTCCGGGTCGCCGCCCTCGGCCAGCACCCGCACGCCGACGGCGCGGTAGAGCAGGCCGGAGTCCAGCACCGGGTAGCCGTACGCCTCGCCCAGCCGCACGGCGATGGTGCCTTTGCCGGAGGCGGCCGGTCCGTCGACGGCGATGACAAAGCCCATCAGCCGATCTCCGCGCCGAGACCGCGCATCATCTCGGCAAAGCCGGGGAAGCTGGTGGCGATCATGCCGGGTTCGTCGACGCTGACCGGCTCGCGGGAGGCCAGGCCCAGCACCAGGTGGGACATGGCGATGCGGTGGTCGCCGTTGGTCTCGGTGGAGGCCCCGCCGCGCGGCGGCTCGCCAGTGCCGCGGACGATGAAGCCTTCCGGCTCCTCTTCGACATCAACGCCGCAGGCCTCCAGCCCGCGCGCCATCAAGGCGATGCGGTCGCTCTCCTTGACCCGCATTTCGCCGACCCCGCGCATGATGGTTTCCCCCTCGGCGAAGGCGGCGGCGATGGCGAGGATCGGGTACTCGTCGATCATGGACGGCGCCCGCTCCGGCGGCACCGAAACGCCCTTGAGAGCCGAATAGCGCGCGGTGACATCGGCGATGGACTCGCCTCCCGAGGTGCGGTGGTTCGAGATCTCCAGCTCGCCCCCCATCTCGCGCAGGGTGTCGAGCAGGCCGATCCGCAGCGGGTTCAGCAGCACGCCTTCAACGGTCACCTCCGAGCCGGGGGTGATCAGCGCCGCCACCAGCGGGAAGGCGGCGGAGGATGGGTCGCCAGGCACGTCCACATGCGTTCCGGCTAGGCGCTGGCCGGCGGGCAGGACGATGCGCCGGGCGTCCGGCTCGTCGACGACTTCAACGTTGGCGCCGAAGGCCTGCAGCATGCGTTCGGTGTGGTCGCGGGTGGCCTCCGGCTCGATGACCTCGACCCCGCCCTCGGCTTGCAGTCCGGCCAGCAACACGGCCGACTTCACCTGCGCCGAGGCGACCGGCAGGCGGTAGCTGATGCCCTTGAGGTGACCGCCGTGGAGGGTGATCGGCAGCCGGTCACCATCCTGAGACGTCCAGGTTGCGCCCATCTCTCCCAGTGGGCGTAGCACCCGCCCCATCGGCCGCTTCTGCAATGACGCATCGCCGGTAAAGGTAGCCGTCAGGTCGAACCCCGCCGCCGCCCCCATTATCAGCCGCACGCCCGTCCCGGCGTTGCCGCAATCTATGATGTGGTCAGGCTGTGAGAACCCGCCGCGCCCGTCGATGCGCCAGACGCCGTCGCCCGTCCGCTCTACCGTCGCGCCGAACGTCCGCATGGCCTCGGCGGTGCGCAGCACGTCGTCGCCCTCCAGCAGCCCGGAGGCCGTGGTGACGCCGTCTGCCAGGGCGCCGAGGATCAGCGCGCGGTGGGATATGGACTTGTCGCCGGGGGCCCGGACCACGCCCTTGAGCGGCTGTCCGGGACGCGCGGTCATGACGGCCGCGATCATGCCTGAACCGGGCTCCTTTTGAGGCGGCGTGCGGGGCGAGGGGTTTGCTTTTGACAGCGGCCTATGCGCGTGGCAAGGGAGCCGCCGCTTTGAGGATCGGAAGGATCGCGGCCTTGGCCAATCCGGAATTGGGCGCAAAACAGATTTGCCCCAACTGCTCTGCTAAATTCTACGACCTGACCCGCCGCCCGGCCGTGTGCCCGAAGTGCGGCGAGGCCTTCGACCCCGAGGAAGCGGTGCGCAATCGCCGCGTCCGCGCCCGCGTCGCCACGCCTGACTACGAGGCCGACGAGGAAAAGGAAGAAAAGCCCAAGGTCGAGTCCGAGGACGGCTTCGAGGAAGAAGCCGACGAGACCCCGGAAATCGACGAGGCGGTCGAAGCCGACATCATCGAGACCGACGATGAGGACGCCGAGGTCGACCCCGCCGCGCCGCCGGCCCCGGCCGACGACCTGGGCGTCGACTTCGCCGAGGACGAGGATGTCGCAGAGGCCGACGACGACGCCGTGCCGTTCCTCGAAGACGAGGACGACGACGACTTCCCCGAGGACGAGATCGACGTCACCCCGGAAGACGACGTCTGACCGGCCTTAACCAAGGGCCGGAAAATCGCCGGAGCGTGAGGCTTGAAAGGCGAAGGCGACCGGACTAGGTTCCGCGCCTTCGCGGGGGGGCCTCCTCCGGCCACGAAGATTGGGGCTATAGCTCAGCTGGTAGAGCGCTTGAATGGCATTCAAGAGGTCAGCGGTTCGACTCCGCTTAGCTCCACCACGAGGCCCTGCAGGTAACGCCTGCGGGGCCTCTCTCTTTTTCGGCCTTGCCGCTTACGACGCCATGGCGAACGACGGCGCGTAGGGCTCGTCCTTCACAGGCCGTTCCCCGCGCAGCCACGCCGCCGCCCACACAGCCTCGTTGCCGTCAAAGGCGCGAGCCTCGACAAGCCGCTTCACGTCGCGCTCGCCCAAGCGGTCGAGGGCTGCTGAGAACTGCTCTTGCGTGATCTGTAGGTGGCTCATGGGGCGACTCCGGCACTGACCAGGCCCTTATGCGGGGTCCGTGGTTAAAACCGCTCTAAGGATGTCGGCGCAAACCAGCGGCGAAATGGCGCGGCTTGAAGCCGAGCCCTTCGATATCCACCTATTGTGATGCGTCGCCGGTCGGGCGCCGCTTCAGGGCCCGGCCTCGTCGCGAAGTCGCTTCACGAGGGCTTCGGCATGAATAGACCACTCCTCTTCGACAGCCCGTTCCTGCTGGGCTTCGAGCACACCCGCAATCTGATCGAGCGCGCCGCCAAGGCCGCGGCCGACAGCTATCCGCCCTACAACGTCGAGGGGCGGGAGGACGGCGGAGTGCGCATCACGCTCGCGGTGGCGGGCTTTTCGGCCGACCAGCTGGAGATCCAGCTCGAGGGCGAACAGCTCACCGTCGCCGGCAAGCGGGGCGAGAGCGGCGAGGACGGCCGTGACTTCCTGCACCGGGGGATTGCGGCGCGGGGCTTCATCCGCACCTTCGTGCTGGCGGACGGCATGGAGGTCGAGGGTGCGGCGCTGGAGCACGGCCTGCTGCACGTGGACATCGCCCGACCGCAGCCGGAACGGGCTGTCCAGCGCATCCCGATCAAGACGGTCCGCTAAGGCCCGAAACAGGTAACCGCACAGGTGCTCGCGGGCGGCCGGCTGAACCGGCGACCGCCCGGCGCGTTCCAAATTTCAAGGAGGTGGTCGTAATGACACCCGCAGTACTCACCAAAGAAGCCTTCGCCGCCCTGGGCGCGCCCGACCTGGTCTATGTGCGGCCGGTCAAGGCCAGCGAGATTCTCGCCAACGTTCCGGTGGCCGCCGTGCAGGGCTTTGAGCTCGATCCGGAGCAGACGCTCTACGCCGTCCACCGCGCCGACGGCGAGCGGCTGGCCGTGCTGACCGACCGCGACTCAGCGATGGCCGCCGCCCTCGCGCACGAACTGGCGCCGGTCTCCGTACACTAACGAGCGTAGAGGCTCACGCCGCCGAGGGCTGGGCTTCCTGGGCTAGCAGGACGTGGATGGCGTCGGCGGTCTTGGCCTGACGCAGTTGCTCGCGGAACTCGGCCTTGCGGAGCAGGCGCGATACGCGAGCCAAGGCCCGCAGGTGTTCGGAACTGGCGGCCTTCGGTGCGAATAGCGCAAACACCAGATCTACCGGCTGATCGTCGACGGCCTCGAACGGCACCGGCTGCTCCAGGCGCACGAAGACGCCGCGCATGCGGTCGAGGCCTTGCAGGCGGGCGTGAGGCACGGCGACGCCATTGCCGACGCCGGTCGAGCCGGCGGCTTCGCGCTCCAGCAACGCGTCCAGCACATCGCCGGCCGAAAGGCCGAACGAGCGGGCCGCGATGTCGGCGACGACGGACAGGACCTGACGCTTGCTGGAGCCACCGACGCGGGGGGAGATGGCGCGCAGGTCCAGCAGATCTCCGAGGTTCATTTAAGCTCTACGCTCTCAAAGGAAGGGCCGGGGGAAGCCCAGTTCGGCGGAAGGAACGCGGCTGAGCCCTAAGCGCTCCCGCTCACCTCCGCACCGTTGTGCGGCTGTGTGCGCTCGGGGTCGATCCAGCCGATGTTGCCGTCCGGGCGGCGGTATACCACCGACAATCCGCCGTGGGCCGCGTTCCTGAACACGATTGTTTGAGACTCAGTCAAGTCCAGTTCCATGACTGCCATGGAAACGGTCATCGTCCGCACCTGGGCCGCGGTCTCGGCAATGACCATGGCGCTGGGCGGGCGATGGCCGTCGTCCTCGGCGGTGTCATCCCAGCCGTCGCCTTCCTCGTCGTCGCCGGGGCGCAGCACATAGTAGGAGGCGGTCTCCTGCTGCCTGGCGTTGGCCGCTTCGGAGTGGTCCTTCAGCCGGCTCTTGTAGCGGCGGATGCGCTTGTCGATCTTGGCGAGCGCCGCGTCGAAGGCCGCATAGGCGTCGCCGCCCAGGCCGTGGCTGTTCAGCTGCTGGCCCGACGCCAGGGTGACGGAGCAGTCGACCCGGAAGGCGTGACCCTCCCGCGCCACCACCACGTCGGCGTCGCCGCCGCGCTCGAAATACTTCGCGATGCTGCTGGAGATTTCGTCGGTGACCCGCGTTCGCAGGGCCTCCCCGACGTCGACATGTTTGCCGGAAACGTGGACTTGCAAGGCCATGCCCCATGAACGCGCCGGGGCTACCAAGGTGTCAAGCTGCACCGCACTTTCAGACCCAGCCGAGCGCCTGCAATAGATGGTTAAGAGCCAGCCATGCAGCTCCGAACCCGATCACCAGCACCCCGGCGCTGATTGCCGTCAGCAGGTAGGCGCCGATGGCCAGCACCCCGTCCCGCTGCACCAGGGACAGGCCGAACAGGCCGATGGTAACCGACGGCAAGATGTTGCCGAGCGGGATGGGAAGGATCAGCACCAGCGCCAGCGCCGTGCAGCAGACCCCGGCCAGCCGCTCGCCGATCGGGCCAAACGCCCAGGTCATGCGTGGGCGGGACACCCGCTCGATACGGCGCAGGGTCGGGCCGATCCGCTCCAGCGCCTGGCGCAGGTACTCGCGGCGGATCGGCTTGTGGTCGAGCCATTTGGGCAGCCATGGCCGCCGCACGCCGACGGCCAGCTGCGGCGACAGGATCATGATCGGCATGCCCAGAACCGTGGTCGAGCCGGGCGGCAGCGGCAGCAGGTTGGGGAGAGCAATGACGAACAGCAGCGCCCCGAAGGCGCGCGGGCCGAAGCGGTGCACCACTTCGCCGAGGGTCACATCCTCGTCGGCATCCTCGCAGATGTCGCGCAGGACAGCGGAAAACGGGCGGTCCCGGTCTGCCTCGTCGCGCGCCATCTCGCCTCCACTCGTCCGCCCAGCGTAACGCCTCAGGAGGCGTGACGGAGCATCCGGCGGCGCTCGGGCGACGAAGGAATGCGCATGGCTTCGCGGTACTTGGCCACGGTGCGGCGGGCGATGTCCACGCCGGCTTCCTTGAGGATCTCCACCAGCGCGTCGTCGGACTGGACGTCGGCTTCACGCTGCTCGGCCTCGATCAGCTGGCGGATGCGGTGGCGAACGCTCTCGGCCGAGTGAGAAAGCCCGCCGTCCATGCCGCCGATGGAGGCGGTGAAGAAGAACTTCAGCTCGAACACGCCGCGCGGCGTGGCGAGGTATTTGTTGGAGGTCACCCGGCTGACCGTGGACTCGTGCATGCCGATGGCGTCGGCGACGGTCTTCAGGTTCAGCGGCCGCAGGTGCTCGACGCCGTAGGCGAGGAAGGCGTCCTGCTGGCGGACGATCTCGCCGGCGACCTTGAGGATGGTGCGGGCGCGCTGGTCGAGGCTGCGGACCAGCCAGCTGGCCGAGGCGAGCTTGTCGGCGACGAAGGCCTTGTCCTCCTCAGTGCGCGCGCCCGTCGACACCTGGGCGTGATAGCGGCGGTCGAGCAGCACGCGCGGCAGGGTCTCGGTGTTCAGCTCCACGCGCCACAGGCCCTCGCTGCCCTCGTTGACGACGACATCGGGTACGACCGGCTGGGCCGGTTCGCCCCCGAACGCCGCGCCCGGACGCGGCGTCAGGGCGCGCAGTTCGGCGAGCATGTCGCGCAGGTCGTCCTCGTCGACGCCGCAGGCTTTCCGAAGCGCGGGCATGTCACGGCGGGCGAGCAGGTCGAGATTGGCGAGCAGCGCCGACATCGCCGGGTCGAGGCGGTCGCGCTCGATCAGCTGCAGGGCCAGGCACTCGTGGACGTCACGGGCGAAGACGCCGGTGGGCTCGAAGCCCTGCAGCACCTTCAGCACCTTCTCGACCAGCGGCGCCGGGCAGCCGAGACGGCCCGCGGCTTCATCGAGGCTGGTGCGCAGGTAGCCGCCTTCGTCGACGCCGTCGATCAGCACGCTGGCCACGGCACGCTCGGAGGCGGAGAGGCGGGTAACCGCGAGCTGGTCGTGCAGATGCTCCTGCAGCGTCTTCTCCCGGTGCACGGGGCTCTCGAAGCCGTCGCTGGGTGCGGGACCCTTGGTGGCGCGCCACAGGGCGGCGTCCGTCGCCTGAGACGTATCGACCACGGCGGCGCGGGCGGGTTCGCCTTCCGGCTCCTCGCGGGCGAGCAGGGGATTGCGCTCGATCTCCGCCTCGACGAAGGCCTCGAGCTCGAGGTTGGACAGTTGCAACAGCTTGATGGCCTGCTGCAGCTGCGGCGTGACCACCAGGCCCTGCCCCTGCTTCAGCTCCAGCCGCACGCCTAACGACATATTGGTCCTCTGGCCCGTTTCTTGCCTGTGGCTGTAGCGCCATCGCGGTTAACAGCCCGCCAAGGCCGGCGAAGATTCCTTGACCGTGCGGCGCAAAGCCCTAGTGCCGGGGTGTCTGCGCTTTCCGAAGGACCGTCGTTTGGCTCACCACCCTCCGCCTCCGCCGCTGTCGGAAGCGCCCCTGGCGCCGGGCCTCTATGTGGTCGCCACGCCGATCGGAAACCTGCGCGACATCACCTTGCGGGCGCTGGATGTCCTCTCACACGCCGACCTGGTGCTGGCCGAGGACACCCGCGTCACGGGCAAGCTGCTCAACGCCTACCGGCTGAAGAAGCAGATGGTCCGCTACGACGAGCATGCCGCCGCCTCAGCCCGGCCGAGGGTGCTGGAGGCGCTGGCGAGCGGCCAGCGGGTGGCGCTGGTCTCGGACGCCGGAACCCCGCTGGTGTCTGACCCCGGCTACCGGCTGGTGCGCGAGGCGGTGGCGCAGGGCTCCGATGTCTTCCCCATCCCCGGCGCATCGGCTCCGCTCGCGGCGCTGACGCTGGCCGGCCTGCCGACCGACCGCTTCCTGTTCGCCGGCTTCCCGCCACCCAAGAGCGCCGCCCGCAAAACCTTCCTCAACGAGTTCGTTCCGGTGCGCGCCACCCTGATCTTCTTCGAGGGCGGCTCGCGGCTGGCGGCCAGCCTCGCCGACATGGCCGAGGTGTTCGGACCGCGCGAGGGCGCCGTGGCCCGCGAGCTCACCAAGCTGCACGAGATCTGCATCCGGGGAACGCTGCCGGAACTCGCCGCCAACCCCCTCCTCGACGACCCCAAGGGCGAGATCGTCATCCTCGTCGGCCCGGGCGAGCAGGAGGTCGCTACGGCCGCCGATGCCGACGCGGCGCTGAACGAGGCGCTGACCCGCCTCGCCCCCGGCGAAGCGGCGTCGGAAGTCGCCAAGGCGCTCGGCCTGCCCCGCCGCGACCTTTACCGCCGCGCGCTCGACCTGAAGGGCGGCGGGTGAGGGCGGTCCGCAAGGCTCGCGGCGCGGCGGCGCGGCTGTCCGGGCGTCGGGGCGAGGTGCTGGCCGCCTTGTGGCTGATGGCCAAGGGCTACCGCATCCTCGGCTTTCGGCTGACGGCGACTCAGGGCGAGATCGACCTGCTGGCGATCCGCTCCGGTGTCCTGGCCGTCGTCGAAGTCAAAAAGCGGCGCACGCTGGAGGTCGCGCTTGAGGCTGTGCGCCCCGATCAGCGCCAGCGTCTCCGGCGCGCCGCGGCGCAGATTGCGTCCCGGCGCCCGGCATTGAAGAATGCGGCGATCCGACTCGACCTGTTCGCCCTCGCGCCGGGGCGCAGGCCGCGTCATATTCCGGACGCTTGGCCAGGCGGCTGAAGGCATCTGAAGGGGAGACGCGCCGCAGTATGACGCGCGAAGAGGCCGAAGCAGTCCTGACGCAAGCCGGCAAGGCGGGCGACAACAACTTCCCCTTGCTGGAGGCGGCGATCGCCTGCGCCGTGCACGAGAACCCCGAGCGCAGCTTCGATCCCGCCCGCGACCTCGGCGAAGAGGCGGTCAAGCGCCTGCGCGAACGGCTGGCGCGCGAATCGCCCGAGGAGGCCATTGCCGAGGCCGTGGCCGGCGACCTGCGCCTGACCGGCGACCTGATCACCCACGACCACCCCGACAACGCCGACATCATCGCCGTCGCCGAGCGCCGCAAGGGCCTGCCCGTGGCGCTCGGCATCTATTATCTGCACGCCGCGCGGAAGAACGGGCTGGCGCTGCAGGGCGTCGATTTCCCGGGCCACTTCCTGCTGCGTATCGAGACCGACGAGGGGCCGCTGGCGCTCGACCCGTTCAGCGAAGGGCGGGTGGTGTTGCCGTCGGAGCTGACCCGGCGGGCGCTGCGCACCGGCCTGACGCCGGACGTGGCGGGCAGGCTCGATCGCCTGATGGCCCCGGTCAGCGACCGCGACGTGCTGATCCGGCTACAGAACAACGTCTTTGCCAGAGCCGCCGCCAACCGCGACTACGCCCGCGCTGAGCGGTCCGCCCTGCGCCGGGCGCTGCTCGATCCCAACGATCACCGGCCATGGCTGGACGTCGCCGCCGCTCGCGAGGGGCAGGGCGCGCTGGCGGGGGCCTTGCAAGCGCTGTCGCAAGCACAAATCTTGGACGGAGGCGCTGCAATCGCAGCCCGCGCGGCGCGTGAGCGTGTAAGGCTGCGCTTGAACTAGCGCTGCCGAGGACCGCATGCCCCTGAGAGTCGCCGTCCAGATGGATCCCGTCGAAGGGATCAACATCGATACCGACAGCACCTTCATGATGATGATGGAGGCCCAAAGCCGGGAGCATCGGCTGTGGGTCTATGCGCCCGAGAAGCTGGCGCTGGACGGCCAGCGCGTGCGGGTGCGGGCGCGGCCGGTCATGCTGCGCGCCACCAACGGCGACCACGTCACCGCCGGTCCCGCCGAGGTGCTCGATCTCGCTAACGACGCCGACGTGGTGTTGATGCGGCAGGACCCGCCGTTCGACATGGCCTACATCACCGCCACCCATTTCCTGGAGCAGGTGCATCCGAGGACGCTGGTGGTGAATAACCCGGCCGAGGTGCGTAACGCGCCCGAAAAGCTGTTCGTCACCGGCTTTCCCGGCGTGCAGCCGCCGACGCTGATCACCTTCGACCACGACGCGCTGCACGAGTTCCACGAACGGCACGGCGACATCGTGCTCAAGCCCCTATATGGCGGCGGCGGCTCGGGCGTGGTCAAGCTGAAGGCGGGCGACCCCAACCTCGACGCCCTGCTCGAACTGCACGCCATGATCAGCCGTGAGCCCGTCATCGCGCAGGCCTTCGTGCCGGCCGTCAGCAAGGGCGACAAACGCATCCTGCTGGTCGACGGCGAGCCGGTCGGCGCCATCAACCGCATCCCGGCCGACGGGCAGGTGCGCTCCAACCTAGCGCGCGGTGGTCGCGCCGAGGCGGTGGAGCTGACCGCTCGCGACAAGGAGCTGTGCGCCATCATCGGGCCTGAGCTGAAACGCCGCGGCCTGCTGTTCGTCGGCATCGACGTGATCGGCGACTACCTCACCGAGATCAACGTCACCTCGCCCACGGGGGCTCAGCAGCTGAAGCGATTTGGCGGGGCGGATGCGTCAGCTGTGCTGTGGGACCGCATTGAAGCGCTTACGGGGGCGGTTTAGCCTTTGATGTGAACGGCGGATGCTACGGCGTTGAACCACCACATCCTCCATAAAAGTTCTTCCTTTGTTCTTGATCCGGTTCTCACCGCGTGCGAGATGTGGATAAGTTTTCGCGCGCCGCAGCCGGGGGGAGCATGGTCGCCAGAGTCATCACCGTAGCTTTCCAAGGCGTCGAGGCCCGCCGCGTCGAGGTGGAGGTCCAGCTCACCGGCGGCGAGGCCTACATCGTGATCGTCGGCCTGGGCGACAAGGCGGTCAGCGAGAGCCGCGAACGGGTGCGCGGCGCCTTTGCGGGCCTCGGCCTGGCGATGCCCGGCAAGCGCGTGGTGGTCAACCTCGCCCCCGCCGACCTCCCCAAGGAGGGCAGCCACTACGACCTGCCGATCGCGCTGGCCATCATGGGCGCGATGGGCGTCATCCCGCCTGACAGCCTGAATGGCTGGGCGGCCATCGGCGAACTGTCGCTGGACGGCCGCATCATGCCGGTCGCCGGTGCGCTGCCGGCGGCCGTGGCGGCGAGCGCCATGGGGCTTGGCCTCATCTGCCCGGAGGCCTGCGGGCCGGAGGCGGCCTGGGCCGGTGACGCAGCCATCCTCGCGCCGCGCTCGCTGATCAGCCTCGTCAATCACTTCCGCGGCACGCAGGTCATGGGCCAGCCGCAGCCGGGGCCGATCACCGAGGGGGAGGCGGTCCCCGACCTGCGCGACGTCAAGGGCCAGGAGAACGCCAAGCGGGCGCTGGAGATCGCCGCCGCCGGCGGTCACAACCTGCTGTTCGTCGGCCCGCCAGGTTCGGGCAAGTCGATGCTGGCCCAGCGCCTGCCCGGACTGCTGCCGCCGCTGTCGGCCGCCGAGTTGCTCGAAACCTCGATGGTCCATTCGGTGGCCGGGCTGATCGCCAAGGGCACCCTGACCAGGGCCCGGCCGTTCCGCGCGCCCCACCATTCAGCCAGCATGGCAGCGCTGACCGGCGGCGGCATCAAGGCCAAGCCCGGCGAGGTGTCGCTGGCTCACAATGGCGTGCTGTTCCTCGATGAGCTCCCCGAGTTCCACCCGCAGGCTTTGGACTCGCTGCGCCAGCCGCTGGAAACCTGCGAGGTCAACGTCGCGCGCGCCAACTTCCACATCCGCTACCCTGCCCGCGTGCAGCTGGTCGCGGCCATGAATCCCTGAGCTCGTGTTGCCCTGCCACCTTCATTTCGAGATGGAAGCTCCATTAGAACGATCTCGACTTCTTCGCTGCCGACGACGATCCGCTGGGTGATGGCTTCGACCAGCTGTCGTTTCTCCTCCTCGGAGAGAGTGGTCCAACGATCGTAGAGGTCCCTTGCTTCGTGGAGCGCCTCCTCTTGCGAGAGAAGGTTGATCCGGAGAACGTCCACTTCGGCTTGCAGCTTGGGCAGTTCGTCCTCTAGGCGCCGGCGACGTTCTGACAACGGCGCATGCCGTCGGCCGAAGTCATCCTTGGTGACCGACCCGGCGCTATAGAGATCGAAGAGTTCGTCTTCAGTCCGCGCGATCCGCTTCAGCTCGGCTTCACCCGCTACGATCAGACGCTCGCGTTCTCTCCCAGCTTCCTGAGCCGCTGCGCGGTGAGCGGCGATGTCGGACGGCGACACCAGGAATGACCGGAGCTGCTCGCGATAGACGGTCTCCAGATCGGCGATGGGGATCTTGTTGCGGCACTGACTACAGACGTACTTGGGCGAGTTGCTCCAGACGTACATCTTCTGACCACAGGCGCAGAAAGCGAAACCCGCGAACAGATGAGCGGTCTTGCGCGTCTGCCGGGTCTGGCTGGCGCGCTGATCCCGCAAGATGGCGTTCGCCCGCTCCCACAACGGCTCACCGATTAGGGCTTCCACATCGGTGTAGACCCACTCCGATTGCGGCTTCAGAGACCAGTTCTTCGTTCGGTCGGCCGTGTAGGTGTAATTGGCCCGGTGCCGCCCTTTAGCCGTCTCGTCGCGAAGCAGGCGGTCGACGGTTGTGTCGGAGAAGCGCGAGCCGTTTCGTGTCCGGTAGCCACGCTCATTGAGCAGGCGGGCCACCGTCTTCTTGCGGCGGTGCTCGATGAAGAGGTCGTAAATCAGGGCGCGAACCGGCCCTTCGTCAGGGTCCGGCCTGAGCTGCTTGTCCACCCACCGATAGCCGAATGGCGCCGCACCTCCGAGTGGCTTGCCGAGCTTGGCGCGGATCGGGATCGAAGCTGAAACGCGCTCGGCGATCTCCTCCCGCTCCCACTGAGCCATCGCCGCAATCATCGTGAAGAACAGCCGCCCCGCGGGCGAGCTCGTATCGATCGCCTCCTGAAGCGAGACGAGGTCAGCGCCGCACTGTCGGAAGATCTCCGCGAACTCCAGCAGCTCCTTGGTGTTGCGAGCCAGGCGGGCCAGCTTGGAGAAGACCAGGGCTTCGATCCTGCCGCTGCGGATGTCGGCAAGCATGCGCTGCGCTTCGGGATGGCCAGCCACGGACTTGCCGCTAACGCCATCCAGTCGGTAGAGCTCGACGACCTCCCAAGTCTTCGCTTCGGCGTACGCCCGCGCGCGCTTTTCATGATGCTCGGGGCTATCTCCGAGCGCTTGGTCCTCCGTCGAGACCCGCACCCAGATTCCGACAGACTTCACCGCTTCGAGCATCCCGCGCACCGGCATGGCTGACCTCTCTCCATCCACGTCAGAGTCTACCCCTGTGAAGCTGCCGGCCAAGCCGAAATGCATCGTCGCGCTGCCCGCCTGAAGCCTGGTGACGCTCGGAGCAACTCCTCTGCCGCGCCAGCCGCAACGACTAGCCGAGGCGGGCCGAGATGGTGTCCAAGACTGAACGGGGCGCGCCTTCGCGGTGGGCTTGTTCCAGCGCGGCAAGCCCGCGCGCATGCGCATCGCTCGCGCCCGCCGGCGCCGAAAACGTCAAGCCTTCGACGGAGCTGCCGGCCAGCTGACCGGCCGCGCTCGCCTGGCCATGATCGGTGAGTACGGGATTAGCCACCCCGGAGGGGTCGACGGCCGCGTCCGCGGCGCGAATTTGGTCCTGCCATCGGCTGAACTGACCGGCGGCCCGCAAGGCGTCAAACTGCCGTGTCTGGTTCATCACCCAGGTGGGATACATGAACCGCCGCGCGATGCGTGGGCTGGCGGGGTGCAGCGTGGTGGTGAACACCGCGCGGCCTGCAAGGCTGAGTTCGAACGTAGGCGCCGCAGGGTCCGGACTGGCAGCCGAATCCCACGGGTGGGTCAAACAGGACAGATCCGAAAGAATTTGAGCAAAGCGCCAGTAGCGCGGGGCGAACTCCGCCTGGCTCGCCACAAGTTCTGACGGGAAGACGAGGGCAAGGGTCTTTTTGACGGGGTCCAGCCGGTCTGAGTGGGCGTAGTAATCCTCAAGGTCGGTCAGGACCATGACCGCGCTGGCGACGCTGCCCATGTCTGGGTAGACGGAGAAGTGGAGGCCGCTTGGTGCAGGCGGGTTCTCCGGATCGACCGCACGGTCGGCGTCGTCGCTAAGTCCAGCCAGCGCCTTGGCGCCGATGCATACGTGCCGGCGCATGAAGCCGAGCAATCCCTGCCCAACCCAATTTTCCAGCGCCGTGGGGGCGAAATCGGTGAGGCCCACGGCCCGTATCACGCCGTGACGATGACGCATCGCCATGACGCCGCCGTACTCGGCGTCCTCGAAAGTGCAGCGCATCGCGCCCCCCAATTCTCACCCCGCGATCAACCTACAAGCAAGTTGTATGGTTGGAAACCAGTTGGTTGGTGCGACGAAAAAGGCCGCGGATTATCTCCGCGGCCTTCAACGAACTGCGCTTGACAACTATCCGTTGGCGCTGAGGACCAGGCGTCTCAAAGACTCAAGATCCTCAGGAAGCCGTTGTCCGGCGTCCTCAGCCTTCAATGTCGCCGCGAGTAAACCGGCAAGCATGCCGATGATCTGCGGGCGGGCATAAGCAGGCGGCGTCGCCTTTTCAGATAGCCAACGACTGACGGCGCCTTCGCTCACCCCCAACAGGGCGGCGAGTGATTTTCGGCTGACGCCGTAGTCATTGATGGCCAGCGCCAACAGCGCATGAAAGTGGTCTGCGACGGCGCAATCCTTAGCGATGTCAGCCGAACGCAGGCCCTCTAGAAAATTGTACCGTTCTCCACGCCGACGGGCCCGAAAGTTGTCCGCGACTGGCTCCGCTAGACTCTCATTCAACGCCATTGTCCGTGCCCTCAAGGTGACCATGGTTGACCCCTCCTAATTGACTTCCAAAGCCATTGAACACCAATTGGTTGCATCTGGCAATAATCTTGCACATCACAAGAATCCGGGGTATGTAACCCAAACTTGCTACTAGATCGTTATCGGGCCGGATTTGACTGGATGATCCGGGGAGAGGGCGAAATGACCGAAGCGGAACCGCGACACAGCACCGTGCGTGCTTTTGAAAGCGACGGCGTCCCGGCCCGGCGCGAGGCGGCTGCGCGCACTGTCAGCCTGATGTTCCGCTCCTTCCATCCCGCTCATGACGGCGCCAAGCGCGCCAATCCCGCCAATCTCAGGAGGATCTGCGCCTTCATCGAACGGCTTGAGGCGGGCGAGGACATGCACGGCTATCTCATGCGCGCCGAAGGGGCGGGCATCAGCTTTTGCCGCCTCTCGGAAGCTGGACCCGGCGAGATGGTCGTCGCCGACGGCGGCCTGCAGTTTTGGTTCTCATCTGGCGGACTGGCCGCCGATCCTTGGGCAAAGATCGACCTAAGGGCGGTCCTCGACTGTGATGAGCTTGAAGGCGCCGGTGATCCGGGACCCAACCGTCGGATCAGAACCGCAACACGCGAAAAGCGCAGCGCCGTTGCCGGAGGCGCAGCCCGCCCATCCCGAGCGAGCAGCTGGGTAGCGCGACACGGGCTGATCAGTGCTGTCAGCTGCCTCTTGGCCGTGTCGGCAGGCTACGCCATGGGGCGGGCCGGACCCGCCATTCCGCTACTTTCGTCGCCGGCCGCCGCGCAACCGGCGGACCGTCAGACGTTGCTGACTGTGGTGTCAGACGGCCTGCCGGTTCCCGATGTCACATTCGCCGAACGTGTGCGCGCACTCGAGACGGATTGTCTCGCCGCCGTCGTCGCAACGGACCGCGGCGACCGATCATCGCTGACGCGTCGGGCGGCGGCGGCTGTGGCCAAGGCCCAGCCCGGCGGATCCTTTTGTGAAGGGTTGATCCGACACGGGGTTGATCGACAGCCAGGCGGCCGACGGTGGCGGGCCGCAGCTGCGGCCGCGAATGACGCCCTCTCGGCTGCTCCCAATGGGATGCAGAGGCCGAGCACGGCATACGTGCCGGTGCTGTTCAGCCGGCCGCCGAGCCGCTCGATGCTCGCAGCGCAGGCTGGCGCGCACCAAATTTATCGGGTCTCCACCTCGCCGGCGGACGGCCGGTTCGTGGCGCTGACGGGGGGGGAAGGGGCCGGTCTGCTGTTCGTCGAATCAACGACCGCGCAGATCAGCCTGGCGTCGACGGCGACGGTGTCCCAATGATCGCTGCACCCCGAACAACCGGCGCCTTGACGCAAGGGCAGCTCACGACCATCTCCAACCGGGCGCGCGGGGCCAGCCCGGTCCGCGCCTCACTGTCGACTAGCCTCCAGCTTGGCGACTCCGCCCTGAACCGTGCCCCCGCGGCCCGGCGAGGGGACACGTTTATCATTATCAGAAGGGAGCTTGGCCATGGCTGAGAAGGTGTTCTTTTTCTACGGTGAATCCAAAGTCGAGGTGGACCAGCCGGTCATCAGCGGGGCGGCTTTGAAGGCTGCGATCCTCGCTGCCAACGTCGGCTACACGGATGGTCATGACCTTCTTCTTGAAGGGCATGGCCATGCCGAAGACCAAGTGATCACCAATGACATGCAGGTCGATCTCTCCCACGGCCATGGCGTGGGACCGAAGCACTTCCTGTCGCGGCCCCCGACCAACTTCGGCTAAACCTGTGCTGTCTCCCATTACCCTTCGGCAGTTTGCGAAACTGCAGGCGCGCTATCCCAACGCGACGCTGGAGCCGCTTGCCTCCGGCGCCGGTCTGCTGACGCTGCCCGAGTTCCCCCTGCCCGCCGGCTGGACCAGCGCGAGCACGACCGTTCGGTTTTTGGTGCCGAACGGCTATCCAGGGCCGTCGCCCGACTGCTTTTGGGCCAGCAGCGGCCTGCGGTTGGCCAACGGCGGAATGCCGCAAAACACCGCCGACCCAAACCCGATTCCCGATACCCCCCATCAAGACTTGTGGTTTAGCTGGCATGTGGTCGACGGCGCGCTCAACTGGAACCCGAACCGTGACGACCTGCTGACCTACGTCAGCATCATCAACGGCAGGTTCGCGCAGCTCCAATGATCACGCTTGCCTTCGCGGCCCCGGATTTTGCCTCGCTTAGACAAGCCCTTGTCCACCCCGAGCTGGAGAGCGCCGCAATCCTGCTTGCGCGCGTGGCGCCGCATGCCGACGGCGACGGCCTGCGGCTCATCGTCATCGACGCGCATGTGCCCGGTGACGTCGATTACGTCGAACGGACGGCCGTGAACGTCACCTTGGACCCCAGCTTTTGCCTGCGCCTGGAAAAGCGCGCCCGGCTCGAAGGCTTGGCCTTGGTGTACTGTCACACCCATGTGCATGCTGGCGAACCACGCTTCTCGCCCATCGACGACGCCTGTGAACGCGACCTCATGGCATACCTGGATCGGCGTGACCCGGCCGGCCGCCCGCATGTCGCCCTGCTCCTTTCCGAGGACAGAGCCGTTGCCCGACGGTTGGGGACGCACGAGCCCGTCCGCTGCATCGAGGTGGGCGCAACCATCGAGGTGGCTGTCGCCGGTGACGCCGAGGATCAGGGCGTCAACCTTGAGGTCCATGACCGCCAAATTTTGGCCTTCGGCGCGGCTGGCCAAGCGCGTATCGCTGCGCAACGGGTAGCGGTCGTCGGCCTCGGGGGGACCGGGTCCCTCATAACCCAGCAGCTCGCCCACCTCGGCGTCCGCCGCTTCGTTCTCATCGATCATGACGTGGTGGAGGCGACGAACCTCAACCGACTGGTCGGCGGGGAACCCGGCGACGTTGGCCTCACGCCCAAGGTGGAAGTCGCCCGGCGCGCCATCCTGCGCCTTCAGCCAGAGGCCGAGGTGATCGCGCTGCGCAACGACGTAACCGAAGCGGGGATCGGCCGCCGCCTGGCCGACGTGGATTTCATCTTCAGTTGCACCGACAGCCATGCGAGCCGTCACCTGATCAATCAGCTCAGTTATCAGTACCGTGTCCCGGCCATCGACATGGGCGTTTCGCTGACAGTGAGCGAGGCCGAGGCGGTGCGGCTGGCGGGGCACGTGAAGATGTTGGCCCCTGGGCTGCCCTGCCTTTGGTGCGTCAACCACCTCGACGCGCGAGCCGTCCGGGAGGAGCTGATGACCGAGGCGCAGCGCGCCGCCGATCCTTACTTCCAAGCCGGCCAGGGTGTCCCGCAGCCTTCCGTCATCAGCTTGAACGGGGCGGTGGCCTCGCTGGCCATTACGATGTTCCTGGCAGCCGTGGCCGGGGCGCCGTCGTCGCCGCGCTATCTAACCTATGACGGCAACCGGGGCCGCGTGAACGGACTAGCCGCCGCCGCCCAGACCGACTGCGTTTTCTGTGGAGCAGAATCCAGCGCGGGCGGCGGCGACGAGTTCCCCCTGCCAGAGCGCGCCCATGGCTAGAGTGCAGCGTCTTCAATACCGGGGCGAAGTCGAACGGCACGGCGAGGCGACCGCACGGGTTCCCCAGAGTGGCGATTACGCGCTCGTGGTGCGCGGTGTGCCGCGATCGGTCGTCATCCGTTGCCCGTCCGGCTGCGGGGACGTGCTCACCGTCAATCTCGACCGGCGATCTGGAAAAGCCTGGCGCGCGGATATGCATAAGGATGCGCTGACGCTCTACCCGTCGGTTTGGCGCGACGACGGCTGCAAAGCTCACTTCATCGTCTGGCGCGACGCCCTGCTGTGGTGTGACGGCCTTGGCTACAGCGCCCGCGTCGACGACGACATCGTCCGTCGGGTCAAGGCGGCCCTGATGGCTGCTGGTGGCGCCTACCTTCACTATGAAGATGTCGCCGATCAACTCACGCTGCATCCCTGGGAAGTCTTGTGGGCGTGCCGACAGCTGCAGCGTGAAGGCGCCGTCAGCGTCCGCGACCGCAGCCGCTTCGCGGCCGCGGCCAAAAAGCGGGGGTGGTGGTGAGCGATCTTGCCGAGGGTACGTTCGAGCTTTGGATCAACGATGAGCGTTACCTCGTCGATCAGCCCCGCGTGTCGGTGCGCCAGGTGCGCGCCATGGCGGCGATCCCTCCTGAGCACCAATTGGTCGTCGAGGGCGAGGGTAGCCAGCACGACTGGCTGCTAGGCGATGAGGCCATTATCGAGCTGTCCAGCCGTCTGCGATGCTATTCCCGACCGCCGAGCAGCTTCGGCAGCGCGGGGCCCAACCCATGCTGACGCAGGTCACGTGGTGGGGAACGCCGCCGCCCGCCGACGCGTCGGACGCCGCCGACGCGCGGGGCTTGTCGCTGGCCACCGGGCAATCCAAAGGCCTAGCGCAACTTGATGCCGTACTGGCGCGCAGCACGGCCGTGGTGTTCGCCGTAACCGGCGCTGGCGATCAGCTCTTAAAGGACGGGATGAACCGGCTCTTCGCGGCCGCGCTCGGCCACGGATGCGCGCCCGTCATCTTCTGCGACGTGGCCGATGTCGACGCCGTCTACACCGAAATCAAGCACCTCCCCTACGCTTCGCGACTGGTCCTGCGTACGCCGCCGTCCGTAGACAAGATGTTCGGCGAAATGTCGCCCTCGCCTCGCCGGCGCTGGCTGCGAAACGATAAGATCAAGGGGCCAAGCAAGTTCTCTCCAGAAGATCGTCTCCTGCTCGAGAGAGCCTTCGCTGACTGTATCGAGGTCACCCTCACGCGGCTGGACGGCGGCGCCAGCGGCGATGTCTATCAAGCCTCCGTGCGCCTTCGCGACTCCAAGATCGGGCCGCACCCGCTGCCGTTCTTCGTCAAACTCGAGCGCTATACGAAGGCCAAGCGCGAGATCGACAACTACCTGGACTGCACGACCCTGTTCATTCCGTTCTATGCGCGACCGAACATCGACCAAAGTCGCTGCCTTCTCGGCGCCGAACGCGGCGTCATCGTCGGAAACTTTGTCGAGCATTCGGACTCGCTGGGCGACCTTGTCGCGCGAGGAAGCGCCCAGCAGGCGATCGGGTCGCTGTTTGACGACGCGTTGCGCGGCTGGCGCACGCAGGCCTACGCCACCCCCGCTCATCAGGTCACCCGTTCGATCGCCAAGAGCTTGGGTGGGGCGGTGCCGGCCGGCTACAGCAACAGCGCATGGGAACGCGCCGAAACTCAAGCCAGGGCAGCCCGCGCCTATGGCGCAACGATGACGGCGGCCGAGCTGGCCGCACTGCTTGATGGTCTGGCGCCCCGGCTGCATCGCCTTTGCCTATCTCACGGCGATCTCCACGACCGCAATGTTCGGGTGCGCAATAACCAGGCCATCTTGATCGACTTCGCCGCCGTCGCGACCGCGCCGCTGGTGGCGGACCCTGCGGCTCTCGACGCCGCGCTCTGCCTGGATGCGCAGGCGTCTTCGTTCGAACATTGGCGAGACACGGTTACGGACCTCTACCTGCCGGCCAACGTCTTTTCGCTACCCTCGCCGCCCCCGCCGGGTGCACTTATGCCCCATCTGGTCCATGCCGTAAGGCAAGTGCGCCGACATGGTCTGGCCGATGCGTTCAGCGCTGAAGAATACGCCACTGCGTTGGCGATCTTCCTCCTGAGGCACGCGCTGCGGGAGCCGCGCGAAAAAGAGCAACCGAACCGCCGCGCCGTCGTGTTTTTCTTAGCCGAGCGCTTGGCACGCGATCTTGCCGCAGCCAAGGCCAGCATCGCGGCCTAAAAGCCCGAGTTGCGCTCGATCCCGCCAATCAGGCCACTCGGGTCCTGAGGGTTGCGTTGCAGGCGAAGCATCGCGCCGTGTCGACAGCGCGCCGCCCCGGCATGCTGACGCCATGGCCATACCTTCTTCCGGACAGGTGTTCTTCGGCGCCACCACGTTTCGGCGCGAGGATCGGTGCTTTGCAATCAAGGCCGCTGACCGGCTGACGCACCTCTATGCGATCGGCAAGACCGGGGTCGGCAAGTCGACGCTGCTTACGTCCATCGCGCTCCAGGACCTGCACGCCGGACGCGGCTTTGCGGTCGTTGATCCGCATGGCGAGGTGGCAGTCAGCGTGCGAGACGCCATCCCCGCCAGCAGGCGAAGCGACATCGTCTATCTCGATGCCGCCGCCGCGGACCAGCCGTACGGCTACAACCCCTTGCGCCGGGTTCGCGAGGATCTGATCCCGCTCGCCGTCGGCGGGGTGCTGGAGACCTTCAAGAAGCTGTGGCCGGATGCGTGGGGCGTACGCATGGAGCATGTGCTGCGCGCCAGCCTCTACGCGTTGATCGAACGCGAGGGCTCCACCCTCCCGGATATCCTCGCGCTCTATTCGGACAAGGACTACCGCGCCGCCGTCGTCAAAGAGATCCGCAACCCTGTCGTCAAAGCCTTCTGGGAAGACGAGTTTGAGCCCTATCCGGCCCGCTACCGCGCCGAGGCCGTCGCGCCGGTCCAGAACAAGCTGGGCGCGCTGCTCTCGGACCCAAGGCTCTATCGGCTGCTCGTCGAGCCGCAGATCGACCTGCGCTTTCGCGCCATCATGGACGAGCGCCGCGGGCTGATCGTCAATCTCGACAAGGGCCGTCTCGGCGAGGATGGCGCGCGCATCGTGGGCGGTCTGATTGTGTCGACGATCGGGCTTGCGGCCTTCAGCCGGTCGGGCCTGCCGCAACAGGCGCGCCAGCCCTTCTACCTGCACGTCGATGAGTTCCAGAGCTTCACCACCCTGGCCTTCGCCGGAATGATGTCCGAGCTGCGCAAGTACGGCGTTGGCCTGACCTTGGCGCATCAGCATCTGTTCCAGCTCGAGCCCGCCATTCGCCATGCGGTGCTGGGCAACGCCGGCACCCTGATCGCCTTCAGGCTCGGCCCCGAGGATGCTCAGCTGTTCGCCGCCGAGATGGCCCCCAAGTTCGACGTTCTCGACCTCATCAACCTGCCCAACCACCATGCCTATTTGAAGCTGATGATCGACGGCGCCCCCTCGCAGCCGTTCAGCGCACGCATCCTGACGCCGGCGGAGGCGCTCGCCTGTGTCGCCCTTCAGCACTACGGACTGAGCTGACATCAGCGCTTCATTGACCGCGCCAGAATGCCGGCGAGCTGATCGCGCCGAAGGCGGGCTTCCTGGGGCGACAGCTGGGCGCGATGAACCCGGACCTTGTAACCCTTCACAACGGTCTCGGTCGGCGCGGAGGGTGGCACCAGATCGGCGATGAAGTCAGGGATGTCCTCTGGGGCCAACACGCTGATCCGGGCCAACTCATCGGGGCCAAACGCAGCTTCTATGGCGGTCTTGAAGCGGCCCTGCACGCGCGGCGACTTGGCCAGCACCACGGCCACCTGATCGCAGCCCGCGTCCAGGCACTTGCGGATGTTGGAGAGCTCCTGTTCCACCGGCGTAGTGACCGAAATCTCCATCGCGGCCATGAAGCCTGTGCGGGTGAGCAGAACGTCGGCCTGGCCGCCGCTGATCGGCGCTTCCAGCTGGGCTCGCAGGCCCTGCTGCTCGGCGAGTTCCTTGATCAGCGCTTGCAGATAGCGGTGGCGTGGGCCGCCCTTGCCGCCGCCGGGATCGGCGGGTGGGCGCGGCTGCGAAGGGCCGGTCGCACGGGCGGACTCTGCCTGAGCGGTGGTGGTCGCCTCCTCCACGATCTCTGCCGCCGTGCTCGAAGGGTCTTTGGGCTCTTCGGCGACGGGCTGCGGA
>Ga0190273_10000098_pt1 | contig 47953 bp, 42 predicted proteins | sample Popmic504IS_FD_134513 | JGI IMG/M metagenome (GOLD analysis project Ga0190273, IMG submission 134513) | Populus adjacent soil microbial communities from riparian zone of Shoshone River, Wyoming, USA - 504 IS | ecosystem: Environmental > Terrestrial > Soil > Riparian zone > Trees stand | place...
CCGCCCGAGCTCCAGCCGATGCTCGAAGGCGCCTTCGCGCTCGAGCCCGGCGAGGATCCGGCGGTCGAGACCATCCAGGAGAACCAGCGTTACGCGCTCGTCGCCGTCACCCGCACGATCCCTTCGGCCGCGCCGCCGCTGGCCGCGATCCGCGACCGGGTGAAGGCCGATCTGGTCGTCCGCCGGGCCTCCGAACGGGCTCGGGCGGTGGCGAGCTCGATCGTCGCCAGGATCAATGCCGGCACTCCGCCGGCCCAGGCCTTCGCCCAGGCGCAGGTGAAGCTGCCGCCGGTCCAGACCCTGACCGCCACCCGCCGCGAGATCGCCCGGGCCAACGCCCAGGTGCCGCCGCCCATGGCGATGATGTTCAGCCTGCCCCGAGGCAAGGCGCGACTGCTCCCGGCGCCGGACGGGCGCGGCTGGTTCATCGTCTATCTCGACAAGATCGTCCCCGGCGACGCGAGCAAGGACCCCGGCCTGATCCGGGCCGTCCGCACCCAGTTCGGAGCGATCATCGGCGAGGAATATGCCCGCCAGTTCACCGGCGCGATCCGGGCCGGGCTGACGATCAAGCGCAACGACGAGGCGATGCGCAAGCTCAAGAGCGATCTGGCGGGGCCCGGCTCCGCGCCGTGACGGGGGCGTTCGGGAAGCGGTCCGGATGATCCTCGTCCTCGACAATTACGACAGCTTCACCTGGAACATCGTCCATTATCTGCGCGAGCTCGGGGCCGAGGTGCGGGTCGAGCGCAACGACGCGCTGAGCGCGGCGGAGGCGCTCGCCAGCGGGGCGGCGGCCTTCCTGATCTCGCCGGGGCCGGGAAGGCCGGAGGCCGCCGGGGCCTCGCTGGCGCTGGTCGCCGCCTGCGCCGAGGCGCGCCGGCCCTTGCTCGGCATCTGCCTCGGCCACCAGGCGGTGGCGAGTCATTTCGGAGCCCGGGTCGTCCGGGCGGAGGCGGTCATGCACGGCAAGGTTTCGGCCGTCCGCCATGACTGCACCGGGCTGTTCGAGGGCCTCCCCTCCCCGCTCACCGCCGCCCGCTACCATAGTCTGACGGTGGCGCCGGACAGCGTGCCGGACTGCCTTGCCGTCAACGCCATGGCGAGCGACGGCAGCGTCCAGGGCCTTCGCCACCGGACGCTGCCAATCCACTCCGTGCAATTCCATCCCGAGAGCGTGGCCAGCGAGCAGGGACATGAACTGCTCGCCAATTTCGTCAGGCTGGCATCGGCCGGTTAGGGGCAGGACGGGCGCCCGCCGGCTCGGCGACCGGGGCGGAGCCGGTCCGCCCCTTGCCCTTGCCCGCCTCTAGCTGCTGGGCGTCTGATAATAAGTGAACATGTAGAAGGCGAGACCGGCCAAGGTCCCGCTGCCGCTATTGTCGGTCGCGCAGGCCGTATAAAGAAGCATGTCGACGTTCATGCCGTTGCTGAAGGGCAGCGACGCATAAGTTTTCGTCAGCGGTGTCCAGGCGAGACTTTCTTCCGTCCAACGATCCTGGATGATGCCGGTGAGGTTGTTAACCAGTTCGATTTGCGCCTGATCCGAAAGCGCCGTGTCCTTAAAAACCTTGGTTATGTAGCCAGTGATGTCCGGCATCTGTCCCTGAGTATTGTCGTAGATCACAAGGTCAGAACCTGAGTTGCTCGCTCGGACCGTCTTATTCCCGCTTAGACACATAGAGGCATTGCCCTGATAGTAGTAGTCGAACTGATTCTGCCACAGGTTGGCGCCAGCCTCGGTTAGGTCGCTGAAAATTTGTCCGCTGGGTGTTGGATCGTCAAGCGCAACTCTGACAGCAGTCCTCTTGCCAGCGACTGCATTAGCGGCTCTTATAAAGGCGTCCGACATTGCTCTTTGTACGTTTGACCCGCCTGCCAAGGCCTGTGCCGACGACATCAGCGCACTGAGTGCAATCGGCGCTACGGTTTTGATAATATCGACAGTAGTGTGGCTACCCATGTTAGCTCTCCTTTTCAACAGAGATCACTGCCGCGACTCGGCGTGGTAGGGAGCATACGTATGCCGCTTTTACCTTATACTAGAGTCTAACTTCATCCACTTCGGAAATATTTTGAGTCATTATGGATGATTTCGACCTCAGGTTGCCTGTCTGGATCTCCCCGCGGGCGGAAATCCGGCCCGGCGAGGCTCCTTGCCGGCCCCGGAAGCGGGGCCGTCAGCCGATTCCCGGTCGTGACCGCGACGATTGGGAACCGCAGCCCGCTCCTTGCCGCCTCAAATTTTCACCAGAATCGCGGACTGTTCCGCCCCCGCTTGACACCCCCCGTAACGTTCCCTACACGTTCATCGTTCGTTTCCGCAGGGGACCCGATATGCTGACGCGCAAGCAGAGTGAGCTTCTGACCTACATCCAGGCCCGCTTGGCCGAAAGCGGAGTCTCGCCTTCGTTCGAGGAGATGAAGGAGGCTCTGGCGCTCAAGTCCAAGTCGGGAGTCCACCGGCTGATCTCGGCGCTCGAGGAGCGCGGGTTCATCCGCCGGCTGCCCAACCGGGCGCGGGCGCTCGAAATCCTGCGGATGCCCGATTCCCAGGCCGGCGCCGCCGCCCCGTCCCGGGCGCCGTCCGCGCCGCCGGCCGCGGCCAACGACGTCATCGACCTGCCGCTGCACGGCCGGATCGCCGCCGGAATGCCGATCGAGGCGCTCGAAGGGCAGACCAGCCTTCCGGTCCCGGCCGCACTGCTCGGCCCGGGCGAGCATTATGCGCTCGAGGTCGCCGGCGACTCGATGGTCGAGGAGGGCATTCTCGACGGCGATTACGCCCTCATCCGCAAGACCGACATGGCCCGCGACGGCGAGATCGTCGTGGCCCTGATCGACGACAACGAGGCGACCTTGAAGACCTACCGCAAGGAAGGCCAGATGGTCCGCCTCGATCCCGCCAACCGCCGCTACGACCCGCAACGCTACCGCCCGGAGCAGGTCCGAATCCAGGGCCGGCTGGCGGGACTGCTTCGGCGGTACTGACGTCTTCGCCCCGGTCGGGGGCGAAGACGCGTCATCCCGGCGAAGGCCGGGATCCCGGCGGGTGAAAGGCGCCTGCGTGTTTACCCTCTGGGGCCCCAGCCTTCGCTGGGGCGACGGTCAGCCAAAGGAGTTTTGCCATGGCGCGCTTCAACTATGTCGAGCTTCCTGTGGGCGATATCGGCTCGGCTAGGGCCTTTTACGAAGCGGCGTTCGGCTGGAGCCTGACCGGCTTCGGCCCGACCTATGCCGCGACCATGACCGGCGACACCGACATCGGCCTTCAGGCGGACCCGGCCGAGGCGACGAAGGCGCCGCTGCCGGTGATCGACGTCCCGGATCTCGAGGCCGCCCTGGCCGCCGTCGAGGCCGCCGGCGGCCGCATCGTCCGCCCCATCTTCGCCTTCCCCGGCGGCCGCCGCTTCCACTTCCTCGACCCGAGCGGCAACGAGCTGGCGGCGGTGACCGCGGACCATTGAGGATCGGAGGGCAACCCCCGACAACTCCTCGTCACCCTGAACTTGTTTCAGGGTCCAGGGTGGATGCGTCCCTGAGTCCGCGGGTACCCAACCAACTCTGGAGGCGCTCCAACCTGGATGCTGAAACAAGTTCAGCATGACGAAACGGGAGTGCTCCCTCGCCCTTCCCGCGTCTGGGTCCCGGCCTTCGCCGGGATGCGGCAGCGCCGCAGTTGCAATCCGCCGCTTCCGCCCCTAGATGCCCCCTCTGCCTCACAGGCGCGGACGTATAGCTCAGTTGGTAGAGCAGCTGACTCTTAATCAGCGGGTCCCAGGTTCGAGCCCTGGTGCGTCCACCACCTTCTCAATGACTTAGCGGCCCGGTCGGTCGGCCATTCCGACAACGAGCGGATTGCCATTCCGACAAATTCCGTGGCCTAAACCAAGCGGAGGACCGTCGGCCTCATCCAGCCCCTTCCCGCATGGCGGGCTTGTCATCGCTGGACCGATCCGCGAAGCCTGAGACCGTGAAGATGGACCTCGATCATCTGCCCCAATCGAAGCGGGACGAGCTGGCCCGAGTGGTGAAGGTTCTGTTCGAGGAATTCGAAGACGCCCTCCTCCTAAAGACCGGCAAGCACCGCAAGGCGGGAAGAATCCTCAAGATCGTCCTCTTCGGCTCCTACGCGAGAGGCGACTGGGCCGAGGACCCGAAGGGCGGCTACTTCTCGGATTATGACATCCTCGTCGTAATCAACCACCAGGAGCTCACCGACCTCGACTACTGGGCGAAGGCCGACGACCACCTCATGCGCGAAGTGACGATCGCGAAGCGGATATCGGTTCCCGTAAACTTCATCGTGCACAGCCTCGGGGACGTGAACGACCAGCTCAGCCACGGCCGCTATTTCTTCCGCGACATAGTCCGCGACGGCATCGCCCTCTACGAGGCGCCCGGCCATCCCTTCAGCGCGCCTCGACCCCTGTCACCGGAAACCGCGGCGCAAGAGGCAGAGCGCTACTTCCAGCAGTGGTTCCCGCGAGCGGAGAGCGCCGCGAAGGGCGCGAGATTCTACCTCGCGGAGGGGGAACCGAAGGATGCGGCCTTCCTCTTCCACCAAGTGGCCGAGCGTCTTTACCATTGCGTGCTCCTAGTGTTGACGCTCTACAGCCCAAAATCGCACAAGCTGAATTTCCTGCGGTCGCTTTGCGAAGGCCATGACTCTCGTCTCGCCGCCGCATGGCCCCGGGAAACAAAATTTGAAAAGCGGTGCTTCGAGTTATTGCGGTGCGCCTATGTCGACGCACGGTACTCACCCCATTATCGTATAACCGATGACGAGCTAGCTTGGCTCGCCGAGCGCATTGACAAACTTATGGATCTGGTGAATGCGATCTGTTCGGAACGACTTAGTGAAGGGTGAAATCCCCTATACGTTGTCGTCGTAAGTAAACGCGGAAGATCCTGAGTAGCGCCTTTGACTTGGCTAGGTTAAAAGCAACCGCGTCACTTTGCTTGACACTTCCTCCAGTGTCGCCTCCAGCCTATTGATCTGGCAAGCAGTTCCGCTCAATTCTGGCCCATACCGCGTCACCAGATATTCTCGGGTTTGGGCAAGGGCGCTGAGGTGGGCTGCCGTTCTCCAGCGCAATGCAAGACCGCTGGCGATAGCGAGACTGGCTCGTTCGCCGAGATCATGCTGCATCCCTCGAATCACCCTCGGCGCATGCCCCCGATGCAGAAGGAGCGCGTTCAGGTATAGCTCGATCGCGTGAATTGCCGATAGGCGGTACGGTGCGCGGGACAGGGGCGCCCCCGGCCGCCCGATCTGGTGAAGAAGGTGCGCTGCTTTGCGATACTCGTCGGCGAGCAGTCGGATTTCATCCGGAGTCGCTAGCTCGCCCGGATAGTGTTTTTGTGATTCGGTTAACATGGCTCGCGGTATACAGAAACGAGGACAAAGCTCGGTTAAGCCCCCTCGGAGGCTAACAGATGGGCTGTGCTCACAGTACCGCTGCGGCGCAGGACCAAAAGAGCCTCAGGGCCACGGTCGATCGTCAGTCGGAAAAGTGGTTCAATACGGTGGCGCCATCTGTCTATCTGGCCCCAATTAGTTACAGCAACGAGCATAAGCCGTTTTTAGCGAAGCGTTGCTCCCTGCAGCTGGATCTCGGAGCAATTTCCTGAGGAAGCTCTTCATCTTCTTGTGGCCCATGCTCGCCATTATCGCGCACACAGTGAGTTCAACAATGTTCGAGGCGTTGAGCGGAATGGTCGGAAACCGCTGGGAAACGAGTGCAGCGTTTGGGACCAGATCTCTGTCACCGAAGTTCCTGCAAGGCTGACAATGATAGTAGTTGTGCTGCTCACCCTGCTCCGGCGCTTCGAAGCGAAAAGCGAGGAACGTCTTCCTCCCGTCGATCTCGGACCATTGGCCGAGAAAAACCCTGAACTCGAACGGATCGGCCTCGAAGTTCCAGCGGAGCCAGAGGCCTAAGATGGCCTCCTCCTCCCGCCCCGAAGGCACCATCACAAGGATCTTCTTGGCCGGGAAGCTACCCTTCGGCTTCCGCCCAATCGTGTGAATCTCGCCGCTTTCAAATATGGAGAAGTTTCCGGAAATGCGTCGTTCGAAAAGATCGACGTCCTCGGACTTGGCACCGCGGTACCATTCAAGGCCTTCGGTTTTCAGGCGATCGAGAATCAAGACGACCGCGTCATATAGATCGGTCACCGCCGTCAGCCGAAGCGGATGCGTCGCAGCGGGCCGTAGGTAACGTCGGCGAGCTTCTCGATTCCTCGTCGATCGCCGAAATTGTGAAAGTCGGCCCTGTACCTGATCAGCACGTCCTTCTCGACGAAGCGCGAGGTGTCCTCGGCGAGATAGTATCTAATCGGTTCGTTTTCGAGATAGGCGTCCTGCATCTCATCGACCTTGTCGTCATTGGCGAGCCGGAACCAATCGAAGACCGTCCGTCCCAGCGCGTTGGACGCCAGCTCATTGTGGTAGCCTTTCAGTAGCTCCCACTGCAGAGATGTGGTGGGCGCCGAGGCGGCCCTTGCCCATGCGGCCGCATCGTTCAGGTCTACCTTGTTCGGATCGATCATGAAGGGGAGCCGATCGACGAGATGGGGTCCGTCGATGAGCACGTCCATCGGCCGGAACACCGCGCGATCGAGCCACTTCACGAGACGAAACGCCGCGAAGCCGAAGAGGATATCAGGGGCCTTCGCCAGCAGGCACTCGACGAACGGCGCGTCCAAGGAGCGCTGCAGAAACTCACGGACGGTTACAGCGGCAAGCTCCTCCGCGGTTTGCGCCTTCAGGCTCAAGAACCCGAAGGCCGTGTCCGACAGCTCTGCGATGGCAGCGGTACCAAGTCCGACGAGCGGCGTGACAGCGGCTTCGACCCCTTGTTCCGCGAGAGTTGCCGCGAGCTTTCGCGCGGCCTCGAGCAAAACTGGCATGGGAGTCCAAGTTGTCGGATTGAACTCCCCCTCAGCTGCCTCGAGCTGCTTCCAAAGGGGGCCACGCCCCACTAGGGGAGCGTCGATGTTCAAGTCGGCGAAGCTGTCCAGATGCCCACGCATCCCGAGATCGAATTGTCCTTTGTATTGATTCATCACGACGATGGCGCCGCACTTCGACAGCGACCGGGCCAGGCGAGCAATGCCTTCGCCGGTGGTACGACCGCCGGTCTTGTCCAAGTGAAGCAGATCGTAGTCGACCACCAGCACGTCGATCTCGTCAAACTCCGTCGCATGCACCAGCGGGTCTTCCCCTTTCTCCACCGCAATCTTGCGTAGCAGGAGGGTGGAAACTTCGTCGTTAGCGGTCTCCATTCGCCCGACGTCGAAGTCCTGCGGCACGACCGCCTTGACGGCGGCGACCCACTCCTCCGCGATTTCTGGGAAGTCGTCGCAAACCCGCACCCGCATCATTATCGCTCCACTCGCCAGCTGAGCTGAAACGTCGTGCTCCAGCTCGGATCGCCCGGGTCAATGAATTCCACGTCGCAGTTCCTATTTTCCGCGATCATTTCCACAATCGTGAGGCCCAGACCGGTCCCCCCCATTCCAAGTTCGCGGCGTTCCGACGATATGTTAGAGCGGCGGGCGAACGGCTTAAACAGCTCATCTGCGTCGTCGCCGATGCCGACGCCGTTGTCTGAAACATAGAGGTAGCCGTATCGTTTGTGGATTTCGGACGAGATCTCAATCCTCGGCTTGTCGACATCCAGCGTCGCGTTCGCTGCGTTCAGCAGCACGTTTTGCAGGATCGCGCTCCACTCGGAGTAAGCGGCGGCAGGAAAATGCAAGTCTTCTTGCATGTCGAAGGAGACTTCGATGTTGCCGAGGAGGGGCCGGATGTTCGCGACGACGGTGCGCGCTACTCCCTCGCACTCAAGCGGCTCGATCTTCTCCCTGTCCTCCGCATCCATCATCGGCAGGAAGATGTTGCGGGTCGCTTCCAATCGATCGATCCATTCGGAAAGCTCGGCGGCTGTCTCCCGCAAATCGGGTATGTCGTTGTCCTTCGCGATCTTGATCAGCTTGCGGAGCTTGGAGCGGACACCCTGCATCTCCTTGCGAGTTTCGTGTTCGATCGCCAGCGCCGCCATTCCAGCCGAAGCCAAGGGTCCGAGAATGACCCGCGACGCCTCGTCACTTTCGCGCACTTTTTCCAAGCTGGCGTCGACGTCGTCGAGCTCCGCCTCAATCGCCGCGATTGTTTCGTCCTGTGGATAGATGGCGAGCGCGTCGTCAACGAGTTTGCGCAGACGCCGCAACTTTGATTCCGGGCGCTCCGACGGACGGACTGTCGCGACGTTCTCGGCGACGCGCCTGCGCTTCAACGTCGCGTAGTAGTCGATCGATTGCCTGACGCTGTCCCTGAGCGCAGTGAAGGCCTTGTTCGCGACTAGACGATCGCGCGACACCTGTATCTTGAGAAACTCCCCCGCATTCTTTCGGCGACCCTCGGCGAGCCTGTTCTCGCGTGACGTGTTGACGTTTACAACGCCGAATATGCGCCCTTGGGTTGGTAGATCGTTGAGCGCTCTCGGTACGTGAAGGTGATCCGGAAGGAGCTTCGATCGATTCCGCCGGTGCGAGTGATCGTACTCGAGCTCCAGCCAATCGTTCTCCGCTCCGTAGTAAGGCAAGCGGAAACCCTTGTCGAAGACGGTTACCCCGCCGTACCGTTCGAAATATTGACGCATGTCGTAGACCGAGACGCCGCCGGCCTGCCGGCCGGCAAGATTGTAGATTCTAATTTCCCAATCGGCCTCTCGCAGAAAGCCGGGGCAATCAAACGTTTCCGAGTATTCCTCGTCCTCGAATTCGACGGTGACGAGCGATACGTTTCGCCGTCCCTGTCGCTCGATCTGTCCGCGAATGATGGCCTGATAGTTCTCGAGGGCCTGTGTCAGCTGCGTCTCAAATGCCTCGTCAACGCCGGGCAGGTCAGTCTTGAACACGATGCGGAAATCGTTTGGATCGCCGCGCCGACGTCGATTGCTGCCGAAAAGATAAATCGGCGAGTTCAGCATCCAGATCTGCCGACCAAGTTCCCGGATCTCCTCCTCGTTCCAATCCTGCTTGAGCTCGTGGAGGACGACCGTCGTGCCATGCGGTGAGGACTGCGGGTAGATCTTGGGGTCGGAGCCTTCGACACGATACCTGGCTTCAGCCTCGGTCAAGCTGCCGGTGTCGATCGCGCTCTCCCAATCGACGAATGCGTGAAGCCGGGCGCGCGAGCCTCGCGCAGTGGAGAGCAGCTGCATCCTTTTAGCAAGGAACTGAGCCGACAGACGGCCCACACCCTTCGACCCAGTCACTCGGCGATCTAGGATGCGGCTACGATCGGAATGCTGCTTGTGACGCGTCCCGATCGTCATCCAGTAGTCGAGAAACTCCTTTTCGGTCATTCCGTGACCGTCGTCGGAAACCTGGATCCTTTGCCGCGTGAGATTGATCACGCACCTCGTCGCGTCCGCATCGTAAGCGTTCTTTATGAGCTCCGCCAACGCGATGTAAGGCTTGCCGACGAGCCGCTCGCCGAGTTCTCGAAGCAACGCGGAGTCCGCTTTAAAATACGTCGTCTCGTTCTCCGCCGCCGCGAGTTGGACGTCAAACTCACCCAATGCCGCCGGTTCCGGGACCCCGGTGGCGGACTTCATTTCGATTCCCCGCCTGGGAAGCCCACCGGGTCGTCACCGTCAAGAAAGCTTTTGAGCCGCAGCGCCAAGTCCTCCGGCGCTCGGGTCTCACACTCCCAGACCACGATGAAGCTCCATCCCAAGTCAGCAAGACGCTCCTCAACTCGTCGGTCCCTCTCGACATTGCGGTCGAACTTCTCGGTCCAAAATTCCGCGTGCTTCTTGGGAGACGTGGTCTTCGGGCACCCTGGGTGTCGGTGCCAGAAGCAGCCATGCACAAAGATCGCCTTGCGACGTCCGAGAAACACGACGTCCGGCCGCCCCGGCAGATCCCTGCGATGAAGCCTGTACCGATAGTTCATTGAGAAGAGCAATCGTCGCACCATCATCTCGGGTTTCGTGTCGCGGTCGCGGACGGCCGACATGATCCGGCGGCGCAGAGGGTCGACGTCTTGAAAGAGTGCGGTCACTTTCCGTACTCGTCGAGATGGCTGCGAATCCTGCGCGCGATCGCCCGGCCGAGGTCGACCGGCACGGCGTTACCGATGAGGCGACCGATCGTTTTCATCTCAATCTTCCGCCCCTCCGGTACAAAGGCGTAGTCAGGCGGAAAGGTCTGGATCAGCGCGCCTTCACGCAACGAAATCGCACGATCCTGCTCTGGGTGGCCGAAGCGTCCGTTCCCGAAACCGAAGAATTGGGTTGTCATCGTCGGCGCGGGTTCGTCCCAGTTCATCCTACCGTAGACCGACGAATAGCCCTTGCCCGTCGGCTTGCGGTGACACTCAGTCACCAAGTCTTCCGACCAGTCGCGCCAGCTTCCACCGGGACGCGACGCAAGCATCCGCTTCGCGTTCGCTGCGGACAAGGCACTGCAGCGGTGCAGCGGATCTTCGTCATGGTCGCCGCCTGCGCCGATCGGAGGCAGTCCGCCTATCGTGTGTCGGACGGTCGGATACCGATCGGCGGAATGCGTGGCTGCCGGCACGCCGGGCGGGCCGTAGCGTGAAGCAAGCAGGACCAGGCGAGAACGTGACTGAGGAATGCCGTATTCGGGGCAGTACGCTATCTTCCAATCGACGAAATAGTCATTGTTCCGTAGGGCGCGGACGAACGCATCGAACACCACCGAATTCTTGAATTTCTGCAACCTCGGCACGTTCTCCATAGAAACTATGTCGGGCCGAATGTCGCAGATCAGTCGCGAAAAATGCTCGAGCAACTGCCAGCGCCCGTCGTCCCGTCCCTGAGAGTATTTGGAAAAGGGCTGGCATGGGGCGCAGCCGACAAGGATGCGTGGCAGGCCGGGCGTGAAACGGTCGTTCAGCTCGTTCGCGTCGATGGTCGCCACGTCCTCCAGCACGAAGGGTGCATCGTTGTTCCGCTCGAACGGAAACCTACACTTGTCGTCGATGTCAACGCCGGCGACGATGTCGAATCCTTCCAGCTTGAAGCCGTGGGACAGCCCGCCGGCGCCGCAGAACAGGTCGATCACTGAGCCCGCCCCGGCTTCCGCCTTATTCGCTTCCGTTGCCCCCGCCGGGCGGCTTCGAAGGTCGAGGCCGCTCAAGAGCGTCCCTTTCGCTTGTCGCGGATTTCGTCGTCGGGGACGTCGTAGCCTGCCGCGAGCAGCGCCGTCAGGATGAGCGACCGAATGGTGGTGCCCTCCTTGGCGGCATCCATCGCCAGCTTCCGCTTCAGCTCCTGCGGCACGCGCAGCTGTAAGATATCGCTCTCGCCCTTCGCCATCCCTGCGCACCATCTGTTGCAGGTCTGATCTTCATTATATCATGACAATTGACAACGGCTAATGTGCAATTTTCGTCCGGATCGGAGGCCAATTCGATGGCGCAAGCCAATGACCGCGTGTGCGGGCCCGAGGTCTCGAACGGCGGGACGAACGCGAATGGCGCCTCATTCCATGTCTTTTTCCCGGATGCGACGGCCGATCGCAGTCAGAAATGCCATCCGGGGGACGCGCCCCTCCTCCTCGCCGCCCTCAATCAGCCGGGCTATGTCGTCGGTGAGATCGGCTCCGCCAGAGACAGCGAAGGTCAGATCCTCGCCGCGCAACTGAAACCCTCCTCGCTTCAACCGGTGCAGTGCGTCGATGTCGATCGGGTCGAATTCCCGCCTGAGCATTCTAAGCTTTTCCTCGACGGGAATACCGTGCCCGACATCAAGATACCCCGGCGGCAGCCCCAGCAGGACGCCCAAGTCGTCGAGCGAGAAGCCGAGCTTGTCCATTCCCTCTTCCGTCAAAGCGCAAACGATACAGCTCTCGTGCGGGAAGCTCGCTCGGAATTGGTCGACGAGGTCGGTAATCTTGACCAAATGTTCGGCGCAGGCGCCAGCGACGTCGCGTCCGAGAAGAGTCGGCGGCACCGCTTCCCTGTTGCCCGCAAATCGATAGGTCCACCCGGGCGGCTGGGGGATCGAGCCTCCCACGAAGGAAACCGGACCTTCGTGCTGAGAGATGTTACGCAGCTCGAGGAAAAACCCCATCGCGGGGTCCCCTTTCATTCGTTCGCGGCACGCAGCGTACCATGCGTCGAAACCTACCACTCGCGACAACGTCTTTTGCAGGACGAAGGTCACGCTTCGGCAGGCACCCAAGAAGGCGTTCAGGTTGTAGCCGAACTCAGGCCCTTGACACCGCGTGAGGCCTCCTAAGAAATATTCCGCTTCGAGCAGCTTATCAATGCTGCTCTGCAAGCTAGTAAAACGGTGTGCCACGTAGCCCGTGTGAATTATTCTTGGCGTGAAGACCAGCTCGCGATGGCGGTCCGCCCCCAGAAGGCGCCAACCAGCCTGACGGGGGCATCAGCGCGCGTTCCCACGCCGCCGCCGGCCAGGCCCTCGTCCGCTCCAGGAGATTAGGGTCCGGACTCGTTAGAGCCACCAGATGACGGCGGCGGCAAGGGCGACGCGCTCATGAAAGTTTTGAGGTTGCGGTCGTAGCGGGTGGCGATCCGTCGCCAGTCCTTGAGGCGGCAGAACATCCGCTCGATAATGTTGCGCTGCCTGTAGACGGCGCGACAGATCTGGTGAAGAAGGTGAGCTGCTTTGCGGTATTCGTCGGCGAGCAGTCGGACCTGGTTGGGAGTCGCTAGCTCGCCTGGATAACGTTTTTGAGATTCGGCCAGCATGGCTCGCAGTTTACGCATGCGAGGCAAAGGCCTGGTTAAGGTCCTCGGAGGCCAACCATGAGGTGTCGATTGTATACAGCGCTCATGCGCTCGTGGCCTGGAATGCAAAACAGCCACGTTTCCACAGGCGTCTAGGGGAACGCCGATTGGTAGGCGTACGAGTTGACGACGAAGCTTTCGGGCATCGACCTCGGGACCGGTGCCCGCGCAAGCGATGTCATGGATCAGCGTGAGGAGTGCGGATCCCCGCTGGGGTCAGCATCCACCGCTCCTGTGGTCGCAATGATTGCCTCCACCGTCCCGGTGCCGTTCTCGGATCCTTCGCCGGGCGTCACGACCCAGGTCATTCGGTTGCGGGTCCCGCCTGGCACCTTGAACGCGGTGACGCGGCAGAGGCGGTCGGCGGGATCATCGACCACCGCGACATGATTGAGAGAGACCTTTTTCAGCACGATGGTGCAGAATCTCCCCATATATGGCCGCCCTGCGATATGGTCGCATTTCTCGTAATCGCCGTTGCAGATTGAGCATTGCTGCTCACGCACGATCGCGCCCGCGCTCAGGAAGACCTGCGGCGGAAAGAAACGCGTCTCAAGTTCGCGCAGATGTCCCGCCTTGGGCCCGAGATGATTGAAACTTGGATGTGCGCGGGCGGCTGCGCCCAACTCGCCTTGTGCGCCGATCAGGGCGTTCCAGGCTGCTTCTGGGCGATCCTCCTTGAGCAGAATGTGCATGCTCAGCTCTCCGGCCAGGGCCCGGGCGGCCGACCGGAAACCCAGCAAGAGGTTGGCTTGCTCCTCGTCCTTTTCGAGAATTGCGCTGAGCCGAGATTGGTCGACCCGACTGGTGAACGCGTCGAGTGCCTCGATTCCTGCCCTCTGCAGCCCGCTATCGCGCACGATGAACAGGAGCGGCTCGATCTCGGCAAGAAGCGTATTGTACGCGGCGATTATCTCGTGCGGGTAATTCATTTACCGAGGCGCTTGACCAGCTTCGCGAGCTCACCGAGGCCCGCCGCGTCGCCTTCGTATGTGATCTTGTGGTAACGTTTGCGTTGACGGTCCTCAATAACGACCTCGGTTTTTATCTTCTTTTCGGCCGTCCCCTCGAACAGCCTAACCACATAGTCGCGGATTAGTTCGATCGCCATGCCGACCATGTCCGGGCTCTGCTTCATCAGCTCCGCGCCAACAAAGATGACCGGCAGCGCCCAATCGTGACTCTTATTGTGGACGAAGGCTGTTTCCCTCGAGGAACCGAGTCGTTCGATCGGCACACCCGCCTGCCGCAGCAACTTTGCGACTGTCGTCGCCTCGCCGCGGAACCGCAATTCCTCGCCAACCTCGGCCGCCTCGAAATTCTCAGGGAGAAAAACTAGACTTGTGGGCAGCGCGAAATCGAGCGCCCCAGCGCGAGCAGGGACGGACACATAATCGGATTGGGTGAGAGTCATGTGAGCATTCCAGGTAAAAGGGGTGGCGCACGTTCGAGACAGTCCAAATTACCGGTTGTGTCACCGCCGGCCCGATAGCATGCCCTCGAAATTACGACAAAGCGGAGCTGCGACCGAAAAGGTACGGTTACACTCACGGGTCGACCCCGGGGTTAGCGGCCAACCTTCGCCGGCCATCGCGCGCCGCGGAAACGCGTCGGCGGCTTGGCGAGGCATCGAGGCCGCGCACTGCCAAGGCAATAGCACCGCTCGAATTGCGGGTGATCGTTACGGCCTGAGCGGCGAGGCGCGCAATGGCTTCCACAAAGCGGAGCCGTTTCTTCCTCGCGGGATCCCGCCAGAATTTGGCGTCTCGGTGATTGGTAATGACGAGTACCCCGTGCCGACGCGCTTCCGGCTGGAGATAGCGTTCAGCGAGCTGGTCAGCGAGGGCGTCAGACAGTTCGGTCAGCGTCCAGCCCTTATCATCGTGTTTCAGCTCGATCCCAACCTCGACCGGCGCGCTGGTCGCAGTCACGATGATATCGGGCATTTTCCCCCCCGCCACGAGCGGCTCACGATGGCACCGGAACCGCCCGCTACCCATCTGCTGCAAGGTGGCGCCTAGCCATTCCTGGATCGCGGCCTCGTCACGAGCGGTTTCAACAACCGCGCGAGTCGACATGTCCTCTTTGCCAAATTCCCAGTTGATGCGATCAAGCAGCGCGAGCACGAGGTTGAAAAGATCGCGGCCTGTCCGGATCGGCGCAAGCATCTCGGTTTCGAAGGCGCGGACTCCAACCTCGCTCCAGGGCTCACGTTCTCCGGCAGTCTCGGCCATCTCATGCGCAATCTCCCGAAGCCGGGCCCGGCGGTCCCGGGTCTGGGGCAGCTCAGCGAGCTCCAGCATCTCCGCATAGGCCTCTTGTCCAGGCAGTCGTGCTAATGCCGAAAGCAGCTCGTTAAGCGGATCACGCACGTATGTCGCATCGTCCTCCTCGTCGGCTCGTTGGACCGCCGACGATGACCAAAGCGAATAGGCGATCGCCAGCAATTCCCGGAGCATCCGCGCACCGAGCATGGTTGGATCGACGACCGAACCGCGGTGGCGATCGAAAAACACTCGCAACAACTCGGGCGCATGAGAATGCTTACGCTTGCGCATCTCTGACTTGAGCAGGCTAAGCAGCTCCGAGGCCGCTTTTCCCGGCGAAAGCTTGAACCATAGACGAAGTTGCGCCAGCGCCATCTCTCGCTTGCCGCTCGCCGTAGCCTCCCGATAGCGTTGCTCAACGCGCCGGGCGAGGTGGGCCATCTCTGCCTCGCCGAGCGCAAGCCGGTGGATCAACTCCGCCGCGTCACCCACCCGCGAAATGCTGGACGTGTCCGACGCGATCAATCGCAGCAGCGAACCGCGGATCGGGGGAACCATCGGCAACGCGTGCTTGGCGGCCGACAGCCATGGCGTGAAACTGGTGTCGCTGCGCCACTCACGACGGATCTGCCCGATGGCAAGCGGCGCGATACTCGGCTCTGCTTGGAGAAGCGTGCCGAACCATTCGGGGATGCCCTGATCGTCCAGACAGGCATGGCGCGCGGCGAGCAGCCGCTCCTCCGGGCTAAGGCGGGAGATCCAGTCCTTGTCCTCGGCCGCCTCAAGCGAAAGCCCGGCAACCGACAGGATGATTGCATATTTGGTCGTGGTTTGGCCTGGCTCCTTTGAGCGCTTGGGCCGCTCGGGCTTGGTCACGCGCCAGAGCTGCTTCAGGCCGTCGCGATACGCCTCAGCCACGTCAATACCGAAGGCTGGTTCGAGCAGCGCCCATGCCTGGACCGCACCGTTATAGCCGTTATCTGACCGCTTGCTGAGCCATCGCGTCAGCTGGAGCAGCACGGCGGCGTCCGGCCACTGGCGGAGCTTGGCGGGATCGCGCAGGGCTTCCGGATCGGCTTGCACCTTGTCGCGCAACGCAAGCCAAAAGATGCGCCGCCGCTCGTCCTCATTTGATCGGTTGTGCTCGATCCCCGCCCGACGTTCGCGGCGCCTGCGCTCTTCCGGAGTTTCCGCGCGGGGATTGCGCGCCTCCTCGACGATGACGGCGAGTTCTGGCGCGCCAACGACTATTTTCGCGAGTCGCTCAAGCGCGGCGGGTACATCCGCCTCCCCGAGCGCCATTCGGATCAGTGCATCCAGCGCAACGCGGCGCTGCGTGATATCTGTAAGTTTGAGCGCCGCCTCGAGCCACGGCCGGTCCGCTGCGCTCAAATGCCAAAGTGATTCGCCGCCATGGCCGACTTCGGTTAGGGACGTGATCGGCGTGTCGCGTGACGAGCAATCTTCGGCAAGATCGGCCCAGAACAGCGCCTGGTTAAGTGTGGGGCGCGCGACGACCATCTCGGCGAGGCTCGGCCCCTCCTCACGGTCATCGTCGCGCCCGCGTCCGGCGGCACGCACCAGCCGCACAAGCGGCGGCTTGATACCGGACAGGTCGGAGGCCAGAATAGCGGCGCGAGCGAGCGGCGTGAGGTGCTTGGCAAGCTCCGCATTGCGTTTGGAGAGGCGCGGCCAGTCCTGCAGCGGCGGCGCGAACGCCAAGCCCCCCAACCCCACAATCAGCGCCCGGCGGTCGGCCTCGCGCGGAGCGCGACCATAAAGATCGGCGAGGTCGCGCCCGCGAAAACCCTCGACCTCAAATGGCCGTGCCGGCTCCGTAGTTTCGATGAGCCGCAGCACGTCAGCTATGCTGAGCGCAGCGGGATACAGCGCTGCGACCATCGAGGGCGCCAGACGCGCGGACAGCGGTCCCGGATCGGAAAGCAAATCAGCCGCTACCGCCCTCATACTTTTGGTATCACCGAGCGCCGACAGAATGTCGGTGGCGACGATGCGGTGATAGACATCTGCATTCCGGTCGAGCGCGATCTTGAGAACGATGTCGCGACAGCCCTCCAGCTTGCCCTCTCGGATCAGGAGCAACATCTCGAACTGAAAATCGGTTCGCGAATTGATCCTCAGCGCCTTTTGGATAGCCGGGACTAGCGCCGGGTCCGCGAACATCCAGAGCGCGCGATGGTCGATCCGGCGATAGCTGATAGCGCCTTCGCGGTGACGCCGCGCATACGTCATCAGAAGCTCGCTGCGATCGGGGATTGCGAGGCGTCCCGGATCGCCCTCGGCCATCAGCAGCCGCGGATCGCGTTCCATAAGCGAGTAACGAAGCGGGTCATTCCACTGGGCGAGCCAACCCGCCGCAGCCCCCATGGACGGCGGCACGGTGGGGACGCCGAACGGCTCGGCGAGAAAGATGCGTGCGATCTCCGCGTCGACAAGCTTCGGGGTGAGTCTCCTGAACCAGCAGGCGGTCAGATATTCTTGGGCGGAGCGGTGATAGAAACGGACCCGTCCATAGCTCGAAGGCACGAACAACCCGCGCTGCACGAAGGCATCAATATCCTGCGGATTCCAGTCGGCAAGCACGCGGGAAGGATCGATCCCATCGGGCTCATTTACCCAGCTCAGCCTGAGATCCATGCTTTGGCCGAGAGTCATGGCGGCGGCTAGGCGCTCGGCGCCAGCGCGCGCCTGATCGTCGCTGATCCCAATCGACCCGCGGCGTTCGTCATTAGGTTCGACGAGGCGCTCTGTTATCGCGAACTCCACCATCTCGGAGAGATCGCCGAATGCACCATGCTTTCGCCAATAGGTAACAAGTGTCTTGAGATCACCAGGCCGTTCGGCAAAGGCGCTCAAACCCCGCAGGAATAGCGCCGACTCGAACGCCTCGATGTCCGGCAATTCTTCGGCAGTCAGGAAAGTATGGCGCTGTGGCAGGCTAATCTTCGCGAGCGCCACCAGCCGGAGTCGCTGGTTAGACTCTTGTGCACGGTTTGAAGAGGGTTTTTCGGGCCGTGCCAACAGCGCCTCGTCGGGGTCGGCAGGCTCGACCTCCTCCGACTGCGCCTTGGCACGCGGAGGGAGCGCGCGTTCAATCAGCGCGAGATCGTCCGCGCCCCTCCACACGGTCCCGCGGCACGACAGTAGGATTCGCGCGCGCGGATAGGCGGCGCCGAGCGCGATCGTAAATCTATTGAGTGCGACCTCGACGTCGCGGTGGTTGATGCGAGCCTCATCGATAGAATCGAGGAAGAACCAACCTGCCTCCTCGGATCGCCGCCAAGCCTCAAGCGCAGCGCGGTCATCCAGCCCCAGCGAGTCCTCGAGTCCGTTCTGCGCCAGGCGCTCAATGGTTAGGAACAGCGAGAAATGGCCCTCGCGGCGGAGCCGCTTTACACGCTGCCGGAACTCCTCGCTCTTGCCGCTCTGCGCCTCGGCGAGCACGACCACCCGCTCTTCCTCGATCAGGTCGTGCCATTTGAGATCTCGCGAGCTTAAGAAGCCGAAATCGGCAAATGTTTCCGCGCGATAGGGCTGGTCAGCCTGCAGGCGAATAAAATCCCGGTCGAGTTCGACGAAATTCGCCACTGGCCTGCCTTCATTTGCTGAATCCCTGGGGGCGGCCGTCAATCTCGTCCTCTGCAAGCCGACGGCGCCGATGGATCGGAGATAGGTGCTGCACAGGCGATTGTAACGGCAGGATAGCCAAACCCCTACTCATAAGAAGCAGCCGCGCTGCTGCAGCGATCTACGGCACGGATGGTCGCATAGCTGCCGCTTGGACATGGCTGTAAGGCGCCGGCGCCTCAACAGCATAGGCGTCCTCATTCCGACAAATCGGTGACGCGATCATTGATCTGGCGAATGTGCTCGCGGCGGCGAAGGGCGATCCGGCGAGCTTTCTCCTCGCTCGCCTTATTGTAGATCGCGGTCGTATCGAGCTGGGTATGCCCGGAGATCGGCCGAATGTCGGCCTCACCCGAATCCCCAATCTCGGTGGCGCCGCCGTGCCGAAATCCGGTGAACGTCATCTTCTTGGGCAGCCCGGCCGCTTCGCAGATTGCCCGATGCACCGAGCTCATCCGGCGGTGCTTGTACGGCTGGCCATTGCGGTCCTCCCGTACGATGAGACCCCCCGGTTCGCCATGACCGGTCCGGGCGAGCTCCTCTTCAAGCTCGGGGTAGAGGGGAACGCAATCCCCCTCCCCTGTCGTGTCCGACAGCGGGATCCTGATCCGTTTGCCGGTCTTCGACTGGCGCACGACGATCGAACCCCCGGGGTCATAGTCGTTCCATCTGATGCCGCGAGTGGCGCCTTCGCCTGGCGAATCGCCAGCCCCTGGATCCGGAATCCCGAAAACGTCCCAGACCCGCTGCACGAGCTCGAACGACAGGGCGGCGGCCGTCGCCATAGATTGGTAGCCAAGCTCGCGCGCCTTGGCGCGATAGGCGTTGTATTCCGCCCTGGTCGTCGGCCGATTGCCGTCGGCCACAGCGTGAGACAGCGCCATCCCGGCGAAGGGGTTCTCGGTGATCCCGGTCGTCTTCTTGTAGCGGATCGCCCAGTTCCAGACCAAGCGACAGACCTGCATGGCGTAGGTCGCCTGCCGCGCGCCGCGCGCCTTGAGCTTCTCGTAGAGCTTGTCGGCCACCGCTGCGTCGACTTTCGCCGCCAGGCGCTGACCGAAGGTCCCCTGCCGCATAGGCAGATCGGCGATGGCGTTCATCAGCTTGCGGTAGTCGGCTCTGGTCTTTGGGCTCGCGCGTTCGAACTTCGTGGTGGATCGATACCAACCGAACAGCCAGCGAACCGTCCCGGACGTGACTTCCTGCACGCCCCCTTGGCGCCACGCGTCGAAGGCCTCGTTAAGCTGCTCCGCAACTTCAACCGCTCTGGCGAGGTCGGTTCCGAGGGCCGTCGCGACGACGGGACACAGGCGCCCGCGACGTGTTGCCGGCGGACGCGCCCACTTGGGCGGCTCCCAGTAGTAGCCGATGCCAGCCTTCAGCGTCTTAACGCGCAGGTACCGTGGAATCTTGACCTTAGCCAAAGTCGAAATCCTCTTCGATCCCGACCGGCTCCGGACCCAAGATGAGGGTGAGGAGGCGGTCGAGCTGATTGCGCGCCGCCACCCGGCATCCGCGTCGGCCAACACACTTGAAGGAGACGATGCCGCGCCTGACCCCGCGTCGGAGCTCAACCTCGGATAAGGAGGTGTAGGCGAGGGCCTCATCCCACGTAAGCGCGGCCGGCCAGGGACGGCTGGCGACCCCACCGCGGAGGAGCTCGTGTACAACTTGGATTGCGGCGGCCGGCAGGGGCCGATCGCTGGCGGTGCCGGCGGTGAACTGCGTCCGCACTGTTCTTTCCTCAGATGATCGTTGATCATCCGAGCGCTTCTTCCTGCCGATTCTCTGCCGCGCTTGTGGCGCCTCATCCCTGCAGGGGAGGTCGAGGGGAAGTCCGAGCTGCTGCATGCGTCCATGCTGCCCCGTCCTTGTCCGCTGCCGTTAGAAACCTACCCCGCGAAAACGCTGTGACCGCTTTGCAGAGCCTCAGTCTCCGACTCCGGCTCCTCTTCCGCGAAGCTGCGGAGGCCAGTCGAGATCGTCGATCGCCGTCTTCGCCCTGGCGGCCTTCGCTGCCACCGCCGCGGGTAGGTACGCCTTCAACGCTTCCGCTTCATCCGCCGTTTTTGCGAGCTCGCTGAGGTTTGGCAGCGACTCGACCAGCTCGGCGACCGCGGTTCGATTTTGTAGAATTGCCTCTCTCCCCTCCGGTGAAAAATGAGCGGGGCAGCCCACAAGGCCGGGCTCGCCTGCCGCGGTGGGATGCTCGCGATTCACGCCCGACAGGAGTCCCTTTGACCAAGCTCTGACTGCCTCCGCGAGTGCAAGGGCGAGGCTGCGGGCGCGATGGAGGGGCAGCAGCCGCGACTTGAGCCACCCAGCAACTGGCTGGATCTTGGCGTAGAGCGCCTCGTCGCCCCGATCGAGAATAGTGAGCCTGGGACCATTCTCCTTATCGCGGATGATTACGCGACCATCGAGAAAGGCATCCAGGCCCTCAAGCTTCCCGTCGAGCTCCGCTTCTCGAGCGTGGTTGCCCTGTTCCTTCTCGTGAAGACAGGATTCGCGCTCGCACAATTCCTTTTCGCGCCGGGCCCACTCCAGCCGAGCGGTCTCTATTTTGCCTTCCTCGCTGGCCATTGCTGCCCGCTGGATGTCGGCATTATCCTTGAGAGCCAGCAAGGCAGCCGCGAGCCGCGCCTGCTCGGCCTTCTTCGCCTTAAGGTCGGCCTCCATGGCGTATCCCGCATCGCTGACGACCCTGCACGTTTCGTCAAGTTGAGTGGCTCTTCTCTGAGCCTCCTCGCGCGCTGAGGCGGCCTCTTGGAGTCTGACCATTTCGATTCGCTTGGCTTCTTCAGCAGTGGCCAGCGCCAGCCGCTCCTGCTCGACGCGGGCCTGCAGATCGACCAGGATTTCTCCTGCCTGCTGGAGTCGCCGCTCTTCAAAATCCGCCTCAGCTTCCAACCGGTTCTTTCGTTCCGACAAATCGATGACGAGTTCTTGCGCTCGCGTCCTGATAATCTCCACCTCGCGGAGGAGCCCGTCACGCCGCTCTTCCGCCTCGACAGCATCGAGCGCGCTGACCTCGGCGCTTGTTTTCAACGACGCGACCTCGGCCCGCAACTCCTCGAGCCGACCCTCTGCAGCCGATGTCTGGCTTGCACGTATGCTGGCCGCCGCGTCGATGCGGCTCCGCTCTTCCTCCTCAGCCGCCCGGAGCCTCGCCATGCCCGCAGCGGCCTTCTTCTCCTGCTGGTAAGCCGGCCTCGACAGCCGGCGCCGGCGGGGGCCGACGCGGAGCAGGCCATTGGGCGCCCCGACCAGCCGGTGGTGTCCGTCTTGCCAAGCCACCATTGCCTCCCGGTAGGCGTAATTGCCCCGGGCGGCGGTCTCTTTTTCGGTTTCTCCGTCAATCGGTGAGATCGCGCGCTTGGCCGCGTAGCCCGGGTGCCCCTCCCTCGCCTCGAGTCGCAGGCCATCTGAGATCTCGAAAGCGTGGAGATGGTAGTGCGCCTCGTCCGTATGGGCCACGATGGAGACGACGATCGCTCCCCGCGCGGCAGCATCGGTGAGCTTCCACTGGATCCAGTCTTCCACCCACTTCTCGACCTCCTTGCGCTTCTGGGGATCGTCCAGGGAGGGATAACCAGTGCCGTCGCTCTTGATGAGGTAGGGGTGCGATCCCACGATCCCGATCAGGACGGGGGTGTCTTTCCTGATGGCGCGCGGTCCGCTTCGACGCTGCCCTCGACGCAGGGCACGCTTGAGCGCTGCGATCTCCTCGTTTTTCTTGTCGATCTTTCCCTGAAGCCATTGCGGGATGGCTTCGGGGGCCATGCCGAACAACAAGGTAGGCGTTTGCGCCTCAACCACATGGGGGTGGTTGCCGGGAACGCGGCCCGCCTCGTAGCAGATTTCCTCCACCGAAAGCTTGCGCTCGACTTCTTCCTTGCCGAGCTCGCGCCGTTGTTCTTGGGCACGCGCGTGGAGCTTCGGCACGACCATCGAGTAGGCGGCCATTCGCAAGAATTGGTAGCCGCTCATTCGATGCCCTCCTGGGTGGAGGGGGTTCGGGGTCCGCCCCGACCGACTGTCTTGCGGGTGGCTTGGCCGGGACCCGCAAGACTATAGTCGGTCCCTATGATTTTTCCGGCGCCTGCGGCGCCCCCCTTCGTGGGCCGGTAAAGGGGGTGGATGGGGCTCCATCCACAGCGGCTCACCCACGCCTTTGACGTGGGTCGCGCGAAGCGCCAGGCGGCCGTAGGACCGCGACGGGCGATCTTTGAAAAGGCGGGGCCGCCGATCCTGGCGGCTCGCTGGTCGAGATCGTGGGTGGTTCGCATCGTAGCCTCCGTGAGGCTGATGCGGCAGACCCGGGCGGGTGCCTTGCATCAGCCCGGGAAGGCTTTCAGAAGTCCTGGGGGCAGGGCACGAAACCTACCCAGCAAATCGGCAAGAAGCCGCTTCAAAGACCCAGCCGAATCTCCGGTATGCAATCCATCTTCCAGTAGGTGTAGATGCGGTGGTCGCGTCCCTCACGGCGGACATGCGCGTCCCTTGGGCGCTGGCCCATGGCCTCCAGAAATGCGAAAGCCGTTGCCAGGAACGTGAAGCCATCCTTGTCCAGAGGCTCCCTGACGGTAAGCACCGGCTGATTCGCGGCGATGTCCTCGTGAGGAATGCCGCCCCGGCTCCTGGATTTCCAGTCGTGGTCCTGCAAGTGGATGCGGCGCGCGGCGTGAGCCAGATCCAAGACCCGATTCTCGATCGCGCGCAACTCCTCGACGTCCGTCGGTAGAGGCGGCAACGGTTGCACCTTCTGAACACCTTCGCCTGTCCCCGCGGCGTTCCTGATCATTTGCGCGAGGTGACGTTCGGCCATCACCAATCGGATCAGCCCGACAGCCATTCCAGCTGCGGGCGAGAGATTGCTGTACCAGATGGCGTGAAAGTGCCGGTGCCTGTTGTCTGCGGACCCCGGCGCCGCAGGCGAATCGCCCGCCGTATCTGGCCCGGTTTGATGATGATGATAGAAAGACATCCGGGTCCGCATCCCGGGCAGACGGTTGCGAATGTAAGTCATCCCATCGTCGAGGTCCGCCCGGTCGTCCTTGAGGGTGCGGCCCCGTCGTGCCCACGCCTTCTCGACAGGAACCCACAGCGCCTTGGCAAGAGGTCCTTTGGGCTTGGGGTCCTTCTGGCCCAGCTTGTCTTCCTTCGCCGTTTGGTATTGGCCGCAGATGACGTCGAGAGCGTCAAGCGCCCCACTCATCAGCCTCAGGGCGGTTCCGCCCTTGAACACCTTCATCGTCATGTTGACGAGCAGCCCGAAGGGCATGATCATGCTGGCCCGGGCGCCGCAGGTCGTCATTTGCGAATCCATCGCGCACCACAGCAGCCCCTGCCGGAAGATCAGTCCCTGCCCCTCCTTCCGGGTGAGCTCACCTTCTTCCACAAGCGGCTCGAGCCGGACGAGCGCCCGGCCGTGACGACCGCGCAAGACATCCTCGTAGAAGCCCCGATGCCGATCACGCAGGGACCATAGCAGCTCGACATGATGCTCCAGCCGCCAGCCCGACGGCCACCCTTCGAGAACAAGGTTGATGTACTGCTCATCCTCGCCGCGATCGATGAGCCTTCGACAGAATTGAAGGAGCTTCTCCTTCGTCTGAGGCAGGTGAATTCGCGGCAGGATTATCGCCTTTGCCTCGAAAAGCCCGATCGGGAGGATCGATAGATGGGTGATGTCGTCATCGAACCGTCGTCTCCACCGCTGGCGCGGCGTAAGTCCGCCGTACCGTATCGACCTTTCGTGCTGGCGAAAGGCCTCGATGATTCCGCGGCGGCTCAGCCGCCGGGGGATGCCCAGCCGCGCAAAGTTGATGCCGGCCGTTCCGAAGGATTGATTGTAGGCATGATCTTGTTCCCCTTCAGTCGAAGAGGATTCAGAGTCGCGGGCACCTGGCAAGACACCCCTCGAGGTGACAAGGCCGCGGACTCGATCAGGTGTGTCCCGTTAGGGCCGAGTCGAATGCTCCGCCCAAGCCCTCTCTACGATTTCGCGCCCCTTGTCGCAGGCAAGAGCCGGCAGGAACTCGCCGAAGCCGTACCGCTCGAGCTTACGCGCCGGCATGAGGATGTGCACGTGGAGAGCACGCCCGCTCTTCCCGGCCAACGCCGGCACGTGCATTGCAAGGATAGAAGCCACTTGCCTGGAGCGGCTGAAGTCGAGCGCGAACGCCCTTACATCCTCCCAAATCTCGTGGAGCGGTGTCGCGGCCGCGGGAAACCGCAGCGTGACCACGATCAGCAGATCCTTGATGCCGTGGAACGCTTGTTCCTCATAGGTACTGCAAAGAGCCTTGGCGGTTTTAAACCGATCCTCTGAGCCCGACGGCAGAAGGATGTCGGCCCGATGACAGGTCGGCACCCATTCCTGATCCGCTCCACCGACGTTGCCCACTGGGCGAAGCCGGCGCAGCACGGCCTCGCCCGTGTGGAAGACCCTCCCCTTCAGCTCGCGGCGAATGACGCCGAAGCTCAGGTTGGGGTTGGTGCCGGGAATGGCGACGTAGTCCATTCCGACAATTGGTGGCAGCTTTCTGGCCATTTCAAATGCTCCCCGGCCGAAGGGCGCGAACGATGTGAGCGGCGGCGGCGAGAAGACCATCCTCGCGATAATCGCCAGTCAGGAACGGCGGCTCGAAGGACAGCCGGATTCCATCCCGGCCAAGTGCGACGAAGGGCCCGCGGCGCTCGGGGACGAGCCAGTAGCCGTCCTCCTGACGATAATAGAGGAGCAGATCCTTCAGCAGCAGGATGCCAAAGTCCATGCGGACCGCCACGTCCAGCCGGACCTCATTCAACGTCTCCGGGAACCGGCCGTGACGAACGAGGACCACGTCGCAGCCCGTCGCCGCTGCGACGTCACGTATGGAGTCCTCGAATAGGGGCGGGTCGCACCGGGTGCCCGCAAGCACAACGTTGATGCCTTCCACGCGCATGGCGCCGGCGGGGAGCTGGTCCGGACCCGGCTGCCCCTCTTCCTTGCCCATGGCCCGAAGCAGCATCGCGACAAGTCGAGCGGTGATAGTAGAGACGGGCGGGTATAGGGTCTGAGTTTGCATTGATCTTCTTTCGGCAGGGGTGGAGCGCCGCCGGTTGCCGGTGCTCGGGCTTCGTTCGGAATTTCATCTCTCGGGAAGCTCCACCGCTTCCCCCTCCCCTTGCCCTTCATGTGCAGCTCGCCCCGGCGCCGCGTTCGGCCGTTTCTTTGGGTCTGGCGGAAGCGAACAAGTCGCCTCGGGAACATGGGCGATGCGTTCAGGTGCCCCAGACGAACCGTGCAAAGGCGCGGCCGGCTCTCGCCACACCGCGCTCTCGCTCAACCTCGTCAGCAAAGGGTGCCCTCAGGGTCGGTACCGGCCCCTCCGGGGTCAGCCGCAGCAGGATCGGTCCCCCTCGGTCGACAAGCCACCAATTCCGCCGGTCGGGAGTGTAAAGGCTGTAGCCGGCCAGGAAGACGGCGCCGCCGTCGAGCAGGACCAGATGCACGGTGCCGTCGGCAATTTCTTCCGCGGCGTCTCGCAGGCGGAGGAGCATCAGGCTCTTCCCGCGCGAGCGCGCCCACGACAGCATCTCGTCGGCGGCCGGAGATGGAGAACGTGCAACCCAAAGGTCGAGGTCAAGCTCAGGGAGATAACGGGTGTAGGGAAATCCGGAACCGGTTCGCGCTACTATTTCAAGCGTGGAGGTCGACATAGTTGCCGCGAGGAAGACGGCGGCACGACGGACGCGGCGGCGCTCATCGAGCCGTATTACGGAAGGAGAAGTCGGCTGTTTCATCGGAACCTCGGGCTGTGATCAAGCCCCAAGCCCCTTTTTCATCCAAGGCCTGCGGCTGAGCCGCTCCTCGCCAACTCTTATCGCTTACCCCTCTTCGGGCTGCTCCGGCGAGCTGGTTCGGCGGCTTGAACCGCCGCCGCGTCCAGCACCCCTTCGTAACTGGACCTTGTTCTCAAGCCTGTTCATAAGACGGCAGTGGCCGATGAATAATGCCTGAGTTGTCGCCGTAGGCCTTCCCTGCCTCCTGCCAAACACGATTGTCGTGTTGGCAAGTTTGACGCCGCGGGTGATTCCGGTGCTGCCAGAACTCACATAATTGGCGCCGGTGTGCTACGGTGCTGCGGGCCACCAAGCGGCGAGAAGAAATGTCCTCCACACCGATTTCCGCGAACGACATCCCAATCCGGCAAAACTCAGCAGCGAACCTTCGGCTGATGCACGCGCGCTCGCAAGTGTATCGCGAAGCGAGCCATTTGCAGATGCTTCAACTCGCCTTAACGGTGATTGCGCCGTTCCTGGGCGCGGTGATGGGAATCCTACTGGCGGATACCCGGCCCTATGTTGCCGCCGCTTCCCTTGCGATCACGGTCTTGGATGTCGCGCTCATCGATCGCGCCCAGCGGCGGAGGCTGAAGCTCGCGGCTCGGATATGTGAGGAATTCGACACTGAAGTCCTGCAGATGCCCTGGAATTCCTCCGCGGCAGGGAAGAAGGTGGAGCCGGAAACCATTGCAGAGACCGCCAGGAAATGGCCGCATGGCGATGCCGGCCTCAGCGATTGGTACTCAACTCCGATCCGCCTCGCGCCGCTGCACCTCGGTCGGATCATCTGCCAGCGCTCTAACTTCTGGTACGATGCCAAGCTTCGAGAGCGTTACAGCTTCCAGCTACTCACCGGCGCAGCCTTGCTGGTCGTGGCTTTGGCCGCGGCCGGCCTCATGGCACGCCTGGATTGGAGCGCTTTTGTCGCCACCATCCTGACTCCGGCGGCACCCTTGCTGATCTGGGCCTGGCGCGACTTCTATCGTCAACACGACGCTGTGGAGGGGTTGAAGGCGGGCAAAGCCGAAGCTGAATCGCTGTGGGAACTTGCCGTTTCAGGCGGCTGCGATGAGCAGGAGTGCGCCCGCCGGTCGCGGGAGCTGCAGAACACCATATTCGCACGGCGGGCCGCCAATCCGCTCTTGTTCCCAGGCATCTATCGGAAAAGCGCGGACGACATGAACGTCCAGATGCGTGCTGGCGCCGAAGCCTTGCTCAGGCAGGCCGGCGTGGCGCTGCCGCCCGCCGGGGAGACCGTTTACTGATTGCGACCAAGCCTCCGGCCGCAAGTGGCGAGCAGGTGTTGCGTGTTGGGAATGCCGCCAGGCCCGGGGATCAGATTCTGTACCGTCCGAACCCGTAGACGACGTGCCCGCCGATCAAGCAGGTCGTGCCGAGGGCCAGAACGGGCCAGATCTCCGGCGGGATTCCTTCCAGCACGACGGGGGCCGTTGTTCCGACGACGGGAGTTTCGATCCGGTCGGCCCCGCCGGTGAACTTCATGAAGCCGTCTATCGCCTGCCGCTCCGGCAAGGCATGGACCCGGATTCTGTCGCACAGGACGGCAAGCTCCTTGGGGCGATGATCGACCTCGATTCCCATCCAGCGGGCAAGCCCGGCAATCCGCGCAACGAGCCCCTTGATCGAGTCCTGCAGACGGGGCTGGTGGACTTCCGACGACCCCATTTTCAAAGGCGTTTCGAACGTCATCAGAATATCGCTTCGAGGTGAGCTGGCAACGAATGACGGATCGCAGGTCCAATGCCAGTCCAATACTCGCCAACGCTTCAGGAGCGGACTGTTTTCGGCAATCCCTATTCCTCGTTCGAGTGCAGTCGCCATCGTCTCGATCACCGTGTCCCGCCAGTAATCGGCACGCCCGAAGAGCGTCATGACAACGATTAACTCGTCGACGCGAGCCTCCACGGCCAAAACATAGGGCTTCGGCACGTGATTGCGGCCGATGATGGCATGCTCACAAAAGAATCCCTGCCATGCCTCATCGCCGCCGGCTCGCCTAAATGACTTCAAGGTGCGTCCCCACGCGCCGCGGACCGAGCGCACCATCCAGGGTCCAGGCTGGAAACCCGCGGGACGGCCGCAGCGGAAGCGGATCGTCGTGGTTCGCCAATGGGGGGGAAGGTCCGGAAAGCCGAGTCGAACGACGGGGTTGAGCAACATCGCTGCCAGCCTAGAGTCGCCGCTGGCAACTACGGCCGTTGGCAGACCTGCGATCATAGGATCCAGAAACGGCCCGCCTCTGGTGGCGGCGCGCCTCCAATGGTTTCGACCGTCCCCATGTCCAGGGGAACGGAATAGATGCGGAGGCGATCGCCCAATTCGACCATCTCGCGAAGCCGGACTATCGTCTCGGCCGCGAAATCGGCCGACAGAATGGCTTCGTACAGTCCGCGCTGGAGGCGCACCGCCTGCTGCTCAAGGAAAGCGGCAAGCGGCGCCTCGTTGTCGCCCTCAAACGCGAACACGTAGAGATTTTCCCCACCGGCCATGCTTACATGTCGAGCCTATGAGGGGCATAATCGGCGCGGCCTTCGAGATGCTCGATCAACGCGAGCACCTGCGCTTCGAATGCGGCCCGCCAGCTCGGGCCGCCCTTCCGATCCAGCTGAGCGACCGAGGCGGCGCTCACAAACGTCTCATATTCGCGCATCACGACCTTTCGGCCTTCCGGCGTTATCCAAGTGCGACGACGCGGGTCCTGAGCCGAAACGAAGAAATGATGGGGCCCTAACTGGCGGCGATTGAAAAGCGTGAGCGCAAGCCCGTCGCAAACCGGCGCGCGAAACTCCTCCATCAGGTCCCCGGCAAGCGAAAAGTCGCCCCCATCGCTCGAGCGCAGAAGCGCGAAGCCCGGGTGCAGGTTGTGACGGCCGACTAGTGTGTGGAAGTCGCGAACCATCAGCGACGCCAGCCAGTGGAGAACGGCGTCGACCGCAGCGGCCGCCGGTCGCTGCGGCTGCGCCTCTACTCTCCATTGTTCCAAAGCCAGTCGCATGAGCCGCTGGAATGTCTTTTCGGTGACGCTTTCGATTTGCGCCAGCACTTCGAGCGAGTTCGAGTGCAGGGCCGCCCGCTGCCACCTTTTCATCCGCGGCAACACGCTTTCGATGGCGTCGGCGACGCGGGTCGAACGGTGAGAGGAGGCGACCCCCATTCGCGCCGATCGCCGCTTATTCAACCGCCAGACCTGCAACTTTCGGCGACGGTTGAAGATACGGCCCTCAATCAGCAGGCGGGCGAGGGCGAGCTTCGCGCTGGAATCGGCCGTCAGGCGCGCCTGAGCGAGATGCAGCTCGGCCCGTGGACCCGGCCCGTTGCTCAGCACTCCCTGAGTGCCACCATATTCGTCGATGAAAAAGATCGGTGTTCCGGAGGCGAGTGCGAGCCGCATGGCCAGATCTGTCACTCCGCCTTCAGGGCCGATCTCGATTCTTTCGAGCGCCGCCGCGCCGCGCCGCCACATCTCTCGACCCGCCTCCATTACGACGAAGCCGAATTCGCGCCCGTCAAGCACCCGCCCCCTTTCGCCGAGATAAAGCACCCCCGATCGCGGCGTGAAGGTCGAGTCAACCGAGTCATTGGCATCGGTCGAAATTGGGAGTGAGATTGCTTCCGGAGTGCCGAAATCCCAATTCCGGAATTGCCGCGACGGGGTCCGCGCGCCCGTTGCCGTGGCGGCCGCGACGCTGCTTGATTGCCGTTCCCACTCAGGCTGGCCGGGGGGCTCGAACGACCGGAGGATAATCCGACCCCAGACGGCGGAGGCTTCATTGAGATTGACGATCCGGCTACTGCCGACGAGCAGCGTAATTCCCCGTTCCAAAAGCATCTCGCAGGCGTCGGCAAACCTGTGTTCGGCCGCTACGCGCGAACGGGCGAGGAGGAGGAAATCGTTCCCGACCCGAACAATCCGCAGCTCGCCGCCGCACAATCTTTCGTCCAGGCTGTCGACATAGATGCGCGCGAACAGGCGGGAGATGGGCGCGCCCTGCAGGAGACCACGCCCAGCCGTTCCGCCCAGATCGAGCCATCGGGAAGCCAGCGAAACGACTCGGCGGTCGGGTACCACAGTCGCCAGGAGGTCCAGCACCGACGCGTGGGGCACGGAGCTGAACGAGTGGACGATGTCGGCATCGATCAGATGGCGGAAGCCTTCCCGGTAGAGCAGGTGCAAACGCCTTAACGCCATTTCCGTACCGGATCCTGAACTGCGGCACGGATCGAGATCAGGCTGTCCGAGGAGCGGCGCCAAGTGCCGGAGCGCGGAAGTCTGGACGATCCGATCGCTCAGGCAGAGGATGGCAAAGTCGTGCTCCCGCCTTTCGGAGCCGGTTGCCCGAAGCCGGCGCACCGGTCCCGGTTGATAATAGCCCCAGCTGAGGTCGTCCGAGAGGGTGGCAATTCGACTCTCCAGCCGCTTGCCATAGTCAAGGACGCTCACCCCATCCCCACCGGCGCCGCCGCCCGCCTCGGCAACTAGCCGATAGGCGGCTTCCAGAGACTCCTGACTGATAATGCGCGCAAAAATTTCACGCTGCAGTTGGTCTAGTTTCACTCCGGCTTCGTCTAACTCTGGAATATCCAACATATTGATATTCTTCCAGTTTTCTAGAGACAGGCGCAACACACTGAACGAAGCTATTATGGGTACCTATACTCTGGAATATTGCGGCTGAAACGTCGGCTTGACAACGGGAATTGTGACGGCGACAGGTGACGGAAGGCCGCAAAGCCCACGCGACAGGATAAAACTGTCATTAAGAATAGGCGACGAAGCGCCTAGATTGCGCCCGGCAGCATACGCGACAGGTTTCAACATCGTCCCAGACTGCCAGCACTGCAGGCAGCTCGAAGTTGGTCAGCGCAGTTTGCTTGAGCGACGTGCGGTTCCGACCCGGCCAGTCCACGCGAAACACCTTTTACTCCCAGCGATTCCGGATAGCGTGAGAGTCCCCTCACGAGCTTCCGCTTCGGTGCTCTCCCAGACCACGCGACTTGGTCAGTCCAGTCCTTCATCGCATGCTACCGGTGCGCCGAGGCCAGCCATGCCCACGCGACGCATCGTCACCAGTATTTCATTTTCACCACCATCGAATGTTACGAAGCCGGCACCCGGCTTCACACCAATTCCGCTTGCCTTTGTCAGAGGCGTCGATAGCTTCCGGTTCCAAGCACAGTCGACGAATGGAGATATTCACGGGCAAGCTGCGGTTCTTGCTGAGGCTCGAAGCCGTCAACTTCGATAAGACCGCAATGGATGTCGCCGACCTGTCGGCCATCCGCGGTGGAGGAGAGGCGATGCTTGCTGCTCCCGGCATGATAATCGAGCGTCTCGCGAGCGCGATGGAAGGCGTCGATAGAGGCTGCCGAGTCGAGCGGATTTTCACCGCCGCTTCGATGACCTTGGTGCGGATCGCCGGCTCCGAAGCGATCAGCGAAGGAGGTATCCGGGAAGCGCTCGAGTCGATCCTCGACTCCTTCGATCGAGCTGCCGCGCACGCCCTGCTGCATCCGGCGAAGGGGGTCATGCCTTCCGCCGACCAGCTCTTCCCGCTGATCTGGCCGCATCTGACCTTCGCCGTCGGGCTCGCGGCGTTCGGTGACGACGAGAATGAGGCGATGAGAAAGGCCGAAGCTGCTGCACGGCGCTCCCAATTCGCGCGGCTGACCGTGGACGTGCCGCCGCCGGCCGATCCAGATTTCGGGATCGCATCCACGGGATGGCCTTGCACAGAGGACAGGGTGCGTCCGCGCGGGGTCTGCTGGTATCTGCCTCGCTCGGGCGACACAGGCTTGGATTACGAGCTCAGCTGGAGCGTCGCCCTTCGCCGCTGCCTGGGACGAAGCGGCAGGCGGATCGAATATTATCGCCGGATCATCAGCGACAGCTTTGCTCTCGAAAACTGCAGAGGATTCGTCGACCATTTCGGCGAAATCGTCGAGCAGGACGGCGCCTCCTGGCAATCGTCAGTGCCTGAGCAACACCGCGGCAAGATGGCCGTGGTATGGCTCGACGCCAACCGGCTGACGTACTGGCGCGAGGAACTGGTCAGGGATTCCGCGACCATGGCCGAGTTCAGCGACGGAATGATGGCGCTGCGGGCACGCTTCCTTCAGGAATTGATGACCTTCGCGGACCGCCTCGAATGCATGCGGCTCGACGATCCCGACCGGGAATGGACCGACGGCGCGCCGAGGAAGCTTCCGGTCCTTCGCTTCGAAACCCTGATCTGGGGCGCGGATGAGTGCCTGTTCGTGTTCCCGGCCTGGGCGACGAAGGTCATGATGGAAAAGATCGCCGCTTTGCTGCAGCCGGACCAGTGGCGGCTGACCGTCGGCGGGCGCACGGCCGAGATCGCGCACGCGGCCGGTCTCGTCCTGTGCAGCCACAAGGCACCCATCCGGACGGTCACCCATCTGGCCCAGGATCTCGCCGATGCCGCCAAGGACCACGATCGTCTGCGCAGCATGTTCCAGTACTGGATAATGGGCCAGATCGACCTGCCGACCCGTCCGCTCGCCTCCGAACGGAAGGCGATGTACGCCATCAGCCCGAAGACGCAGCCCAGAGCATTCACATTGCCGCTCGCGAGATTCGGCGACGCCATGCGCACGATCGCACGGGTAAAGGGCGGAGGAAGCGAGCGAGACGAGGGTATTCCCCGGTCCCGCATTGCCGACATCGTCCTGGAAGCGACGGGCAGCATCCCCGGGGCCCCGGCCGTGGACGTCGAATGGGAAGTCGAGAAATTGCTGCGCAGCGGCCCCTATGAGGCTTTCGCGCCCGACGATCTGCTGGGGCCCGCGTTCGGCGACGGCGGCGCCGAAGCAAAGCATGCGCCGCTGATCCATCTGCTCGAATTCTGGCCTTTCGCTACGATCGACCTCGATCCAGCCCGGGCCCTTCCGGCAACCGAATGACCCCGCTGTCGCGCTTTACCTTCCGGGTCAGGATCCTGCTCGAGAGCCCGTTCCTTCAGACCGGCCTGGCCAACGCCGCTTACGGGTACGACGAAGCCTCGCTTCTCGACCCGGACGGTAAACTGATCATCTCGGGAGACCAGATCGAAGGCTTCCTTCGCCAGGTGCTGGAGGAGGCCAGCCTTGGCGAGCCGGACCTGATGGCTTGGTTCGGCGCCGCAGGCGGACAGATCGGGCAGGCCGGTGAACCGCTCGCCTGCTCGCGGGCGCGATGCAAGATATTCGATCTCGCTGGCGCCACCCCCGACGCCGAGCCGCGGCGGGCGCATCGAATCGCGATCGACGGCGACACCGGCGCGGTGAGGCCCGGAGCATGGCAGGTGATCGCGCTCCCCGCCCTTCCCGGACGGCGGCTCGAATTCTCCGCCAGCGGGCGCCTGTTCGCCGAGGATCGTCGCGAAGCTGAGGAGTTCATCGCTCTCGCCAACACGGCGTTCGGGATGATCCCGTCGATCGGCGCCATGAAATCTTCCGGCTTCGGACGCGTGGTCGACGTGGTTTTCGACCGGCTCGACACTGGCGTGGCGCTCGCGCCGTCGCGAGCCGAAGGAGCGGATCTCGACGCCGTCGCGATCCGTATTACCTCCCGATATCCATTGCTTGTCGACGTCGACCTGCGCTCGAGCAACGTGCTCGACGGCAGCGAAATCATCCCCGGAGCGACGATAAAGGGGGCGATCGCCGACATGCTGGACCTTGGCGGAGCGCTCGCGCAATTCGGCGACCTGCTGAGCACGATCACGGTGCGGCAGGGCCTTCCTTCACAAACGGGAGTGCGGCCACGCCGGGCGCCCCTGTCGCTGGCCTTCGACGGAGCCGAAGCGATCGACGTCCTCGCTACCGAACCGGTGGCCGTTCCCCGGTTTTCGGTCGACTGGAAGGGCGCCCAGGCAGAGCGAGTTGCGGCGGCTTTCTATGTGCCGGGCAATCTCGAACGTCATGTCCGAACCCGGTCCGCAATCGGGCCGGACAACACGCCGCTGGAGGCCCAGCTTTTCAGTAGCAGAGCCATAGCCCCGAAAGGGGTTGAATGGCACAGCGCGTTCATCCTGCCGGAGATGGCGGACAAGGACCTTCGAGGCAAGCTCGGCGCGCTCGTCGAGTGTCTCGAGGGCAACGGCTTTGGAATCGCCGCGATCGGCAAATCGGCGGCCGAGGCGAGAGTGGAGAGTGGTCCTGAGCTCAGCTTCCCGCCGGTCGAGTTCGAGACTGACGGCACAGCGCGCATCACTCTGCAATCGCCCGCCTGGCTGCTCGCCCTCGACGACCTTTTCGACGATGCCGGCCGGCGGCGGAGTCTGGAGCAGGCCTATCGCCGCTATTTCGAGCGCTCGGCCGAAGGCTGCGAGTTGATCGACTTCGCGGCTGCCCAAAGCTGGGCGGGCGGAGCGCGGGCCGTCGGGCCACGCTCGCAGCTGACCGACGGCGCCTACTACCCTTATCTTCTGACGCAGGCCGGATCGGTCTTTCGAGTCCGCGGCCTCACCGTCCCGCGCGCTGCGGCATGGGTCCGCAACGGAATGCCGGCGGCCGACGAGCGCCGAACCTGGCGCGACTGTTCGTTCGTGCCGGAGAACGGCTTTGGCGAGGTGACCATGGATTTGCGCGACCTTCGCGAGATCGAGAGCATGAACCGTGTATCTCGACCGGTGTGATTTTTCGCTCCGGCTGGTCCTGCTGTCGGACCTGCACATCGGCGACGGCGACACCGCTTTGCTGAGCGAGCTACGCCCTCGGGCGCGGACCGACAAGGGCGACCCGAGCGTCGCGACGGTTGCGCGCGACGGCACCGGGCTGCCCTACATCCCGTCGACCTCGCTCAAGGGAGCCGTCCGCAACCTCGTCGAGGATGAGGCCCTGGCCCAGCTCCTGTTTGGAGCTTCGCCGGACCGGAATGGAGAGGGCGGAAGCGGGGGACGGCTCATCTTGTGGCAAGCGCGAATGGACAGGCGCTCGCTGCCCGAATCGCTCGACCTGCCCCATTGGGACGGAGCCAAGGCGACCTTCATAAACGCGCATGCGCGGATCGACCGGGACAGCGGAGCCGCCGAAAGAGGCCGCCTGTTCTCTCGTGAATATGTGCCGCGCGGAACGGCCTTCCAGCTCGATGCCTGCTGGCTCGGCGCCCTGGAGGAATTCGAGACGCGGGTATTGCCTCTGTTCGCGGAGATAAGGTCACCGCGGGGCTTCGCCGTGGGCGCGAATTCGGGTGCAGGCTATGGCCGGGCCCGACTGGACGATGAGCAGGTGACCGTCGCCGGCAAATCGCTTCGGATCGATCCCGGCACCCGGATTCCCGAAGTGAAAGAAGTTCAGGAGACGTTTCCGCTGCCTCTCCCCGTCCCTAGGGAGCATTTCGAAGTTCAGATCCACTGCGAAGGCCCCTTCCTGATTGCCGACCCGGTTCGCGCGCAAGGCACAAGCGTGGAATCCGATATCCTCGCGCTGCGCCGCAGTCCGACGATGCCCGAGCTCCTCGGCACGAGCCTCACGGGCTATCTGCGCTTTCGCAGCGGGTGGCTCGAGCAGGTACGGTTCGGCGGGCCGGCAGACGATCCGGATGTGAAATACGTTGCCGGCCGGACCCTATTGACCCGTACGCAGCGTCTGTTCGGGATCGTGGGCTGGGCTGGGCTGTTGAGGATCGTGGACATCGAGCTCGCCACCGTTCCCGGGCCGGAGCGGGCTTATCCCGGAATCCAGTTGGACGACTTCACCCAGGCCGCGATCTTCGGAGCGCTGTTCCATGTCCGGGCCCCGGCGGACGTCGGCTTCAATGTGATACTGGAGCTGGGGGATTTCAGGCGGCGGCCGACCGGCGAGGATCGGCAGCTCCTCGAGGCGCTCTTGGCCGACCTCGCGACCTATGGCCTGAAACTCGGACATTCGGAGGGGGCCGGCTTCGGTTGGTTCAAGCTGTCGGGTCAGACGTTCTCGCCGCATTCGCCGGCCTTTATCAAACGAGGGGGGTCGGCCCATGGCTGAGGCCTGGCATGAGATATTCCGCAACATCACCAACAATTACCGGTTCGTGCCGCTCGATCGGGCGCCGCTCAAAGCCCCAGTCAGAGCGCCCGGCCAGCCCGTCGCGGAGTCCTCGGCAGACGGAAGCACCGCGCCAGCGGACTCGTTCAGCCGTTCCAGCCCCCTCCCTGGGGGAATGAGCGGCATCATCCGGGCGGACTGGATCGCGCGCACGCCGGTGCTTTTCGGCACGCAGCGGGCGGCCCGGCCGCCGGGGCTCGGCCAGCCGGTTCGGGTGACGGAGCCGCAACGGCTGCACGGCGGCCCGGACGCGCCCTATGTGATCCCGGGGCGAGCGCTGCGCGGAATGATCCGCCAGGTCCTTCGGATCGCCACCAAGGGGAAGATCGGCCCGTTCAACGATATCCGACCAACCCGGCGCGACCCCGACTATCAGGCGGCTCGGGTCGGGCGGGACGGGAAGCTCATGCGCGCTCCGCTGACAGGGTGGCTCGTGCTGACCGACGGCGGGTGGATCATCGAGCCGTGCGATTCCAGGCCGGAAAATATACCTGAGGGAATGGCCCGCTTCAGCCTGCTCGAGAAGCACAGGGCTCTGCAGAAATATCTTGCTCGCCCCCAGAGAGACGGCCGGGACCATGAGAGGGACGGCTGGCGCGTCTTCTCGGGACCGGCGAGCGGGAAGCAGATGGATCGTGCCTTTTCCCTTCCGTGGGGCCCGCCCATCAAGGTGTCCGACGAAGCTTTCCGGACTTTCTTCACAGCCTATTCGAGGCCGGGCCGGGGCGGGCTCGTCCCGGACGGGAGCCTTGAGGTCTGGGCCTATGAATATGCGTTCCAAGTAGGGATCGACAGACAGAGAGCGGTTCTCGACGCCTTCAACCTGGTTTCTCTGACGGGGTGGAGCAAGCAGCGCCTCGACAACCCGCCGGGGATCCCGGTCTATTACTATCGGATCGGAGAGAGCGAGCTGGTGATCGGACTGACTCAGGTCCTGCGCTTCCCGTATAAGCGGGCCGTGGGCGACGCGGTCATTGCTGCTCAACCCGACGCGCACGCCAAGTGGCTTGACTGGACGGAGGCGATGCTCGGCCGGATCGACAAAGACGGCGACTCGACCACCGCCCTCAAGGGCAGGGTCAGCTTTGGCTTCGCCTCGGCCGCTCAGTCGAAATTATGGAAGGACGGCGCCTATCTCAAGTCGATCCAGATGCAGCCGCGGCCCGGCTACTTCGCCTTCTACCTTCGTCGCGCGGAACCCGACGCCGGTCCGGCGACCTACGACCGCGCCAATGGGATCGCCGCGGGTCGCAAACGCTACCCGGCGTGGAGCGAGCCTCCCGCTTTGTCTCAGCAATTGATGTCTTGGGGGACTCCGCCCGATGCCCAGGACGAGTCCCCCGCGGGGACTGATAGCTATCTTCGATTCCTGGAACCCGGAACGCACTTCAGCAGCGAAATCCATTTCCACAATTTGCTCGCGGAAGAGTTGGGAGCCCTGCTGTGGGCGCTGGCGTTGGGGGACGAGGATGCGTTCAGTTATTCGGGCGCGAGCCACGGCCGGTTGTGCCATTCGGGAGGCCGCGCTCGGGGCCTGTCGTTCGGAAGCCTGTGGCCCGCCCGGATCAGCCTGGAGCATGTTGAACGCAATGGACCGCCGACGGATTCGCAGACCGCTTCGGGTGGGTCCGACCAGCGCGAGGTCTGCAACGACTGCCTTCGGGCATTTGCCGAGGCGGCCCATGGCGTCGGAAGCCTCAAGGCGCTCAATCAAACGCCGGCCCTGTCCCGCTTGCGGCGGTTCTGCGACCCCGAGCGCAACGGAGTTCCGATCGGCCTGGGCCTCCGCGACGCCAAGACAAAGGACGTATTCCTCGACTATGTAGCCCTTCGGCGAGCGATCGAGTCGGCGACGCGCCCAAAGGTGGAGGAAAACCTGGCGGCGCCGGCCGCGAGCCCCGGCTTCAACGGCAACATCCTCGATTACGGCTCCGATCCATGACAATTCCCCCGCCACGGGACGAAGCTCCCATCCGCATGACCGGCAATGGAAAGTCTGCTCAAACGGAGGCGGACCTCAGGGCATCACTTCACCTCGCGGGACTGACGTGACCCCCGTTTTTTCTCCGGTTGGAGCTAGAGTCTGACCCGAGGAAGAGACGGACGAATGAAGCGGGATCAGTTTTCGGAAGAGCGGATCATTGGCATTTTGAAGGAGGCCGAGGCGGGTGCGGTGGTGACGGAGCTTTGCCGCTGGCACGGGACGTCGAGCGCGACCTATTACGCGTGGAAGGCCAGGTTCGGCGGCCTGTAGGTTTCCGATGCGAAGCGGCTGCGGGCGATCGAGGAGGAGAACGCGCGGCTCAAGCGGTTGCTTGCCGATACGATGCTCGAGAATTCGGCTCTGAAGGATCTGCTGTCAAAAAAATGGTGACGCCCCCCCGCATCGCTTAGTCGGTAAGCGGACATTGCGTCGGCGGGGCCCGAGTCACGACCGTCGTGGCAGTCTGTTGGGCTTGTCGACCGGGAACCGGTGCCACGGATATTCCCTAGCGTACCACACGACCGCCTCGAGCACGTTCCTGCGAAAAGCCTTGTCGTTCCACAGCGCCTTCATCGCCTTTCTGCCCAGGCGCATGCGTTTCACCTCGCCGTTTCGATCGAAGACTCGGCCGGTGTAGGGGTTCAGCTTCGGTTGCCTCCTGCCCTGCCAGTGGCCGTGGGGGACGGAAGGTTTCGGATCCCGATCCTGAGGGTAGAACGTCCATGCTCCCAGTCCGGGGGCAACCGAGCTGAAGTGCAGCAGAAGCGGATCCGACTCCGGCGCTCCCGCGCAATCACGCCAGTCGCCGGTTTCGGCACCATCCCGCTGCTCCGGCACGATATCGCCGTAGATCTCACCGGGGTCCTCGCCGCCGACTTCGCCTTCGAGCGCGTCTCTAAGGTGATCGTCCAGCGAAAGTAGGTTCCCCAGTATCCGAAGGCGAAGCTCCCTCTCCTCCTTGTCGAGAATTCCCAGCGCATCCGAGAGCCGGGTCAGGAACATGAAGTCTCTCGCCGCGTCACGCATCAGGAACTCGCCGTCCAGCTTGCCCCTCTCCCCGCGAGGTTCGTCGAAGGGAGGCTGGACGACGATGGTCCTCCCCTCGGCTGTAAGCGGCAGCCGGGCAGTTGGCTCGACCGTCTCGTTTATTGCTCTGATGCGGTTCAACGAGACCGTTCGCTGTCCGCTGAAGTTCGGAGGAAGGAGCCTCACGATCGGCTCCTCGGGACCGTTGTAGAGCACCTCCCCCACGAGCTGCTGCAGATCGAAGCGGATCACAATGAGGTGATCGGCCCTCAAGTCCGTGTTTCGGAATGCTGGACCGTTGAGGGAGGCGCCGGCCTTCACCTGCACCGATCGGCCGTCGGGCGCGTAGCCGTCCACGGTCCGAGTGTTCCTGGACGCCAGTTCGATACCGAAGAGCTGCTGCGCCACTGCCTCGCCGATGTCGCCGAGAAGATTCCCGTCGAGCGTGAACGTCAACGCAGAGGACCGGTAAAGAGCGCGAAGCCTATCGCGGGCGATGACGATGTCACGGATGGGCTCGGGAATCTGGAAGTACATATGCCTTGAGGTGTTAAGGGGCGAGGTACCGGTGACCGGGCGCCTCACCTTAGGGCCCGAATTCGTCGGCAATCCCGACCGTCACGCTAAGCGTTGAATGTTGCAAGCCCAGCTCCCGACGATGCTGGCCGCAATTCGTTCCATGGTCATGACGCGTGGAGCAGAGGACGGACATTACTAGACGCTCCGCTTGACTTACGACTGTTATCGGCGTGCACCCGCCCACTCGCAGAATGGGCGTTCATTGCGAACGTACCTCGCAACGCGGGGAAGGTCATCGCAGCATGTTCAGGGAAACGCTTGGCAAGGAACAGCTGCAAGCAATTGTCGCTTCGATGTCCAACGTCGACATCGCGCGGCTCCTCTACTGCCAGGAGATGGCTGGAGTCTACATCGCCGTCGGCAGATTCGAGAATATGCTTATTTCGGCCATGCACATGTGCGACCGAGTCAAGGTGCAGAAGGTGCTTGGACCCGACCAGAGCCTCTGGGCCCGCGCGGTGGCCAAAAAGGGCAGTGCTGGAGGGATCGACTCTCGGCTCGCTGATCAAAATCCTCGAGCGACATGACGTCGACAAGACCGACATCGCCTATCTTCGATGGATTAAGGACAAGCGCGATTACTTCGTCCATCGGCTCTTCCACGATCACGTATGACCGGGAGATCTCCACGAGGAGGGCTGCCGCATGATGCGCCGCCGGCTGCTCGCCATCCAGCTCTGGATCGAGCGAGGCGAACGCAACATTTGGCTTATCTTCGAACGAGCTGGATTCGTCGAGCTTGACCGGCTCGCAGATGGCGGCCTTCTCGCCATGAACATGGGCATCTTCGACGACGTCGAGAACGATATCGCGGATGGCGCATCGACCGATCGCACCGAAGCATAAACACGTCGCCGAAGCGATGCAGCAGAGCATTCTCGAATTTGCAATTGGAGCGCTCACGCAAGCCGCATCAACAACTCGGAATCACCTAAACGAAGGACAGCTTCCTAGAGCTGAAGCCGCCTGCCAGCGACCTTTTCGGGTGCAGAGGGTTATTGGCTGATGCTTCTGAAAGACACTCACCCATTCCGACAAAGCCGTTAAGCCATTGACCCACAACAGCGTGACAGAGCACGAAATGTCGGAACGGCCATTGATATCATTGGAGTCGCAGAGGACTCTTAATCAGCGGGTCCCAGGTTCGAGCCCTGGTGCGTCCACCATTTTTCAAGCGCTTACCGCAGACCCGGCTGGCCGTTCCGGGGGAAACTGCCGTTTGTCATTCCGACAAATCGCCGATGCGGCGCCGCTTGGAACTGTGCTCACGCCGCAGCGGGGGGATCGTGCGGCCTCCTCGATAGTAATCGTCCAGAATGGGCGGCTGCATGATCCGAATCTCCTGCCGCCCTCCCTAGCGGCCGCCATTCAGACCCACCGGTCCGGTCGCGGCCGAGCTTGATCGTGCGCCTTTTCTGGCAGCCGAGGCCGGAAACTCCAATCCCGTCACGCGGGCCATGTTTCCGCCAGCCCATGCGGGTCGCCGGCGAGCGCCGAGCCGTTGGTGGCGACGATTTGAGCGTAGAAGCGCGCGCTGTCTTTGGGGGTCCTCGCCTGGCTTTCGTGGTCGACGTGGACGATCCCGAAGCGCTTCGAGAAGCCGAGCGACCATTCCAGATTGTCGAGCAGCGACCAGACCATATAGCCCCTGACGTCGGCCCCGGCCCGGATGGCGCCGTGAACCGCCTTCAGATGGCGGTGGAGATAGTCGAGCCGGTGCGGATCGCGCACCCGGCCGCCGGTGGCGGTCGGGGGATCGAAGAAGGCGGATCCGTTTTCGGTCACGTAGACGGGAGGGTTGCCGTAGCGCTCCTTTACCCAGAGCAGAGTCTCCTCCAGGCCCTTCTCGAACACTTCCCAGCCGGTCTCCGAATAGGTGGCGCCGGGCTGCCGGACATAGGCCGCGCCGACCGGCCAGGACGCCGCATCGGCCCGCATGACACCCCGGGTGTAGTAATTGACCCCGAGCCAGTCGATCGGCTGCGCGGCCAGGGCGAGCTCCTCCGCCGTCCAGTCCCGCCAGGCGGGGCCGAAGACCTCCGCCATCTCCTCGGGGCAGCCGAGGCCGAACAGCGGATCCAGATACTGGCGGTTCATGTAGGCGTCGGAGCGCCGGGTGGCGGCGAGATCCGGCTCGCTGCCGCTCGCCGGATGCTTGGGCTCGAGATTGACGACGATGCCGATCTCGTGCCGGCCGACGGCGCGGTAGCGCTGGACGGCGGCGCCGTGCGCGAGCATCAGGTTGCGCGAGGCGATCGGAGCCTCGAACAAATTGCGGTGCCCGGGCGCGAGGGCGCCGTGGAGATAGCCGCCGTCGGTCACCACCCAGGGCTCGTTGAGCGTCGCCCAGCGCCGCGCCCGCCCGTCGAGCTTGCGGAACATGACCTCGGCATAATCGGCGAACCAAGCCGCGACGTCGGGATTGAGCCAGCCGCCGCGATCGTCGAGGGCCGCTGGAAGATCCCAGTGATAGAGGGTGGGCAGAGGCTCGATCCCGGCTTCGAGCAAGGTGTCGACCAGCCGGTCGTAGAAATCGAGACCGCCCGGATTAACCCGGCCCGTGCCCTCCGGAAGCACCCGCGCCCAGGCGATGCTGAAGCGATAGGCCTTGAGGCCGAGCGACCGCATCAGCGCCACGTCCTCCTTGTAGCGGTGGTAATGGTCGCAGGCGATGTCGCCCGTGCAGCCGTCCGCGGTCAGGCCCGGAGTGTGGACGAAACGATGCCAGATGCTCGCTCCGCCGCCGTCGGCGAAGGGGGAGCCTTCGATCTGGTAGGCGGAGGTGGCGCTGCCCCAGAGAAAGCCCGGCGGAAAGCTGTAGTCGGTGATCATCGGCTTGGGGCTCCAGGCGGGACGGGAAAGGGGGCGCTAGCGAGGCCCGGCGGGCAAGTGAAGCGGAGGGTCAAAGGGCGAAGGCGCGGCGTCCGCTGGCGCCGGTCAGCCCGATGTCGCCGCGAATCCAGTGAAGCACCAATCCCCCGTGCGGAGGCGTCCCCTCCAGCCGGTAGGACAGGATCCCGCGACCCCCCTCGGCGTGAAGGCTATAGCTGAGCGCGCCATAAGGGGTGCGCAGGCGCTCGACTCGAATGCCCTCGCCGTCCAACCATGCACGGGGGATCCCCGCGCCGAGGACCAGCGAGTCGTCCTCGGGCCGTTCGAAGGCGAGGATGTCGAGCACCGCATTGATGAAATCGGACGCTACCCAGCCATGCGGCATGTCACCGATGAAGCGCGGCTCGCGGGGCTCGCGCCCCACGACCTCGGCCCATTGGTTCCAACCGGGCGGCCGGCGATCCGCCATGAAGAAACCGGCCATGGCCAGCGCCCGATCGCGCCAGCCGAGCCGCACCATCGCCCCGACAATGCGCCATTCGTAGGGAGTGTAATCCTTCCACTCGCGGGTTCCGTCTCGCCGAGCCAGCGATTCCTGCCAGTAGCGTTCGAACGTCGCCCGAACCATGGACCGGGGGAGCCGGCGCTGCTCGCCGCCGGGACTGAGGCCGATCGTGGTGGAGGTCGGGTCGAAATCGCCGAGGTCCGCGGCCCCGGGGATGAAGCGATTGCCGAAGACGGCGCTGGTAGCGGCGATGGAGGCGATCAGATCGGTGCGATACGAGTCGATTCGAGCCTCCAGCCGCCGCGCCTCTTCCGGCCGGTCGAGCTCGGCCGCCAGCCAGGCCGCGTCCTTCAGCCCGGTCAGCGCCCAGAAATTGTCCCAATAGCTGTAAGCCGGCTTGGCCGAATAGCCTTCGTGGCTGATCGACGGCGGCAGCAGCCCGTAACGGGGCCGCAATGCGAGCTCGCGCCGATTCTTCTCAGTCCGGGTAGTCTGCCGCAGCGCTTCGATATGATCGGCGGCGGCGCTCACCCGCGGCCACATTTCGGCGAGCCGCGCGGCGTCGGGCGCATAGCGGTGGAGCTGCGCGACCAGATGGATGAGCTGGCCGTGGCTGTCATGCTCCGGCACCGGATCGGCGCCGCGCGCGTCGACGCAGCAGGGCACCTTGCCATTCTCATATTGGAACGGCGCGTACCAGCGCAGGTAACGGTCCGCCGGCTCGGCGAGGCCCATGCGAAGCAGCGCGGTCGACATCATCGTGCCGTCGCGGATCCAGGAGCGGGCGTAGGAGCGCGAGCCCGGCCGAAGCGCCGGTCCCTCCCGCGTGGCAAGGACATGGGAAAGCGCCGTGCGCAGCGTGTCGAACAGCGGCGCCGCGGCGGTCGGACCGGTGATTCGGACATCGCCGAGGGCATCGCGCCAGCGCTCGGCGGCGGCCTCCTCGACCGCCGCAGCGCCGCCGGGCCCGAGCGGCTCCGCCCTCTCGTCGAGCCCGAGGCTCAGAGCTATCTCGCGCTCCTCGCCGGGCCGGAGGGTCATGTCATATGCCAGCCAGCCGGTGGCGAGCCCCGATTCGTCTCCGCTGACCTCGCCGCCGCCCTCGACCGGGCCGCTGTCGAAGCGGTACATGCGGATGTCGGACGTTCCCGGATCGGCCCAAACCCGGGGCACGCCATTGATACGGATCGCGCGACCGTCGAAGCCCAGGCTTCGGATCGGGCTGACGCCACCGTTGATGTTCAGGAATTGCTGCGGCGGGTTTACCTGAAACGGACGCAGTCTCAGGGTCAGCTCGAGCGTCCGGGCACCCGCGCCGTCGTTGCGCAGTCGATAGCGCGCGACCAGGCGGTGCCGCTCGGCGATGGCGGTGATCGTCAGGCGCCAGCCGGGACCGCGCCGTTCCACTGTCGGGATCGGCAGGACGCCGTCGCGAAGCGACTGGACGGACGTGGTATCCGACCAGTTCCAGCCGCGATCCCCCTCGCGGACCATCGGCTCGACCGAGAAGCCGCCGCGGCCGACCTCGATCGCGCCATCCTCGTCGATCAGGCCGCTCTGGCCGCCGTCCGGGGTCGCCACCAGGGTCCAGTAATTCTGCTCGCCGATGAAGCCGCGAGGGAATTCGCCGCGCGGCTCCTCGGCCGCGACGGCGGCGACGAGCGCATTCGTGCTTGCGCCGAAGGCGAGTGGGCGAACCTCCACCTCGGCGAGCGCCGCGCTTTCTTCGCGCGACCGCTGTGTCAGGATGCGGATGAAGCGCGCTTCGCTGTCGGGCATTTGAAGCCAGTCTTCCATGCCGTCGCCGTCGCGGATCGTGAGCGCCCGCCGCCAGGTACGCCCGTCGTCGGACAGGCTGATGTCGTAAGCGGTCGCGGGCAGGAACGGTCTCCGCACCCAGCGCAACACCAGCCCGCCGAACTCGCGCCGATAGCCGAGGTCAAGAGTCAACGACGCCCCCTTAGTCGCCATCCAGGCGGTCGCTCGGTCGCCGTCCACCGCCAGCGCCGCACCCTCGCCGCCGTCCGCGGTTACGATGATCGGCGGCGGCACGGCGGGCGGCACCGGGAGCGGCACGATCTGAAGGTCGTCGACCGCAATCCAGCCGCGGCCGCCGCCGGAGCCCGCCGCGACGACGAACTCGATCGCCGCCGCGCGGCGCAAGATCCGGTCCCCGGTCGGGCCCCAGGCGAAATCGATCTGGCGGCGGCGGATTCGGAGCGTCTGCCATTCGCCGGGCGGGACGTAATCGGCGCGGCGGTGCCACCAGACATTCTCGCCGCCGGCGTCGGTGAGCTTGATCTCGAGGGCATTGGCCGGGCCCTGGCCGCGCAGCCGGAAGCGCAATTCGAAATTAGCCGGCAGTTCGAGGGGCAAGGCGCGACGAAGGAAGGCGTAGCCCGAGCCGCGGCTGAAATCGTAATCGAGCCGCAGCCCGCCCTCGTAGGGCCGCATCGTCCCGGTGACTCCGTCCGACGCCTGCGCCCGCCACGCCACCGGCGCCGCGAAATCGTCGAGCAGCCGCGGTTGCTGGGCGAAGACCGGCCCGGCGATGAGAAGCAGGAGAAGGACGAGGAGCCGGCTCATCCCTTGACGCTGCCGGCCAGCAGGCCCTGCATGTAGTAACGCTGAAGGACCAGGAAGAGCAGAAGCACGGGCAGGATGGTCAGCACCGATCCCGCCATCATCAGCTCATTGTCCTGGACGTGCTCGCGCGACAGCGCCGCCAGTGCGACCGGCAGGGTGTAGAGGTCCTGGTCGACGAGGACGATCAGCGGCCACATGAAATCGTTCCAGGTGCCGAGGAAGGTGAACAGCGCCAGAGTGATCAGGATCGGGGTGAGCGCCGGCGCCACGATCTGGACGAAGATCCGCCCTTCGGAGGCGCCGTCCACTCGCGCCGCCTCGAGCAGCTCGTCCGGGATCGACATCGCATATTGCCGCACCAGGAATATCCCGAAGATGCTCGCGGTCACTGGCACGAGCACTCCGGCGAAGGTATTGATCAGCCCAAGCTCCTTGAGCATCAAGAACAGGGGCAGCATCGTCACCTGCGCGGGAATGACGAGGGCGGCGAGCAGCAGCTGGAAGATGCGGTCGCGTCCCTTGAAGCGCAGCTTGGCGAAGGCGTAGCCGGCGGTGGCGTTGAAGAGCAGCGACAGCAGGGTGCCGAGGCTGGCGACGAACAGGCTGTTGAGGAAGTAGCGGGCGATGCCGGTGGTCTCGAACAAGGCGCGGTAGGCGCTGAGCCCCGGCTCGGCGGGCAGGAAGGGCGGCGGGAAGCGGCTCGCCTCGCCGGGCTGCATCAGCGACACCGACACCATCCACAGCAAGGGGAACAGGGCGAAGCCCGCGAGCAGGCACAGCAAAGCGACGTGGAGGACGGCGGCGCGGCGCGAGCGGTGCATCAGATCGCCCCCCTCGCTTTGGCGATCCGGAACTGGATCATGGTGATGACGAACATGATGACGAAGAGAATGAAAGCGACGGCGGAGGCGACGCCCAGATTCCACCATTTGAAGCCCTGCTCGTACATGAAATAGAGCACGCTGACCGTGCTCTCCACCGGCCCGCCCTGGGTCATCACATAGGGTTCGGCGAAAAGCTGGAAATAGCCGGCCATGGTGAGGATCGAGACGAGCAGCAGCATCGGCGCCAGCGACGGGATGGTGACGTGACGGAAGCGCTGCCAGGCCGAAGCGCCGTCGATCGTCGCCGCCTCGTAGAGGTCGGCGGGGATGGTCTGCAGCCCGGCGAGCAGGATCACCATGTTGTAGCCGAAATTCTTCCACACGGCCAAAAGGATGATTGCGGGCATCGACCAGCTCGGATCGCCGAGCCAGTCGATCGGTTCGATGCCGAGCCGGGCGAGACCGTAATTGATCATGCCGTAGCGGGTGTGGAGCAGGTAGCGCCAGATCACCGCGACCGCGACGAGGGTGGTCACCACCGGCGCGAACAAGGCGGTGCGGAACAGCCCGGAGAGCCGCCGGATGCCGCCGTTGAGCAGCAAGGCGGCGCCGAGCGACAGGCCGATCGACAGCGGCACGCCGACGATGACGAAGTAGAAGGTGTTGGCGAGCGCCTTCCAGAATAGGGGTGTGCCGAACAGCTCCCAGTAATTGCCGGCCCCGACGAAGCGCAAGTTGCCGAGGTCGGCCAGGGCATAGAGGTCGAAGTCGGTCAGGCTGAGGGCGAAGGCGAGCGCAACGGGCACGAAGAAGAACAGGCCGAGCATGAACAGGGCCGGGGCGGCAAAGGCCCAGCCGGCACGGTCGCCCCGGGTCATCGGCCAGCCTCCGGCGCCATCAGCGAGCGCCGCTTCGCGAGCATTCGATCGGCATCGGCGTCGAGCGTGGCGCGGAACGCCGCGGGCGATAGCTGGCCGGCCACGGCGCGCTCCGTCACGATCCGCATCTGCGTTCCGAGCCTCTCCC
>Ga0190273_10000099_pt1 | contig 47812 bp, 39 predicted proteins | sample Popmic504IS_FD_134513 | JGI IMG/M metagenome (GOLD analysis project Ga0190273, IMG submission 134513) | Populus adjacent soil microbial communities from riparian zone of Shoshone River, Wyoming, USA - 504 IS | ecosystem: Environmental > Terrestrial > Soil > Riparian zone > Trees stand | place...
AGACAGCAATCCTGGAGCAGATGAAGTTGAATGGTTGATCACTAATTAAGGTCGACAGGTTTCCACACTGATTAGGGTGATGTGCACTTGAACCCGAAAAGATTTCTGGAAGCAAAAACGTTCAAGGGCTTCTCCGAACTAATCCCGTTCTGGTCGTTTGGGTGAATAACGGACTCCTTTCTAGCCGTTCGCAAACAGGCTCCAATTGATCTGTGAGTGGAATCAGATCTCCTACCGCCGGGCAGGGTAACGCGGGCCATGGACCGCAGCTCGGATTTTCAAGGGGAAACAGACAAAACCTTCAAAAACCAACGTAATAAGGGGAAAAAGATAAAGAGTGAAGGGATAACCCAAAAAATAGAAAGAATAAAAAGCCTTTGTATTAATTGATAAATTTTATGATTGAGGTGTCAGCAATAAATCCACCAAACGATCACTGATGGGGTAACCCGTCATATTTTCAAAATGCATAAACATAGGGCAGGGATTACACTCCAAAAAGACATAGTCCCCCTCAGGCGTCCGGCGAATATCGATGCCGCTATACCCTAGCATCAAAGCATCTGCGGCTTCTCTGCACTGACGACGAATGTCTTCAGGCAGTGTGACCGGCACGATGGCCGCATTGGGATCTCCCCGAAAATCCAAGGTGCTGCTGCGGATTTCCGCCGCAAACGTTTCTTCTCCAATGAGATAGACGCGGATATCCACACCCTCAATCATTTCCTGGAATTGAACTGGGGCTTGGGCCAGCTCTGCAAGCCGATCTTTGCTTAAATCATCGCCGCTTAACTTCTGAGTATGCGCTCCACCACGCACAGGCTTGTAGATCACCTGCCCGTTGAGCTGATCAAAGAAGTCCTGGACCCCGCTTGGATCGTTGCTAATCAGGGTTTGGGGAACACGTAGACCCAACTGATGCATCACATGGCTTTGATACGGCTTAAAAACGTGCATGGCAATCGCGGCAGGCGAATTCAGCCATCGACAAGTTAACATCCGAAAAAAACTGCCCATAGCGGATTCAATTTCTCGATGCGCCATACCTGCTAAAAATTGGTCTGTGATTTCAGGCGGCGTTTGAATACCGTAGTGGTAGCGCCAATACACTGCATTAATGTCTTCCAAAGGAATACGAAGCTGCGCTTGCGTGTCCTCTAAAAAACCCAAGCTTTGCGTAGGGCCTGATGCATTCCCAGCCAACACATTGAGTTTAATTTGGCTTGGAAAACGGCGTGTATCAAAGAAAAACGCGCTTTGGCCTCGTTTTTGAACTTTGCTTAGGATGTAAGCTGCGTGAGCTTCTTCCGGGGCACCCAGGATCATGACAGTCATCATTTTATTATAAATTGCTTTTTGAGCCTGGGCCGCTTAATGATTATTGATTTTGGAAGAGTCGTATCATTTGATCAAACATCACCATCATTTGATTCATCATCTGCTGCATAGTGCCTGAGTCAATGCCATTGCCGTTATTGCCACCACTGTTGTAGCCGGAACCTGGGTAGGGGAAGTTAAATCCATCATTACCGCCGCCGCCCTCTTCCCCGAGCGATTGTGTGGTGAACTGGCCACCGTCGTCGCCACCTTCTTCACCTAAGGCCAATGTGGTTACTTGACCGTCATTGCCGCCACCTTCTTCGCCTGTCATAAGTGTGGTTACTTGACCGTCATTACCGCCACCTTCTTCGCCTGTCATAAGTGTGGTTACTTGACCGTCATTACCACCACCTTCTTCGCCAATGGATTGCGTAGTGACTTGACCACCATTATTACCGCAACGGTCGTTACCGCCGCCTTCTTCGCCTGTCATGAGCGTAGTGACTTGCCCGCCACGGTCATTACCGCCACCCTCTTCGCCAAGAGATTGTGTGGTGACTTGACCACCGCGATCATTACCGCAACGATCATTACCGCCGCCTTCTTCACCGAGGGATTGCGTGGTGACTTGACCACCGCAGTCATTGCCGCCACCTTCTTCGCCAAGGGATGCTGAGGTCATTTGACCGCCACGGTCATTGCCGCCACCCTCTTCGCCAAGGGATTGGGTTGTCATCTTGCCACCACGGTCATTACCGCCGCCTTCTTCACCAAGAGATGCTGTGGTTGCTCCACCGTTGTTACCATATTGATTAGAAGGAACTCGATACTGTGAACTGACATCAAAATTGATAAACAATCGCTCTCTCCTTTAATTCCAATCTCTGAAAAATCACGATTGGAATAACAGCCTAATAATAGTAATAAAAACAATCAATAAAGCTGGATTGTTAGCGACTTTAAATTGCTAATCTTATTTTGGGTATTGTTAAGGACGTTTTTAAGGCAGTCGTGGCCGCTATAATAGAGTGATGTTGGATGCCAATACCTTTATTCTTCTGGTTGCTTTAGCCTGCTTGGTCTCTATTCTGACGAAGTGGTTGCGGATTCCCTACACAATCGCTCTGGTTTTAATGGGCTTAACCGTTAGCGTTACCGGGCAACATACTGGGATGTATTTAACCAAAGAGCTTCTGCTATCAGCTTTTCTGCCTGCCCTTTTGTTTGAAGCGGCTTGGAACTTGCATTTGCGCTACCTGAAAGATCACTGGCTGCCCATTGTCGTGCTATCGATACTCGGCTTACTGATTTCAATTGCTGCCGTTGGTTTTAGCCTGAGTTGGGGTTTACAGTATCCACTGCTGATTAGCCTGCTTTTTGGCGCGATGATTTCCGCGACCGATCCGGTGAGTGTTGTCGCCTTATTTCGACAGCTGAATCTATCTCCGCGTTTATCCACGATTGTGGAGGCGGAAAGCTTATTTAACGACGGCACGGCCGTTGTTGCCTTCCAGTTGATCCTTGGAATGGTATTGGCGGTTACGGCGATGCAGTCTCCCGGTACGCTGGTTTTAACCGGCATTGTCCAATTCTTTGAAGTCGCTGTAGGCGGTGTTTTAGTCGGTTGTGTTTATGGATTTTTCTTTTCCTGGTTGATCAGCAAATTTAACGATCACCTGTTGGAGTTGATGTTTACCATATTAGTCGCCTATGGGTCCTTTATTACGGCTGATCAAATCGGTTTGCCGGGCGCGGTTAGTATTCATTTATCAGGTGTGCTGGCGACGGTGAGCGCTGGCTTGGTGATGGGAGGCATTTGCGAGAACCGGGGAATATCGGAAAGTACTTTGAGCGTCATTAATAGCTTTTGGGAATTTGCAGCTTTTTTTGTGAACTCCATTTTATTCTTACTCATTGGGCTGACGATTCACCTCGATTTTTTAATGGCCAACTGGCAAGCGGTCACTGTTGCGATACTCGCCGTTCTTTTTGCTCGAGCTGTTTCTGTCTTTGCGCTTGTACCGGTGCTCAATCGCTTTACTAAGAAGAAAACGATTTCTTTTTCTTGGCAAACAGTTTTGGTTTGGGGCGGATTACGAGGGGCTTTATCGATGGCGCTCGCATTGAGCTTGCCGACGAGGATGCCGGAGCGTCCTCTGATTCTCGCGATGGTATTCGGCGTTGTCTTGTTTAGCCTACTCGTTCAGGGTTTATCAATTCCTATGCTGCTCAAAAAGTTAGGGCTCTATCGACCTGCAGACATTCTTTAAATTTAAGAAATGAAGGTCAACAATCCGGCAGCAAGGGGGCGGCGACCTGCACGAGATCGAGCTTTAAGAACATCTTGAACTAAAGTATCCGCAGAGCCGACGGGTTTTAATTTGGGAGGCTTTTTGATTTGCTGAGCCAAGTCGCTTTGAAGTTGTGAGGGCGCTCGTTGTGGAAAAACAAGGGTAAGTGATACCGAGCTTTTTTCTTTTTTAAGCTTTCTCTGTGTGGCTTCAGTCCATGTCCATAAGGCTCCCTGAGTCGCGCTGAAGCTTCCCAGGCCTGGAAGACCCAGCCGACCGTTCTGCCCCAAATAGACGCCGATCTGCCCACCATCGGTTTCGTTCATACGCTCTATCAGCCCTGTCATTAATTCGATGGGCTGACTGACATTGACGAGGAGCATCCGAGACAAATCGGCATTAAAAATCCCACTGCAATGAAAGAACGCTTGCGGTGTCGGTAAGGCTTGAAGACTCTCTTTCCAATCTGGATTTTCCCAATCGAAAGCATACCAGCTCAGCCTGCATCCATATTGAGCCGTTTCCGCCTCGGCCCAAGCGGCTAAGCCCTGCGGCTCTGTTCTACTCAGTGCAATCACGTGCCAGCCATTTCGCAAAAGGCTCATACTGGTTTTACGTCCCCAGAAACCGCTGGCACCCGTCACCCATGCAATTCGGGATTCTTTATTAGAAAAAGTCATCGATCTATTTCCTCATTATTTTTCTTTGACTAAAGTACCGACCGCAAAATAATTATTACGTTCTACTGCTTCCAAGCGCCAGCCGAAGTCCTCAGCCCATTTTGCGAGTTGTTCAGCGGAACGCGGCACTAAATCCCAGGATTTTTTATGGAGATCGATCATGGTTTCTTTGAGTAAACGAAGATCGGGGTGATGTTCCTGAATGGTGAATACCCAACGGGCACCGGGCTTGGTAATAGCGGATCCATTTTTAAGAACCTGGTGGATTTCCGTCTCTTCCACAAGAATGTCAAAAAAGCCGGAACTGACCAGGATATCTGCATGTTGAGTCGGCAATTCTTCTTTAATAAACGCATTGGCTTGCTGAAAGTGGATGTCCTCTCGATTCAATCTTTCCGCCTTCTTTTTACCGGCCTGGACGGCTTCTATTTCAAAATCCCCCGCAATAATCCGGGCACGATTTTCGGGCAACGCAAAAAGATAGGAGCCAAGGCCCGCTGCAAAATCAAAAAGGAGAGGATGATCATAGTGATTAATAGCCTCATTGAGTTGTCCAATTAAAAATTCCCGGCGAGAACGCACGCCGTTCCAAACGTCGTGAGAAATAAACTGTTTGTCCAAAAGCCGCCCGATAGGAGAGATGCCTCTGGGCTTGTTTTCGTAGATGTATTCCAACATCAGGCCGGAATCAAAACCGGTGCGCCAGCCGAGACGAATCCCGTCACTGAGCCTACCTACGGTATTGAGTAATAATCGTGTCGCTGCGTATTGCATAGTATTCTCCTTAATTAATTAACTTAATTTGATGACCTTATTGTGACGGATTGAACAGTCGATTGGTTGAGCCATTGTGACACTTTATGTAACTGTTTCATTGGGGTGAACATGTGTGGCGAGAGGCGAACATAATCCCCGCGCTTGGCCATAATAATGCGTTTATCGTATCCAGCTTTAACCAGTCGTTCCGCTTGCTTGGCTCCGGGAGCGAAGGACACGATGCCGGACCATGCCTTTGGGCAGGAGACGACGTGTAATCCCATTTCCAAAAGCTGTTCGTGAAGATAATCCCTGCGCTCTTTTACTTTTTCGGTAACGGTAGTCCAACCCACCTTATTGAAATAATCGAGGCTGCTTTCAAAACGCGTAAGCGCAGTCGGGGTAATCCAGCCAATTTCCCAGCCGCGTGCCGTACAGGCCATACCGGAGCTGATATCCGCCGGAGTATTGAGTCCCAACCAGTTGGGAAAAGGGGGCTTAAGTTGTGATAAAACCCGATCGCCTAAAACCACGATGGCCAATCCCAAGCCGGAAACCAGCCATTTTTGTGTGCCTGCGCACCAGAAATCGATATCTGGATTCCAACTCGGTTTAATTCCGGCAGATTGAATCGCATCCACGCAAGTCCAGATATTTTTGGATCGAGCTTCCGCAATAATGGTTTTCCAAGGTGCTTCAATTCCGCTGCTGTAATTGACGGTGGATAAGCTAATGAGTCGAGTTGACTCCGGCCATGGCGTGTTCCAATTTGTGATTCCTTCTGCTTTGGCTTCGAGTTTTTCAAGGGCTTCCCATGCTTGGATATTGGAAGCGAAATCATCAGCCGGATACAATGCAGTGTCGCCCGTTTGCCAGGGAATTGCATGGGCGACCATACTCAAGGCCATACTGGTTGAGGGGAAAAAAGCGACTTGGTGAGCACCGCAACCGATCCAAGCAGCGACTTTTTCACGAAGGCGATCGGTCTGCTTGGCGTAGTGGGGCAAGCCCATATTTCCGAAGAGTTCGGGCGCCCATAAACTGCGGAGGTAGCTGGCGGGTCTGAGGGGCGCGAGTCCGGCGTAATTGACATAGGTAATCATCGCTTCTTTCCTTTTCTAAGGAATGGGTTTATACATCGAGTTGTCGGATTGCTTTAACCGAGCGTTGAATCCGGAGAATTAAAGTCAGGATGCAACCGAGGCTCATAAGTGATGTGAGATCCGGCCACACGCAAACGTGAAAACTGGCCAATATGCAACCGAGGATTAAAATCGCCAGTCGATCCGTTTGTCCGCAGGGGCCAACCGATTGAGTCGGACCACCGGCTGCTAATCCGAGTAATCCAAAAATCTGAACCCACCCTGTGAGCACGATGAGAACGACTAAACTGAGAGGGATGATATGAGGAGCGAGTCCGAACAAAATAATAATGTCGGTAAATTCACCCGGAAGGCGATTCAGATAAGCGCCCAGGTGTGAGGTTTTGTTGTATTCTTCCGCGATTAATCCGTCGAGTGTGTTGATGACCATACGACTCATAATCGCGAGCATCGCGGCAATCCAGAAACCTTTGAAAAGGCAGTATGCCGCGATTAAACCTGGAACAATCGCTAATAAAGACAACGCATTGGGAGATAAGTTTTGAATCCCGGGGATTTTTTTGAGGACGGCGCGCAATTGGTATTTGCTTTGGTACAATCCTAGATCAGGCTTAAAAGAAGTTTTTTTATTTGAAGCTTTAATCTCCCCTCCCCCCATTGCGGGGGATTCTCCAGCCGTTTCTCGTGAGAGATTACGGATGAGGATGTCCGTAGGGACTGGATTAAGGGTTGGGGGGACTTCATTATTCATAGGTATAACTCCTTTTCTAAGTGTTGGACTAAAGCGTTGATATCGTGACCGTGATACGGGATTCCAAAACGAACTTGAATTGGGCTAAAGGGTTTCCATTGCTTGCTGTGGACCGGCCAGGCGATATCGGTTCCAGTCAGTTGTGCGGGTAAAATCGTCCATTTTTCTTTGAGCAAACATTTCAACAAACCCGTGTGGATTTCGGTTTCGTGCCGACTGCCGCTGGGATAAAAGAGAATCCAGCCCTTGTCGATCTTCTTCAAGCTTTCGTACCAGTGGCGAATACTCAGGAATCCACTGTCGCGATTAAAGGCAATGCCCTGGCAAAGGAGAGAGGCGAGTAGGGCTTTGGGCGTGCTTTTAAAGAAATAATCTTCGGCCGCTAAAACCGAAATTTGTTTTCGCTGTGGATAGGGTAAGGCTGCGAGTAAAGTAGCCGTATCCAAGTGAGATTGGTGATTGGCGACAATGGCGACTTTTTGAGCCGTGGGTAAATTGCCTTGTACACTTAAACGAAATTGAGTGCGGATAAAAAGAAAATTGAACCAGGAGCCAAGCCAGCGCAATCCATCCCAGCTTAAGTCCGCATTGCGAGGGAATTGTCCGAGCCGTTCCGAAAGGCTGGCTTTAGCATCTTTTGCGGGATGATACTCAAACTGCATGGCGTACTTCCTTGTGACACGCCATATTGCAGTTTGGCTTCAAATTATCAAGAGTGGATGTCCCCGCTACCCCTTCGGGAGATTCTCCAGCCGTTTCTCGTGAGAGATTACGGATGAGGATGTCCGTAGGGACTGGATTGAGGGTTGGGGAGAATTCCGTACTTTGCTTGATTAGTACACGTCGAACAGCGTGGGTCACCGGATTGGTATCTCGACTTAAATCCTGCTCGTGTAAAGCGTAAGCCCTTTGTTCTTCTTCAACGGCTTGTATGTCTTCCTGGAATACTTTTCGGAAGGTGCCTTGATTCAAGATAGATAAAAGAATGGGTTCAACGATTGGCAGCAGAAGTTTTGTAACGGTTGACCATGGCAGGATGTGCGGGAAAAAGAAGGTGGAAAAAACGGATGTTTGATTTGTATGCGTTGGGATATAGGTGACGAAGAGGTAGAATCCGCCGCCTTCCTCATAAATGTGAATGTAGGGATAGTCATAGCGGATGATGATGAATTTTTCTTTTTTATTGCCGGTAAAAAGCCGCGCGAGTGGATTAGGCGTATCTACCTGGTAACGCGCCAATATCTGACTATGGGTTTCTTCCAGTGAAACGAGGCGAGGATTCGCCCAAGGTTGTTGCGCTTGATGCAATTCCGCGTGAAATAAATCGGTCGCGTTTTCAGTGATAAAGCTGTAGTGGCAGTTGACGGTTCCTTCCATCGGAATGCGATAGTAACCTTCAACGTTATTAGCGGGAGGAATATGAGGTAAGCGTGTTTGATCCGCGAGAGCCGAATCACCGGGGAAAGCCCAAACCCAGCCCGCATAAACTTGCGATGGAAAAGGCTTGAGGTTGAATCGATTTTCCTGGCCGGGCATTGCATCTAGGGACGTGCACTCGCCCGTATTGGAGGCGAAACGCCAGCCATGATATTGACACTGAATTTGATCGTTTTTGACTTGCCCCATGGTACTGAGTCGAACACGTTTATGGGGGCATGCATCTTCAAAGACTGCATACTCACCATTTTTTTGTTTTACGGCCAGCAGTTCCAAATTACCGATCCGTGTGCCGCGTAACTTGGATTTCGACATATTGTCGATGTGAGCGACCGGCCACCAACGATTTAAATTGACGCCACATTGGCGTATATCAGTTTTTTTCTGCGAATTATTTTTAGTGTTGCTTCCCGTTTTTTGATTTACTATCCCCTCCCCCCTGGCGGGGGATGGATTAAGGGTGGGGGGGACTTCGTTTAATTTTTTCATTTTAAATCTCTCCTTAGTAGCCGAAGCCTTGGTGGAAGAACCGGGCCGTGTGAAAAAAGACGGGAGCAACCCAGAGCAAGCTATCGATGCGATCCAGGATGCCGCCGTGACCGGGAAGTAAGGTCCCGAAGTCTTTGATGCCGAGATCGCGTTTGAAGGAACTCATCACCAAATCGCCGATTTGTCCGCCGATGCTGATGATGCAGCCCGCGAGTAAAACCAGCCACCATTCGAAGTGAGGGAAGGCAAAGTGCCAATTCAGGAAGGCGATGGCGATACTGCTAAGCAGGGCTAGTAGGCTGCCTTCAATCGTTTTTTTAGGAGAAATCGATGTGAAGTGCGTTTTGCCGAATAGCTTGCCCCAGAGAAAACACATCGCATCGTTAAATTGGGTAAAGATAAGAACAAAGAGGAGATAACCCATTCCGTATGAGGATTGTGCCAGGTAGCCTAAATGCCCCAGGAACCATCCGAAGTAAATGAGCCCGACAATCGAGAGAGCGACATTCTGGAGCGCATTTTTGGATTGATTTTCTAAAACCGGCAATGTAGCCAGTACGGCAGAACCCCAAACGGGTATTGCCATAAATAGCCCGTAGCGGTGACCCATACTGCTAAGGGCCATCATTCCCATAAAGAGATAGACGACGATGCAATAGATTTTTTGCTCATAGAGTCCCGTGCTTCTGGCGAACTCTTTAAAGCCATATATGGACATTAAAGTCACGGCGATAATCCAGGCGTTCGCGTCCAACCAAATGGGTATTAGAAGACACGGAATTAAGATGGCCCAGGTGAGGTACGGTTTTTTGGCGACATCTAAGGGTTTAAGCCAGATGAAAAGACCGAGACTGGCATACAAAACAATTATGACAGTTGTATAGAATTGAACGATGGAAGTGGGGGCCACAAGATCCGGGATATCAATCAGAGAAGCTGGATTCAACATAACTTGTCTTTCATTACTCAGTGATTTCAGAGTAATGCAATAGACAGTTGAATTGATGTGTACTAGTACAGTTTTTTAAACTGTACTAATTGAGATTTGTTTTTAAGGAGGGGATTGAGAAAAATTTGAATATCGTGATTTTGTGATCGGCTACAATTTATTAACTATCATTGAGGAGCAATCAATGCGTGATGAACTTCCGTCACAGGAAATTTTTGATTCGGTATGTGAACTTTACGAAACCTTTAAGAAAAATACCATTAAGCTTCCTGAAGGCTTTTCTGAATATGAGCTGGCTCTTGTTGCATTAGCATCAAAAGCTATTACTCATACTCGTGAGGCATTGCGATTATTTGTAGAGCATGGGGCAGTAGGGGAAGCAGCAATTCTTTTACGATCAGCTTATGAAGCTACTGTAGTATTTTTGTATTTGAGGCTACACCCTGAAGATTTCTGTAAATATAAAGGCTATTCAGAGCTGGTAGAGTTGAGAAATCAGATGGAAGTACTAGAATTGGCTGGAGATTTGGATGAGTCTGCTAAGAATGAACAATTAGATATTAATAAAAGGCAACGTATTAAAATTCTTAATAATAACTTTCATAGTTATTACAGTTTATCTGAATATGATTTGCATAATCTTTCCTTACTAAAGAAAGTATCAAACAAAGCACATTTTATAAATTTTGGAGAGATGCAAAAAAAATTGTTAAAAGATGAGTTCAGTTCTGGGCTCGTCACAACTGCTTTTCAGGTATATAACTTAGGTTCTCAGATGGCTCATTCTCATTACAGTATGACGGTGTGTACCTATGTTCTTGATCGATCGCATCCGGTTTATAACGTTTATGACATTGCTAAGCAGATTGCAGTTTTATTTACCTGGAATGCCCTTGGCATGGATAAAATTGGGTACATGAAGGCCGGTTTCCCGCAAATTATTGATCCGTTATTTAGACGTGTATTAGATCAAATTCGCACAGAAATTTCTGCTTCATCATCTTAATACAGTGAATCTAGCTAAAAAATCACGCCCAAACCTTAAAAAGGCTTAGGCGTGATTTAGGGGGTTGGTTGAGAGCTATAAATTAGCGATTAGCTGAATTAATGGATACCACCAGAGGCTATGAGTTTTTCGCCGGTCATCCAACGGGACTCGTTGGAAGCAAGGAACACCGCGATATCGGCGATATCATCGGGTTGTCCGATACGACCCAGGGGTGTTTGAGCCACGATTTCTTTTTCCATATCGGAACCGATGATTTGGAAGGTTTTCGTTCCTTCTGTTTCTACCAGTCCGGGATTGATGGTATTAACGCGGATTTGTTTCGGACCCAACTCTTTAGCCAAAGAACCGGTTAATGCATCTACAGCACCTTTTGTGGCTGAGTATACGGCGCTATTGGCAGGTGTAATGCTGGTGACGACAGAGCTGATATTGATAATACTTGCACCGGCTTTCATGTGGGGAGTCGCAGCTTGAGTGGTGAGTAAAAGACCGAGAACATTGATGTTAAATTGTCTATGGAAGTGTTCTTCGGTAATCCCTTCGATGGGGGCCCATTCGTATACACCGGAATTGTTCACAAGAATATCGATCTGGCCGTAGTTTTTCACAGCGGCATCGATAATGCCTTGTGCTTCAGCTTGCTTGGAAACATCGCCACCCACGGCAACCGCTTTACCGCCATTGCTGGTGATTGAAGAAACAACTGCATCCGCACCTGCTTTACTGGAGGCGTAGTTCACGACCACGGAAGCGCCTGCCTCTGCCATAGCTTTAGCAATTGCGGCTCCGATACCTTTAGAAGCGCCTGTTACAACGGCTACTTTGCCTTCGAGTTTTTTCATCAATCTATTCCTTTTTTCATAACTCGCAATCGGCCCACCATGTAGTAGACCGGTCGTCTATAGATTAGATAATAGTCCCTCTCTCTACAAAATACAAGAGGGCAGATGAAATCTATTTTTGAGAAGTAAAATTTGTGCTGTATTGAGGCCTTATCCTTGCATTTGATTTGTTGAGTTCCGTTACAAACTAACAGCAAAATAATAAAAAATGTTTATATATTACTAAGGAACTATTGATTTAGTTAGGGGTTTCATGGGGTTGGAAGGTGCATTTTGCGCCTCAAACAGTATTTTTAGTTTTTAGCGTGGGAATTTAGAAAAATGGCAATCGATGATGCTTATCAACGGTTATATGGCAATCAGGGTCCGCCGGGATACAACAGCGGAAGCCCCGGAGGGGTTGCTACTCAAAACTACGGCTCTCCTCCTGCCTCTGCTTGGGGTGGGAGTCCTATCGATCTAACGGGTGGAAGCAACTATGCGAGCTTCTCACAAGGTTATCCTGATCAGTCGCAAGCTTATAATATTTTTCCAGGTGCCTCACAAGGTTATCCTCAAGGATACTCCCAGTATCCCGGCGGCAATTCACAATACCCCGGTGGATACTCCCAGTATCCCGGCGGCAATTCACAATACCCCGGTGGATACTCCCAGTATCCTGGCGGCAATTCACAGTATCCCGGCGGATACTCACAAGGTTATCCTCAAGGATACTCTCAGTACCCCGGTGGATATTCACCCGGGAGCCCAGGTGACTTCGAGACAGACAGTCCTGGTCCTACACACATAAATCCTACTCATGATCCAGATCCAAGTGATCATAATACTCATTCCCCGACACCGGCCGATACCAACAAACCTAAGGGTGGCGATAAACCTAAAGGTGAGGATAAACCACCAGTACCGAAACCTCCGGATGTATCGGTTCAGGCCAATATGGATACTCGCCTTGATTATGTCAAAGCGCATTTTAGCGAGTTTGATACGGGTGCCGATATTGGAAAAGCGGATGGTAAATTTTCGGTCAAAGATTTAAACAAGCTGAAAGACGGTCAGGGGCAGACGGCTGAGGTTGCTAAAGAACTTCTGAAAGATGATGTCATAGGCAAATTGGGTGGCGATGATGGCAAAATCAGCACGAAAGATATCGAAGACTACCGTGATAAAAATAATACACCTTCAGATGGACAAATTAATGCTGACACGAAGCAGCAAACTGAAGGAGACTGCGGATTCCTGTCAACGACACGTGGAATAAGTCAGACAGATACAGGACGTGCCTTTATTAAACAAGCCATTAAAGCTAATGATGATGGTAGTTATGACGTTAAGTTTGCAGGTGCTGATAAGACTTATCATGTCAGCAAAGAACAGTCTGAGAAAGGAAATTGGGCTAAAGGGGATATTGATATGCAAGTTTTAGGCTCCGCTGCAGATGACTACTTTAAGGAGAATGGTGAAGATGGGGTCGAAGGAAAAAGTCATCCACAAATAGCTCAATTGTTGACCGGGTCAAACCCAAGCCAAAGTAAACGCTATGGTGGAGACCTTTCGCAAGACGATATTAAAAAAGAATTATTGAATGCCTCTCCTGAGATTGGCAAATCAAAAGCTGTGACGCTATATGGTGGTGTTGGTGACAATTCCAGCTGGAAAGCGACGGATACTTCCCACGTATTCCAGATTGAAAGCGTTGATAAATCTTCAGGGACGGTAACCTACACTAATCCTTGGGATTCATCAGTAAAACACACCATTTCGGTCGATGATTTATCGAAACAAATTGCAGACAATGAGGCTGCCAACGTTGAAATAACAACTTTCTAACGCGACCGATATAAGGCAGCTAGCCATCAAGGCTTTTGAATTTCGGATTGAGGTTTCGAGCCACTGATAAAGGTGAAAGTCCTCATTCTTAATTTGTGCTGACTATCAGGTACACCGATGACGCCCAATCCAATAGCGAGCGATATGGCAAGGCAGGACGCGTGTATCCGGTAGCCTTTTACCTGGTTGATGGAATGCACATGCAGCCAATACTGAGCACTGGAAAAAAACTAACCAGAGACCCGGCAACAGCCAGGACTGTTCCGATCCAATGTCAGTTCAAATCAGATGCCAATGTGTCTTTGCAAAAACATGCACTTATGGATGTAAAAAAGCGCCTCTTAAAATCTAGGAGGCGCTTTTTGAATGTCGGGATTTATAAGTGCTTATCGTTTGAGGTAAGCACCTTCGCAACGAAACCGAGTTAACTTGGCTTCACTGCGTTTCTTTTTATTTTGCGTATTCGGTGTATCCGCCTGAACAATGGCCCATCTCAGCAAGCGGATAGGGCGTTTAAGCCGTGCCAAAAGCTGTGCCTCAAGCCATCGCGTGGGCGATTGCGCCTGTAAAACCTGCTCAAGGCCTTGGAGCTCCAAACTGAAACTCTCGACTATGGGGCTGGTTTTAGGGGGCGATGCATCCGCGTCAAAAGAGCGGCTGTTAGAGGGAGAAGATGAAGACATTCCGATCTCAACAATCTATCCCTGAACGGGAATTGGGGTGATTTATTCTACTGTAACACTTTTAGCTAAGTTACGGGGCTGATCGACGTCTTTGCCTAAAAATTCAGCCGCGTAGTAGGAAAACAGTTGCAGGGGAATCGTTGTCAGCAAAGGCGAGATTGATTCGGGACATTCGGGAATCAACACGATGTCTTCGAAGGTGTCCGCTAACTCACTGGGGATCGGTGTGTTGGTAATCGCGATCACGCGTGCCTCACGGGCTTTCGCCTCTTGGCAATTGGAGATCATTTTTTCAAAAACAGGACCTTCTACCAGAACCGCAACCACGGGAATGGCACTGTCCAACATCGCGATAGGACCATGCTTTAATTCGCTGCCGGAGTAAGCTTCGGCGTGGATGTAGCTGATTTCTTTCAACTTCAATGCGCCCTCCTGAGCCACTGCGAAGTTGGCACCACGAGCAATGTAAAGGACGTCTCGGGCACTACCATATTTTTTAGCAAGCATCTGGATTTGGTCTGTTACCTGGCTGAGTAGAGCTTCCATCCGGGCGGGAATTTTTAAAAGCTCTTCTTTCAGGGTTTCAAGTTGCTCTTTAGACATGGATTGACGAACTTCAGCTAAGGTTAAACCGAGCAAGTAGAGCGCACTGACTTGGGCGATAAAGCTTTTGGTCGCTGCAACGGAAACTTCAACACCGGCACGTACAGCGAAGACAAAGTCGGCTTCGCGGGCCATTGTAGAGTCTTCACGGTTGGTGAGCGTTAAAACTTTTGCGCCTTGGGCTTGGCTCAAACGAAGCGCGGCCAGCGTGTCTGCCGTTTCACCGGATTGAGACAAGGTAACAACCAGGTCGCCTTCTTGAATGCAAGGCTTGCGATAGCGGAATTCACCAGCGGCTTCAACAGAAACGGGTACGCGGGCTAACTCTTCAATGAAGTACATCCCGGCCAAACCGGCATTGAAGGAAGTACCGCATCCAATAATAACAATACGCTTTGCTGCCGCAAGCGCTTTATCGAGCCCGGCAGCTTGGACGGCTTCCAGGGAACCTGAAAGATCAACAGGTTGCTTAGAGCCATTGAGGCGTCCGCTGAGCGATTGACGAAGAACATCCGGTTGTTCGTGGATTTCCTTCATCATGAAATGTTTGTAGCCTTTTTTGTCGATTAAAAGCGGATCCGCGCTTACAATTTCGACTTTGAAATCGATGGGAGTGCCATCTAAGGTGGTAATTTGAATTCCCTTGGGGCCCATTTCAGCGACTTCACCGTCTTTAAGGTAAATGAGTTTGTTGGTATGGGGAACAATGGCAACCGCATCACTGGCCACAATGTATTCAGGTTTGCCGTGCGCGTCTTCACTTAAGCCAATGAGCAAAGGTGCTTGATTACGCACTGCGTAAAGGCTATCAGGAGATTTGCGAGAAATGACGGCAAGGGCATAGGCACCTTTTAAGCGAGCAACCGCTTTCAAAAGCACTTTGCGCATATCTGATTCTTGGCTAGAAAGGCTTTCTAAAAGGTGAACGATACTTTCGGTATCGGTTTCGCTATGGAAGGTGTGGCCTTGAGCCTGGAGCTCCTGACGGAGCTCATAGTAGTTCTCGATAATACCGTTGTGAACCAAGGTAATTTCTTCCCGGTTACCGGTATGGGGATGAGCGTTGATTTCATTGGCGATGCCGTGGGTTGCCCAACGAGTATGACCAATCCCGACTTGTTTTGAACCTTGGATTCCAGCATAGGCGGAAGGCGGCAATAAAGCTTCCAAATTGACGAGCTTTCCAGAGGCTTTATAAATTTGAAGCAACTGGTTATCATCCAGGTAAGCAACTCCTGCGGAATCGTAACCACGGTATTCTAGGTGGCGTAAGCTTTCCACGATCAGAGGAACGGGTGAGCGAGAACCAAGATAACCAACAATGCCGCACATGCTTTGGGACGTCCTTAAACTATATTGCACAAGAAATTATACTCGGAACGCGATTTAAAATTGCTAGCAAAACCCAAAAATACACCCATACCCTATCAGTATAAGCTGATTTTATATCCTGAGTGTATCTATACTTACTGACTTTCAAAGAAAGAGGAAGGGGTATGCAACCCAAAGATCCTCATCAACAATTGCAGATTGCACTAGATCCGCAAGAAGTCGAGATACTAATGAGCCTCGGGAGTTTGAATCAGATAGTGTAAGCGTAGAACCTTGACGTGCTCCTATTACATCTCGTGTTGGAATGGGTATCCCTTTTATCAAAAGCTGTCAAATGAATACGTCATTTTGTTCAGCTGTCGATTGGCCTTGAGGGTGGCAATCCCGGTAAGTAAGCTAGCCAAGGGTATGATGAGCATTCCCCAGATAAGACCGTTAGGAATTTTTGTCACGCTTACGAGATCACTGATGATGCCTACAATGAGGGGCCCAAGTGCAGGCCCAAAGAGCCCGGATCCTATTAATACCAAGCTGGAGGCTATCGCTTGTTTACCACTTCCTGCAACTAAATGAGCGCTTCCGAAGGCCCACGGTAATAAGAATGAAAACGAGAGCATTCCCGGCACAAATAAAACTAAGGACATCCATCCCGTAGGTGAGAACAGCGCGATAAGTGTGGTGATACTTGCAATCAAGAAAAGAATGGCAGGCTGTAGCAATAATCCTTGATGACCGTTGCGAATCGCTCGATCAAAGCCACGTCCGCCCAAACATGTGCCAACAATACCCGTTAAGCCCTGAAGAAGTCCAAATGCCAACCCGGCTTCACTGGCACTATAGTGGTGAATTCGAATCAAGAATGGGCCAACAAACATATAAAATGGCGCTGACGTAAAACCGACAATGATTGCCGCAATAAATAACCACCGGAAAGCCGGAGATAAAAGAAGCTTAAAGCTTGATTGTATAAATGGCTCGTTATTGGCTTTTATTTCCTTTAATGGTGATGTTGATCCAAGCCCCAGCATTACAAGCAAAGCGATCGCCATACCCAGGCTCCCAGCTCCCAATAGTGCGATTCTCCAGCCGTAAATATCATTAAGCCATCCGCCGACTGAGAAGCCAATCATGGCTCCTAAGGGTAATCCCATAGAGAAAAGCCCCATTGCAGTGCCGCGATTCTCGGGTCTGATTTTTCGGGCAATAATCGCGTGTCCTGCAGGGATGCTACCGGCCTCGCCAAAGGCTACGCCAAAACGGGTTATAGCCAGAAACAAAAAGCTGCTCGCAAATCCTCCGAATGCTGTCATAATGCTCCAGGCTATAATGCAGACCAGCATGACTATTTTGGGTGACCCTTGATCAGCTCGACGAGCCAGTGGCAATGACATGAGCGAATAGCAGACGGAAAAGGCGACACCATTCATAAGGCCAAGTTGAGTGTCGCTTAATCCCAGGTCCTGCTTGATAGACTCTGCCATAATAAAGGGGAGGATGCGATCAATCTGGCAAAGTGTACTGACTAGAAGAAGCACAATTTGAGTAGTGCCAGCACGCCATCCTGATAAGAATGACGGAGACTGTGAAATGGGGGCAGAAATCGAATTCATAAAGTCAGCCTATTGTTTGCTTGTTTTAGATGCGAGGAATGTCGTTTCAGTGAGACATTCTGAAATTTCCCATAGGCGGGAATTGTTCACGAAATCCAGTGCCTGTTTTGGAATAGCGGCTTCTGCAGGCATTCCGCGCATTTCGTATAACTTGTCCGGACCGTAATAGGCGCCGGGTTTTGCTTTAGGGGAAGTGGCAGCAAAGAGAGTGGGAAGCGCTCCCTGGGAGGCCGGTTGAAAAAGGAACCACAGACAGGTTCGCATCAGGCCCCGGATACTCCATCGTCCGGGGGCATTATGTAGTAAGTCAGTTCGCGAAATGCCGGGGTGTGCGGCAATGCTGGTAATACCCCAACCTTCTGCCTCACTCCGTCTCTGTAGTTCAAAAGCAAACATCAGGCATGCCAGCTTTGATTGACTGTAGGCCTGCATCGTTTTATAGCTTTGTTTTGACTGTAAATCATTAAAGTTAATCTTGCCCTGCCGGCTGGCAATGCTCGACAGGGTTACAACCCGGGCTTTATTTCCCTGGTGGAGCAGAGGTAGAAGTTCTGCCGTAAGGGCAAAGTGACCCAGATAATTGGTGCCGAACTGTAATTCAAAGCCATCTGAAGTTTCCTGCCTTTTGGGAGGTGTCATAACAGCAGCGTTATTGATTAGCAGGTCGAGACTGCTCAGTTGTTCTCGCAGTCTGGTGCCGAAATTTTTGATGGATTTGAGATTGGCAAGATCCACCTGTTCAAAACGAATTTTCGCTGTCGGCACGTGGGCTTGGATTTTAGCGATAGCGGCTGCGCCTTTTTGTGCATTACGACCTGCAATAATGACCTCGCTTCCTGCACGTGCCAGCGCTAAAGCGTCCTCATATCCGAGACCTCCTGTGCCTGTAACGACCGCTGCACGCCCCTTTTGAGACGGCATATCAAGGACAGTAGTTTTGTGTTTCCTTACGGCATGGCTGCTCACTGTTCGTATCATCGATATCAATCCTTTTCTATTTTAATTGTCTGTCTAGACAGTCATTTTAAAGTAAAAAAATTTAAATAACTGCTCGCCAAAAAGTTTCAAATCCAAGTTTGGAGTGTTGCTTTGCATTGGCTGGGTCTTTAATCATAAAATCCATTGTTATATCCGCCAGAGAGTTCATAAGGGCTCCGGTGAAGCTGAAGGGGGCATCTTTTAGAGGACCGGCCTGTCTTATTTTCTCAATTAAGTCGCCCATAACGGCAAATTTTTTATCAGCGATTGCTCGGGTTTCCGGGGTTATATCGTCACAAATCCGGAGTTGTTCCAAGGCTCGTTTTTTTTCAGGGTTGGATAAAGCCCACTCCACCCAGTTAGACCAAACCTGTAATACCTGCTGCCGAAGCGAACCCGTTTCAGGAAAATCGTCCATAGCGGAGGATATCATGTCTGATTTCAACTCGAGATAAAGCTGGTTAAATAAATCAGTTTTTGTTTCGAAATAGGTGAACAGAGAACCATTAGAAATACTGGCCTCTTGTGCGATTGTGGCCGTTGGCGCACTAAGGCCTTGTTTAACGATGATGTGGGTTGCTGCATTCAGGATGGCAGCCCGCTTTTCTTTACTTTTTTGTCTAGCCATTATCTAATTTTAATATTGACTGACTAGATAGTCAATATTAAAAAATGGTTTTCGTAAAACTGTGTTCCTGACTCCGGTGCATCCTGTAACTGCGAGTGCATTACGTTAGTTTTAAGGAGTGGAGGCATCGGGTAGATATCACCAATAAGGGGGGTACTCGGTTGGCTATCCTTAATCGACAGAGGAATTGCCGCTTTTGGGTTAGCTTTCTACAATGAGTCATAATGTCAGAGTACATATAGATTTTTTAGAGTAGGAGTTGCCGTATGAGCAAATTGATGAGTAAAGCTAACCTGGGTGTTTTGGATCGGTTGATTCGGGCCTGCATTGGTTTGGGAATTATTAAACAAGGTATTGATACAAAAGGCTTGTCAGGCTTATTGATGATTGGTACCGGCATCGGTATGTTGCTTTCAAGCGCAACGGCAAGCTGCCCCTTGATGACCCGTTTCGGGCTTTCAACCCGTCCGGAAGACAGTAATTTCATCGGTGGAATGGCACAAAAATTGGCTCCTATTGTAGGCATTGCAAAATTTAACGAGCAATCATCGCCTAAATATGTCGCTAAAAATCGGAAAGGTGTTATTTTACACACCTTGGCTGATTTACTGACAATGAGCTAATTTAACCCATTATTATAAAGATAAAAAATCCCATTCTTGTTCCTCAAGAATGGGATTTCTCAAAAAAAAGCAAAAATCTGGAAAAATTTAAAATGAGCTAGCACAAATTTTAGGACCCTAGGTTTACTACTCCTTGGTGATTCAAAATGACTGACTCATTGTCTCGATATATAATCAGTAGAGTAAATTGTTCGTCGGCTTGGAATCCTAATAATTGTTGTTTTCGTTAATGGTTAGGATATTCGCATTTTTTGCGGATAGGGAGTGATTAGACAACAGAACAAATGATTTAACCTGTTTCTGCCGTTCTTTGAAGGAGAATGCAGAAATAAATGCTGCGGCAATAAAATGCTGTGCTGCATGGGGTTAAGTGATTTGCCGCGGTAAGTTCTTTAATTAATCCATTGTGAAGATGGGTTAACTAATCAAGATTTTTTTTAGGGACACCGTAATATCTGTAGCGCCTTTCATAGGTGCGCGTAAGCCGTCATAATTTTTAAGAGGTCGAATAAAAATAATGATTTCAGGTCCGTCTAGGTTCGGTTCATTTGCCCATGCCGTACCAACCGTGTACACTAGTAGAAAATATAATCCACAGCCTCATGCTGGATTATTGGCTTCACCTCCAATAGAGCCAAGTCATAACGCCAAAGTTTTTGAGTCCATCAAACAACGGCAGGATCAGTTTATGTTTCAGGCCCAACTCCAAGCACAGAACCTCAATTTTAATCCGCAACGTGTTGCACGCTTTGCTGGAGCTAATGCTTCTGTTATTAAGGCTGTTCAAGAGGCTCATAAAACAAAAAGCGTAGACTCTTTCACACCCTCATCACCTAGGCGTGATACCGCGGCCTCGGGTAACAAGGCTGCTAAAGCTGCGGCCTCGGGTCTTGGTTGGGGAATTGGAGCTGCTCTTGCCACTGGGATATTAATGACCTTGCCGGTCCTGGCTGTTGGCATGGTTGGCTTTTTACCCTTTATGCATTGGTTATGGCCTGTTGCAGGTTTAATGATGCACGCGCCTCTGGCGGTGGGTGGGCTCGTTGGCGCTTTACGTGGATTTCACGTACTCAATAAAAAATAAATGCTTACCAGCAGAGTCGTTGAAAAAATTCCGAGAGGGAGACATTTAGGAAAAGCTTCTTATTAGAGGGCTTATGTCCCGATAGGAATTTTAAGACAATCCATTTTTTGAGGTCTTGTTAGAGAGGCAAAACTGTGACCATAAAGAAGGTCAAAATAAATGCAAAGGCAATTAAAACCGGACATTCTTATCCTTTAGGTGCAACCTGGGATGGTGAAGGTGTTAATTTTGCGCTTTTTTCAGAGCAAGCGGAAGCCGTTGAACTCTGCTTTTTCGATTCGGTCAATTCGCGTCATGAAAGTCAGCATATTTTTTTACCGGCTTATACAGATAACGTTTGGCACGGTTACATTCAAGGAATTAAGCCTGGACAACTCTATGGTTACCGGGTTCATGGGATTTGGGATCCCAAAGCAGGGAATTGTTTTAATCCCAATAAGGTTTTGTTGGATCCATATGCAAAAGCGATTGCTCGCGTTGAAAACTGGGATGGCAACGGCAAGTACACGATGTACGCCTATACCTTGCCCAATATTGCAGAAGGTTCCTGTCTAACAAGTAAGGGCATTGCGGCGATCGTTCCTCTTGAGGATGCAGATCTGATTATGGATCCCAATGACGATGCTGCCTATGTTCCTTTGGCGGCAGTCGTTGATGATGCCTTTGATTGGGAAGGCATTCAGAGTCCGGCAAAATCCCAGCATGAAAGCATTATTTACGAAGCTCACGTGAAAGGCTTAACGCTCCTTCACCCCGATATTCCGGAAGCTATTCGCGGCACTTATGCTGGAATGGGTAGCCAACCGATTATCGACCATCTTAAAAAGATCGGCATTACAGCAATTGAGCTGCTACCCATTCAGGCGCATTTAAACGATCCTTTTTTAGTGGAGCAAGGCAAGCAAAATTACTGGGGCTATAATACGATGGCCTTCTTCGCTCCGGAACTTCGTTATGCCAGCAAAAAAGCCCAGCAGGATCCGCAAGGCTCTGTAATCGAATTTAAAGCAATGGTGAAGGCCTTTCATCAAGCGGGTATCGAAGTGATTTTGGATGTGGTTTATAACCACACCTGTGAAGGGAATCATCTGGGCCCAATGATTAGTATGCGGGGCATTGATAACCTGGCCTACTATAAGCACATGGAAGAAAAACGCTTTTTTAAAGACTTTACCGGTTGCGGTAATACCTTAAACGTCCATCATCCCCGTGTTCTGCAATTGATTATGGATAGCCTGCGTTATTGGGTTCAAGAGATGCATATCGATGGATTTCGATTTGATTTGGCACCCGTTTTAGGTCGAGATCACGAGCACATGGACCCGGGAGCAGGATTTTTCGATATTATCCGCCAAGACCCAACTCTAAGCCACGTAAAGTTAATTGCGGAGCCTTGGGATTTGGGCATGGATGGGTATCAACTGGGACGTTTTCCGGCACCGTGGTGTGAATGGAATGGGCACTATCGCGATACCATTCGCCGCTTTTGGAAAGGTGATCGAGATTTAACCGGAGAATTTGCAACCCGCGTTTGCGGAAGCAGTGATTATTTTCATTACCGTCAGCCCTTTCACAGCATCAATTTTATCTGCTGCCATGATGGTTTTACTCTGGAAGATTTGGTGAGTTATAACGAAAAGCATAATGAGGCCAACGGAGAAGACAATCGAGACGGTGAAAACCATAACTTGAGCTGGAACTGCGGTGTAGAGGGTCATACTAAAAATAATACAATTCTTTCCCTAAGGCGGCGCCAAAAAAGAAATATGCTGGCGACCCTGTTGCTTTCTCTGGGTGTTCCGATGCTCAATGCCGGGGATGAAATGGGACGAAGCCAGGGTGGAAATAACAATGCCTACTGTCAGGATAACGAATTGGGTTGGGTCAACTGGAACATAAGTCACTTCGATCAAAACCTCTTGGACTTTGTTTCCAAGGTTACTCATATTCGCAAAAATAATGTTGTTTTTCAGCGTCGACGGTTTTTATCGGGAAAGCATGTACCAGAACCTTCTTCCGGGTTGAGTCTTGGGGAGCTGGCCGTTAGTGAATACGTTCCTCAAACCGAGATGAAAGATTCCATTTGGTTTGGCGCCTCGGGTCATGAGATGACCTCGCGAGACTGGTTTCCGGGGACGTGGATGTCGGTTGCGTTATTTATGAACGGTCAAGCTCTCATGGAGCGCGACGAGGATAATCGGCCGATTATAGGAAGTAGTTTTTTGCTGGTTCTGAATGCGACGGATCGCAATGTGACCTTTCACTTACCGAAAATTAAAGTAACGGGTACTTGGGAGCGACTCATTGACACCTCCTTTGAAAGCGGTGAAGCCCCCGAGGGAGAAAATAATAATTTTAACAGTAACGGATCGTATCCGTTACAGGCGCGTTCGCTGGTGGTGCTAAAGTTACAGGAAAAGCAACACGCGACAAGAAAGCATTAAGGCACAAAATAGGCTTTACGCGTCTTCCTATCTTAATAGCCCTTCGACTCTGAGGCGTGCGAAACGATGAGTGAAGCTTTTCCTATCCAAGCCAATCGTCCCCCTTCAAAACTGTTGTATGCCACCCTGCTTGAAATGCAATCTGCACAAGCGGCGAAAAGTGATCCTTCTCCACGTGCGGTTTCTAAAACGCCAGCCACAGTAACGTCAAAAGAAGATGATAAATCAGGTTTTGAGCTGAGCACAAGCCAGCTGATTAAGCTTGTAAACCGTTATCATATGGACAAGTTTAACTTTAAAACCTTGCAGTCTATGCCGTTAGCAGACTTAAGCCCGCAAGAACGGAACTTTATTATGTTTTTACGACGAAACCGTCCTATCTTTGATCGGATTGCAAGACTCGATAAAGACCCCGATACACTGAGTATTACGGATCTTAAACTTGCCGCCCAACTCGCGGGAGATTCGATGGTTTTATCGTCGGAAGATCTCAAATATTTAAATCGAAACTCATTGACTAAAATGGATGAGAGCTCGGGTCGTAGCGAACTTAGAGGAAAAGTAGACAATACCTCCTCTGGACAGGCGGCACAAAGACTAGCGGATAGCTCAGCGTCACCGACTGCTCATGACATGGAAGCACTATTATTGCGAATGGCCCAACTTAGAGCGAATGGCTCACAAACGACGCAAACACCGTTTTCTTCGAATTCTTTTGGAACAATCCCGACCCGACTTCGCTATTCGGACTTGATGAATTTTCCGCTTCGAGGGTTAACGGAAATGGAAAAAAGTCTTCTTGCCTATATGCAGTCTCCGGCTGTCGCTCATATGCTACAACAGATTGCGGATTCACAAGAAGGCTTCATTACGGTTGAAACCATTCAAGTGTTAATGAGTCTGATTTCAAATCCGATGCTCTTAGGCTCTATCCCAATTGTGTTCTTTAAACGTACTCGGAAAGATCCCAAAAGTCTCCTTGAAAGCAATCAGGAAGAAGCGTTAGAGGATGCTGAAAATGCCTCTAGCTTACTAAGTTCTCCCAGCCCTGCGATTCAGAATAAGCGGGAATATCATATTCAGGCGGAAGATATCTTATCCATTTGTCATCAAATTAAGGACGATGGACAAGTCTCCTTATCCGAGTTGCGCAAGTACCAACCCAAGAATAAGCGTGAAGCCAAGCTGATGAAGCTGCTCGGTAAAAGTAGTATTTTCCATCGGCTTTCTAGTTTAGATCATCACGATGAAACGCTAAGCGATGAAGATATTCGTCTTGCTGTCGCATCGAAGGCTTTGGTTTTATCCGATTCTTCTATGGTTCTCGTCGTCCTTCCTTAGATAAAGAAAACATAAACTTGTTAGATTTTGTAAGCGTGGGCATTCACAGAAGTGTTGTCTGAAATTCTTTTTTCGATCTTTCCCAATAGCCTCTTAGGGTTGGATTAATAAAAATGCTTCCTTATATATAGGTGGAAGTTTTCTGATAATTGCGAAAATTTCCGCTAAAAAACCCATTTTCAGGCCATGAGGGGCTTGCTTTTTTCTTGGAAATAGGATTGTAAGAGAGATTTGTGACTCCTATGTCTGTAGAAGACAAGCACTGTCTGCGAAGAAACCTATTGCCTTTGTGTGAACAACCCTTATAATAAGGTGGTACTTTAACTGAGGAGTTAAGTTTTAATCATGAATAAAGAAGAGTTGGTACAAGAAGTCGCTAAAAAAACCAAAGTTTCCCAAAAACAAGTTGATGAAACATTGGCAGCTATCGTAGAAACAATCGTAAAAACCGTTGCTAAAGGTAAAAAAGTTACCTTGATCGGCTTCGGTACTTTCGAACCTCGCAAACGTGCGGCTCGTACCGGTCGTAACCCACAAACCGGCAAAGAGTTGAAAATCGCTGCGAAAACCGTTCCTGCATTTTCTGCTGGTAAAAAATTCAAAGAAATGGTTGCTAAAAAGTAATTTTTTAAACTTATTTCTAACGGTTAGAGAAACCAGTTCCTTGTTGCAAGGACTGGTTTCTTCGTTATTATATTAGTTGTATCACTCTTTTAAATTTGCCGTTCGTCGTTAAAACAAATTAAATGTTCCCAACCGTAAATACACGTAACGATTAACAAAAGGGGGTTTTGTTTAAGCTCGGCTTGTCGTATTAAAAGAGGGGTAGCAATTCTGAAAACTCATTGTTTGTGAATTGTAATCAAGGCTGCATTTAGCAAATTATAGTCTTTTCAAGAATTAATGAGCTGGACTCAGATTATTAAGGAATGGATGACTATAGACAGTCGAGGGGTAGACTGATTAAACACCCTTCGATATCATTGCAGCCTACTCATGCTTATATAGGTAACGGAGTATCCGAATGACTGATTTTCGTTTTAATAAATCTTATGCACTCGCTCTGGGTTTGAGCTTATTGACCTTGGGTTCCACATTATGCCTTCCCGCGCAAAGCGCCAAAAAGGTTTACCGCAGTTCTGCTGTCTACTCCAGAAGTTTCCGTGGGGCTGATACCTACTTACAAACTGGTCAATATGCTGGCGCTGAAGCACGTTACACACGCATGTTGAAACAAAACCCTAATAGCCTTTCTGCTCGTGCCTCTTTAAGTTTGGCTCAAGCGGAACTTTTCAACTTAGACAATGCTGAAAAAAATGCTAACCAGGTTTTGGCTAAAGATCCTCGTAATGCAATGGCGCATTTAGCAAAAGGTGTTGTTGCTCGTAACCGCACCGCCTCTTTGGACATGACCTACCGTAGTCAACGTGACTCTTTATTAAACCGCTCTGTTAGCGAACTTCAACAAGCCATCCAAAGCAATCCTAATTCCGTTGAAGCTCACAACCAACTCGGCGAAACTTACCGCTTCTTAGGCCGTAAAGATGATGCGACGGCTGCCTATGAAAAAGCATTAAGCATCGATCCTCAATTTGCTGAAGCACGCGTAAACCAAGGCGTTATGCGGATGCAGAACAACGATACCGCAGGCGCGAAAGAATCTTTCAAAGAAGCGATTCGTTTGAACAGCAAAAACTACATGGCTCACTATCGTTTAGGCGAAGCTGAATTAGCTTCCGGTGATACCCATGCAGCATTGAACTCTTTGAATACTGCATTATCCTTGAACCGCCAAAATGCTGCCGTCATTTCCAAAATGGCTGACGCTTATTTGGCTCAAGGCAACACCGCTGCGGCTGTTGCATTTAACCAACGCGCTATTCACGCTAACCCCAACTTCATGCCTGCCTACATGTCGATTTCCGACATTTATGACAGTCGTGGCGATGGCGAATTGGCGATGTCTGAGTTGCGCAGTGCTTTAAACGTTAACCCTCGTTTCAGCGCTGGTCGGAACCGTTTAGGCCGTTTGGCTATGACTGTTGATAAACCGGACCAAGCGTTGCAGTACTACCGTGAATCCTTAAAAGAAAATCCTAATGATTCCGAAGCGATCAATGGTATGTCTCAAGCGTTAACAGTTGTGGCTCAAAAACAAGCAAACTGGAGTCAAACAGTTGGTGCGGACAGCGATCTCGTAAATGCTGAACAATCCATTCAAGAAGCACTCCGCATGAACCCTAACGATCTGCGTCTGCACTTGGCTCACCTCCGCATCGCTCGTTTAGCGGGTAAACCCGGTACTACCGATGCTGAAGCGCAAGCCATGGCTAACATGACTCCTCGCAACGAAGCTGAGCAAATGATCCAAGGCGAGGCTTTCTTGACCTTAGGTCGTTACAGCGATGCTGACCGTGTGTTTGGTCAATTGATGCAGCAAGCGAAAAGCGATCCAGATAAACTGCTCGTTTTGGGCGACACTTTGAAAGTGAGTGGTGACCTTCCTCGCGCTCGTGATGCCTACAAAATGGCATTGACCGCTGAGCCAGGTAACTTGAAAGCTCAACGTGGTATCGATCGCATCGAAGCGGCTGAATCAGAGTCCCACAAAACTCTGCGTGTCGCTAAAGCGTTGAACAATCACTGGCAAAAAGGCAGCTCTTTGGACTTCTATGAAGACTCTCTGTCCCAAAACCCACGTCAGCCTGATGCTCGTTTAGCATTATCCAAACTGTATGAAAAAGAAGATCATTATAGTCAAGCCGCTCGTTCTTACCAGTTCTACGTGGCTTTAAATCCTAAGTTGACTGAGAAAGAGCGCAAATACTACACTAAGAAAATTGCTAAGCTTCAAGAAAAAGCTCAAAAAGCAGAAGCAAAGCATAACAACTTAAAAGGTAGTATGCGTGAATCTTCTAACGCGTCTGAAGTTGCGGGTTAACCCCTAAGCGAATTCAGTCTTAAATGTCTAAAAGGTTCCAGTCTCAAAAACTGGAACCTTTTTGTTTTAGTTATGAAAGCTTCTTGGAAATTCCTAAGCTGACAGCATGTCAACTTTCTGGGAAGATAAAAGAATCCTTATTCTGTCACTTTATTCAAAAGTAAAGCTACCTTCCTATGTCGATTCAACTGAGCCAAGTTACCAAAAATTTTGCTGAGCGTACTGTCTGGAGCAATCTGGAACTGTCGATCGGAGAGAAAAGCCGTATTGGCTTGATTGGACGGAACGGTTGTGGCAAGTCCACCCTTCTGAAGATGATTATGGGGTTATTTGATCCCGATGAAGGCAATATTTACCGTGCACCCGGCATTCGGGTCAATTATCTTTCCCAAGAGCCTCGGATTACGCCGCATCTTACCTTATGGGAAGAGATGCAGACAGTTTTTACCGAGTTGAACGATCTGGAAACAGAAGAAGCGGAGATTCTCGATAAACTCAATCAAACCCTTCCTCCTGGGCCCGAGTCCGATGATTTGTTGATGAAGTGGGTAGAACGCCTCGGTGAAATCCATCACACCCAGGAACGTCTTGGGGCTGGAGATGCGGAAGCCAGAATTGGTCGTATCATAAAAGGCTTGGGTTTCAGCATGGCGGACCATGACCGCAAAACCGGTGAATTCAGCGGCGGTTGGAAAATGCGCATCAACCTGGCGAAAGTGTTGCTGGAAGGCGCCGATATTATTCTGATGGACGAGCCAACCAACCACTTAGATCTGGAAGCCTGTGAGTGGCTGGAAGCCTTTTTGAAAGATTATCCGGGTGGTTTGGTAATTGTTTCCCACGATCGTCGTTTTCTCGATCAAACAACAACGGAAACTGCGGAATTGGAAATGGGCGGTTTACGCGTTTGGCCAGGAAATTACACCAAAACGCTGGAACTCAAGGAAGCTGAAAAAACAAATTTAATTTCCGCTGCCGACCGTCAAGCCAAGGAACTCAGTAAACAACAAGCTTTTGTAGATCGTTTTAAGGCAAGTGCAACGCGTGGAACCCAGGCAAAAAGTCGTGAAAAACAACTTGCTAAAATTGAACGAATTGAAGCGCCTGTTGAAGATCATCGTAAAATGGCATTCTCGTTCCCGCCTCCAGAGCAAAGCGGAAAAGAAGTTTTAACACTTCGCCATATTAAAAAAGGCTTTGAAAATAAGCCCCTCTTCGATGATATTACGGTTGATATGGAACGGGGCCAGCGGATATTTTTACTTGGACAAAATGGAACCGGTAAAACGACTCTCTTGCGATTGATCCTGGGCTTAGAACCAGCTGATGCAGGCACTGTTAAAGCGGGCTATGGCGTTAAGTTAGGTTACTTTTCTCAAAACCAATTGGAAACCTTAGATCCTAATATTACCGTTCTCGATACGGTTCAACGCATTGCTCCTTTGATTCCCAATGCTGAAATCCGTGGGCTCTTGGGTCGCTTTTTGTTTACGGGAGAGCAGGTTCATAAGAACGTAACGGTCTTAAGCGGTGGCGAAAAAAGCAAGGTGGCGCTCGCCAAATTGATGCTTTCCGGTCCCAATACACTCTTGCTGGACGAGCCGACCAACCATATGGATATTCCTTCCAAGGAAGTTATGGCGAAAGCTTTATACGACTTTGAAGGCAGTATTCTCTGTATTTCTCACGATCGATACTTTATACAGGAACTGGCAACCGATATCTGGGAACTGTATCGTGGGCACCTGATTCCGTATCACGGGGACTACGATTATTACTTGTTTAAACGTGTAGAATTGCGTGCGGCTGTCGATCAGAAAATTGAGGCTGCCGAAAAAGCCAAATTAAAAAAGAACCCAGCCAAGCCGGCGCAATCTAAAACGCCAGGTTTGTCTCCCTTGCAGGAACGCGGAGAAATCGAAAAGCAACTCAAGAAAGTTGAGAAGCAGGTTTTGGTTTTGGAAAAGGAAATCGAGCAGTTACAGACTGAAATTGCCACGCCTACTGATCCAAGTGATTACGATGGGCTGCACAAGTTATCGGTCGGCCTGGAAAAGAAACAAGCCGAACTGGCAAAGCAAAATGATCTTTGGGCGGAGTTAGCCGAGCAGTTGGCTTAACGCTGATTGTTGAGGTTTAAATTACGGCAAACAAACGACTAGTGTCTACTATGTCCAAAGCAGAGAAGAAAACCAATAAAGCCAGCAAAGAGCCCATGTCCAGCCAGTTCTCTTTTTGACGTATGAGTAGAGCTGTGATGATTAGAAGAACGATGCGTTTTCGAATGACTGCTTCTGTGATGTCTGTCTAAGTTTGATGTGTAACGATCGCCTCTGCTGGAACTTACGTTTGTTGTGCTTCTATGGGAACGACGTTTTTTACCAAATTCAACAGATGTTGTTGAGACAGAGAAGGCCTTGCTAGAAATGCTTTCCATGGGAAACCTCGATAAGTTGAAATGAGACTGGATATCGATACCAGGGAAAAGAAACTACAATAATAAGAAAAATGACTGGGACATATTGGATCCTGAGGTAGCTAATTGAAATAAGTCGGAAAGTAAGTAGTTGTTGCTATGACTTTAAGCAAAAATTGTGAAGCCTTACTCTCAATTGGAAGAATTAGTGCCGAAGCTTTTGTGAAAGCTATCCAGGCTGCTTCCTTACCTGCAGAAAATGACATGGTTCTCTTGCCTAATGAGAGTGGCGACTGTGGATTTGAGTATCAGGGAATTTGGCTTCACGATCCACAAAACCCCTTGGAAGAAGTCCGGCAGTGCATCCAAAAATCATGTGAAGCTAAGCAAGATCATGTGCATCTGATTTTTGGATTAGGTTTAGGGTATGCATTAGATGAACTGTATCAGCAGAGTCCTTCGCTGGCTATTATCGTTTATGAGCCTGATTTAAGCCTGCTTCGCTTCACCTTCGAAAATGTTGATTTAAGCCATCTTTTGCGTGATGAACGAGTCCACCTTATTTCAGATTATGCTGAATTTTTAGACTTGGTTAAGCATTTGATCTATGGCTATTTTCAGATTGACTCTCTTATTTTGCCTGGGATGGCGAAACGCTTTTCCAAAGAAATTCCGGTATGGGAAAGTAATATCCGGCATATTATTCAGGACTGGCAACGGAATTATGGAAGTCTAAAGCGTTTCCTTCCTCAGTGGACGGAACGCTTTTTTGAAAACTTAAGCGGAATTGTTTGCACACCGGCCTTGGATGATCTGAAAAATATTTATGCGGAAAAGCCCGCATTGATTATCAGTAGAGGCCCTTCTCTGGATACGGCGCTTGAAGCCATCGCCACCCTTAAGGGCAAAGTGCTTTTGATAGCTGTGGGTGCTGCTTTGCACCGCTTATATAGCGCTAATATTAGTCCTGATTTTGCTGTGTTCTATGATATGAACGGCTTGGATGAGCAGGTTCATGGTTTACCCAACTCCTACCTATCTCAAATAACCGTCATAACAGGCCCCTTTGCTAGAAATCTGGGAAAAGATTACCCGTTTCGTCAGCACCGTTGGCTGCCTTGCCAGGCCACTCAGAATTTTGGGCAATGGGTTGATGAGGCTCTAGGGACTCCCCATCAACGTATTGAAGGCGGCGGGAGTGTATCGATAGCGGCATTGCAGTTGGGTGTTTTAATGGGTTGTTCTGAGCTTGTTTTAATAGGCCAGGATCTGGCTTTTCCTCAAAATCTGGTCTATGCGGGTGGAACCGTCGTTCAAAAAGATGACGAAGGACGCCTCAATTTGGCGGCAAGCGAAACGCTATTTATGCAAGAAGCCTTAGCCATGACTAGTATTCAAGGACAAAATGGCGAAACGCTTCAAACGCTTGAAGCGTATACAACTTATGCGCGTCAGTTGGAAGCCTATGCAATCCAATTGGCTGAAGAAAAACCCAGCTTGTGTCTCTATAATGCTTCAATTGGAGGTGCTCAATTGAATGGGTTTCAGCTAAGGCCATTGTCTGAATGTGAAAGCCTTTGGCAGCAGGCGCCTGATTCTATCATGCCGCCCCCATACGTTGTTTTCTCGGACGATGAGCTACAGGAGCGTCAAAAAAAATTACTTAAAGCGATCGATAAAACGATTCAACGCTTACAGGGTGCGCACGATTTATTTGAAAAACAGTCGAAAGCACTACGACGTGTCTTATCCTTAAAGACCTCTGCTTCCAGACAACTTCTATCGATTGAAGAGACCGTCTGGGATTGTGTTGCGCATTTACTTCAGTTTCTGAACCAGGATGACTTTTTAGCCTACCTGCTGCATTTTGAAATGGCCCCATTTAAACAGCGTTTTCGCGCTTACAAAACGGAGCCATTATTCAAAATGGAAATGTCCGAGGGTTTAATGACCACGCTGGAAACCTTGAAGCACGAAGTCCAGACTTATCAGAGACAGATGCTTTATGGTCAAAAACAGCTTTTAGCCATGAAGCTTGTTCAAGGTGTGAACTAAGGTTTCAGCCAAGGCTTTAATGCTTTTTTCTTGACCGGGATCGGTTAATTTGGATCCATCTTCAGAAAAAGCTTGCATGCCGTTAGATACGGCAACTTGTAAGGGTTGGACACTCACTTGGATATTTTCAAGCAACATGCGTAAGGGAACCAATCCCCGTAGGCCACCTAAAGCACCGGGAGAGACGCCCATAATGGCGGCATTTTTTCCGGCGAAACATGCCAGCATTCCTTCATCGCCATACGGACGAGAAACCCAGTCAATCGTATTTTTAAGGACTGCGGAAAAACTGCTGTTATATTCGGGTGAAGAAATCATCAAACCTTGGTGTTCCAGAAATAGTTTTTTAAGCTTGAGTGCATTTTCGGGAAAGCCTTGAGCTTCAACATCACCGTCATAGAGCGGTAATGGGTAATCACGAAGATCAATAAAGGTGACTTCCGCCCCGGCATTTTTTGCCATAGTGGCGGCAACTTTTGCTAATTTTTTATTCAATGAGTCGCTTCGGGTGCTGCCTGCAAACGCTAAAATTTTAACTGTCATTTTTTGAATGCCTTTCACTAAACATTTTGAGAAAAAACCTATTTTCAAAGATCATATACAGCATCATTTAATCTGGCAATTATCTTTATGTCAAGGTATTTGATCACTTGCAGTATCCTATGGGAAACTGGAGCGTTGGCGACTAGCCATTCGATTTTGCCTTCCGTATGATGGGGCAAATACTTTGTCATTTCTATAAGACAACGTAAGACTTTAGCTTTGTTCATTGATAGAGAAAAGTAGGAGTGTGAATTATTATGACCGTTACAGCCTTAAAAACAGCGGCCTATGCCGTTAAGGATAAAAGTTCACCCTTAGCGCCTTTCAGCATCGAGCGCCGCCAGCCCGGTCCAAACGATGTTTTGATTGATATCCATTACTGTGGGGTTTGCCATTCCGATATTCACCAGGTTCGTGATGAATGGGGCGGATCGATTTTCCCGATGGTGCCGGGCCACGAAATTGTCGGAAAAATCAAAGAAGTTGGCAAAGACGTTAAAAACTGGAAAGTCGGCGATACCGTTGGTGTCGGCTGTTTCGTAGACTCTTGTCGCAAATGTGATCCTTGTAAAGAAGGCGAAGAGCAGTTCTGCAAAGAAGGCATGAATGCAACTTACAACGGCCTTGAAAGAGACAAGAAAACCCCGACCTACGGTGGTTATTCCCGTCAAATCACGGTTGATGAAAACTACGTGCTTCGCATTCCCGAAAATTTGAAGCTTGATGCCGCAGCTCCCCTTCTCTGTGCAGGTATTACCACGTATTCCCCGTTGCACTACTACGGTGTAAAAGCGGGCGATAAAGTCGGCGTTGTTGGCTTAGGTGGTTTGGGTCATATGGGCGTTAAAATTGCGAAAGCGATGGGCGCGGTCGTCACTGTTTTGAGCCATTCCCCGAAGAAAGAAGCGGATGCAAAACGTCTCGGCGCTGATGCCTTTATCAGCACTAAAGATGAAAGCGTATTCACAAAGTATGCGGAAACACTGGATTACATTTTAGATACGGTTTCAGCGCCTCATGATTATGCGCAGTACTTAGGCCTTCTGAAACACAACGGCACCATGATGATCGTGGGTGTACCGGATGCACCGATGCCCTTCCATGGCGGGCCCCTGGTAATGAAGCGTCGTAAGCTGGCGGGTTCTTTAATTGGTGGAATCAAAGAAACCCAGGAAATGCTCGATTTCTGTGGTAAACACAATATCGTAGCTGATATCGAATTGATTCCGATTGATAAAATTAATGAAGCCTATGAACGTGTCGTAAAAGGCGATGTTCACTATCGTTTCGTGATTGATAACGAAACGATCGCTGAGTAATTATTTCAAACATCAAAAGAAGCCTACAACTTTAGGGTTGTAGGCTTCTTTGTTTTCAATCGATAAATTTATGGATATAAGTGGTTTCCATTGCGATTATTTGCGCCAGGACCCGTACCCGCTTGATAATCTTTGTTGTAGGCGTAATCGCCAGCGGTTTCGTCAGCCATAGCCAGGTATTTTTTGGATTCTGCGGCGTCTTTCGTGTAGTAAACGTTGTTGGACGCTGTTTGTCCTTCTGTCATAAATGCCGATGCATCTGGAGCAGGAAGATCGATTGCAACGTTGTTTTGGATGACAACTCCTTTTGGTGCTCGAGTTCCGCTATCTTTATCCGTAATGACCACGATGCCTCCCTTTGTCCCACCTATACTGGCGTTCCCTTCGAGTACATCGTTTGTGGCCCCGGTTATTTTATAGTTGTCTCCGTAACGGGGGGTAACTGCTAGGTTATTGAGGAATTTGTTTCCTTCGTTTGCAACTTCATCACTTACATAGGTATTGGCGGAAAAACTGTCGTCAGCGGAGTCTCGAACTACACTGTTTTGGACGGTATTGTTCTTCGAGCCATTGACAATTGTGATCCCGTCAGCGTTTGAACCCACGCCAAGGAAATTGTCGATCATGGCATTGTTGGAACGATCTACTGTAACATTATTGGCCCCTGTACCAATCGAAGTTACGTTGGAAACAACAACGCCATCCGAATGATTAACCCATACGGCAGACGCTTCTGCCTTAGGAATTCTCTCTTTTGAGTCTGAAGTCAGTGTGACATTATTCAAACCGCTTTTGCTGCCCGTAAGCTCTACGGCTGCATTGTTGGGATCTGTCGCTTTAAGGACAGTGCCGGCACCCGCTCCTGCGAGCGTTACACCACTGGGAACTTTAAGGACGCCGCTGTGATTAAACTGACCTTCAGGAAGCCAAACGGTCTGTCCGGGTTTTGCGGAATCAAGCGCTTTTTGGATGACGGCCTGGTCGTCCGTTTTACCATCGCCTTTAGCACCGAGTTTTTTTACGTTAATGCTATTTTCGGGTTGCTTAACGGCTGTTTTTGAAGCACCCACTTTATCGTTGGCTACTGTTGTCGCGGCACCCGCTGTTGTATCAGCCCTATCTGCGGGATCTGTTGCACTGGTATCGTCTGTTGCGGCTTTAGTCGTGTCTTTCCCAGTACTGGAAGCCTCGGTTGTATCGTCTATAGTGATAGTATCCGTTGTTTTGTTTCCACTGGTATTATTGCTCTTGGGGTTTGCCGTTTGATCGGGCTGAGCTGTGTTTGTGGGTAAGGTATCAGTGAATCCACCACCACCATTAGCCATAATCTGATTCATCATGAGCATAATGCATGTGCGTAACATGCTGACAATGACAGGCATTGCATTATTCGTATCAAAGCTTGTGCTTGTGCTGCTTGGGTTTTGGAGCGTTGGCAGTTTTTGTATATCGTAAGCAAAACCATTATTGCCTGGGTTATTTACTGCTGTTGTTGTATTTCCATAACCTGCATAAGGCAAAATAGGACGGCTAGAAGCATTATTAGGAAATGGAATCATAGAAAGAAGCCTTTATAAGAAGAAGCTTTTAAGGAAAGTAGAAAAACAGCCATTTAAAATAATAAAACAATCAAAATTCACAAATTTGCTTCCTCAATGTAGAAGTTTTAACAATAGTATTTGTAGATGCCTTAAACAGCTGTAATAATGGTGTTTAATTTGACCGTAATGTGAAAGTCCAAGGCTCCGTGTTAACCAAGAAAAGACTACTTTTGATGTCTTTTGCAGCAGGTGTTTCTGTTGCAAACCTGTATTACAATCAACCACTCCTGAATCAAATCAGACTTTATTTTCACGGATCCTTTGGTGAAATTGGCGCAATTCCGATGCTAACGCAAATTGGATATGCGCTGGGAATGTTCTTTCTGGTTCCATTGGGTGACATGCTGGATCGTAAAAAGCTGATTCTCTTCTTTACCTTTTTAGGGGCTCTCTGTTGCGGTATTATCGCGATGGCCAATAGCTTGAGCCTTGTAATCGGTATGTCGTTCCTCCTGGGCATATCAACGATGACTCCTCAACTGTTGGTTCCCTTCGCGGCTCATTTGGCCCTTCCTGAGAAAAAGGGGAAGGTAATCGGAACGATGGTCAGTGGCATTTTGCTGGGAATTTTATTGGCGCGCACAGTCAGTGGCTTTGTGGGCTCGCTCTACGGCTGGCGTGAAATGTTTATGCTGGCAAGTGGCATTCTTGTTGCTTTAACGCTTTTACTGTGGCAGGTTCTACCTGAAAGTCCCAAGCATATGCGCTCCTATCAAGGGCATTACCTGGGCCTGCTTCAGTCTGTTTTGCAAATTGTCAAAGAACAGCCGGTTTTACGGGAAGTCTGCCTGATGGGAGCGATGTATTTTGGCGCTTTCAGTGCATTTTGGGTCAATTTGGTTTTTTTATTGTCCAAACCCTATTTCCATCTGGCAATACCCCCGGCTCAGGCGGTTGGGCTTTTTGCTCTGCTCGGGGCAATTGCCGCTTTTTCCGGCCCCTTATTCGGCACTTGGATGGATCGCACAGATGCCCGTAAAGTCACAGGGTTTATGTTGCTGCTGACTCTGTTTTCCTTTTTCATCTTTGCGGTTTCCGATCACAGTTTATGGGGCTTAGGGCTCGGCATTATCTTGATGGATATCGGGGTTCAGTGCGGGCATGTCGCTAATCAAAGCCGTATTTTCAGACTTTTACCGCATGCGCAAAGTCGTCTGCAAACCGCTTATATGTTTTCCTATTTTGTAGGCGGCGCTGCGGGCTCCTACTTAGGTAGTATGGCTTGGAGTCACTATGGTTGGCTAGGCGTTTGTGTGGTTGCTGTCGGGATGTTGGCGCTTGGGTTAATGCCCTTTATGCAAGGCCATACACAAGTTTATAAAACTTCATAAATAAAACACATTTTTTATTCAGCTTCGTTACTTGTTTATTGATAAGAATGGTTTCATCTTATTTTGCAAATCCAGAATAGGTATTGCTGAACATGGCTATCGATCCTAGTAATTTTCAAAACAAAGCAAGCTTCCCTCACTCTCCAAAGTTTGGTCGTCATTTAAATGCTGCTACTTTGGCAGAGATTCCTTCTCACTTTGATTTTAGTGGCGGTAAATCTTTCATTCCCCATCAAGATGGATTTAGTTTTGGAGCGCCTCAGTTAGATTCAAAAGCAGATCTAAATAAAGGCTATATCCCTTATACACCTGGGGCGGTTCACTCGAATCTCAGTGGGCGACCTCAACTAAGGTCTGCTAAGACAGGAAGTTCATCGTTTTCGAACCCGTCCTCAATTGCTGCCACAACAGTATCTAATCGACCTGCATCTAAATCTGCAAGCTCTCGAAAATCGAAAGCGCGTAAACTGTCTCAAGCTGTGACCCCAGATATTAAAACGCTTGTTGAACAGGAAAAAAATAAACTAGAAAACAAATATAGTGCTAATGGTTACACTCTTAGTGACGATGACCATGCGTACTATAGCCAATTATTGCGAGCAAGGTACTATTTATCTCCAACTAAGATATTGGGTGAAAATCTATTAAGCCCTGAATCTAAGCTTAAAATTAAAAAAGTTTCTGCTGGACGCGTTAAAAAATCAACGAAGAAAAAACCTTCAATTATGAGTCGCGTTAGAGCTCATAGAAATTCTGTACCGTCTCATTACCAAGGCAGAGTTAGAGCTCTAGAAATGGCAGGGCGAGGTGGTCAATTGATGCATATTGATATTCCGCTATCCATGCCCAAGGTAAAAACTTCTGCAAAACCTAACACATCCTGGAGAAAAGTAAAAAGTTTTCTGACGCCAGCCGCAATGCAAGATATCCATCCCAGTACAATTACTTATTCATCAGGACTTGGTCGTAAGACAGAGCGCTGGATGAACAAATAGAAAGAAAAAGATTATAATCTTTTCTATTGCTGTTTGCGGTTTTGGACGTTGTTAACCTACTTAGCTAAAATTCAGCTTTCCGTGACAATGGTTACGGCTGATTCATTCTAAAGCTTGTCAACCGTGTGTGTTGATGTTTCAATATCGTCATACTAGATTTATATATCCTGTTTTTTGCAGGATTTTCCTCAGGAAAGGTTTATCCCAATGGCAAATAATTGTGAAATCTGTGCAAAACACCGTAACAAATCGAACAAAATTTGTTTCTCTAACAAACATCACCGTTTCTTCCAATACCCAAACCTTCAAAAATGCCGCGTTGTTATGCCTAATGGCCAACACAAGCGTTTGACCGTTTGCACCAGCTGCATCCGTGCTAACAAAATTACCCGCATTGGCTAGTTAATAGCAAATTCAAAGATTTAAAAGAAGCCTTGATGATAGATCAGGGCTTCTTTTTTTGTAATGGTTTTTCGCAAGGGTAAGGAACAACCATAACTAGGGATTAGCAGCCTTTGCAGCTTTATCATCAGCAACATCTTTTGCTTTATCCGCATCTGCATTTGCCTTTGTCGCAGAATCCGTTGCCTGTTTGGCCTCTGAACGCGCTTGATCGGATTCACTATTTTTTGTATATGCATCGCTGCTTGCAGTAGATGCAGCTTGGTTTTTTGCTGCGGTTGCATTGTTTGCAGCTGTTTGAGTAGTACTAGCGTTGGTTTTAGCCGTATTCGCTGTGTTTTGGGCACTGGAAGCCGCAGTACTTAATTGTCCGATTCCCGTATCACCAAACCGAGCTCTATGAGCATGATTGGCTGGAGATCCATAAATATTTGAAAAAGTCGTAAACATAAATAGACAAATTCCTTGCTTTATAGGCAGATCAATAGAATTCTATTAGAACTTAAGAAAATGCATAAAACTATGCCACTGATAGCTACAAGTAGAGCTAAAATAAACCCCAATAGAATTAGAAATTTGCCCTCAATTTTATTTCTATTATTGTGTCATTCTAGGCTTGTTGACAATTAACGGATACTAAAAACCACAGCTCTTGCCTGTTAAAGCCTTAGAGATGAGGTTCGCCTTGGCAGCGCTAGGAATTCTGAGTCCGCAGCGTATTCAAACAATACGTGAGAACGGCGAAATGACGCAGCAACAACGTAGACGCAATTGTTCAATAAGTCCTAGGGAGGAGGCGAAAAACATTCTTTAAGTTGAGGAGGTAGCTTGCGGTAGTAGTTGGTTAAACCTACGTGATAAGTGTAAAACTTAAAGAAGTTGAAACCCAAGTAAGCTGCGAGGGTAAGAATTTCTAGCAGAAAAATACCGCCGATATTGGCTTGAAGACTGATGAATTCATGAATATCAACTGCTTCAATCAACCAGCTAATTTCACCAATAACCAAAATCACGAGAATCAAATAGCATGGGAACAATACATAGACCCACGGTGTACTGAAGGCGATGCGGCCGCATCGCTGAAGAATAATTGAGTTCGCTAAATCTGGTTCTGTAACGGCAACCACATCTCCAAAAAGGGAGGTCAAGGCAGTCCAGGCGCTATTAAAGTAGGCAAATACTGTAAATAGACCCAGCATCATGATGAGAAATAATTCAATCGTAAGTTGTACGGACATCGCGATAAAGGTGATATCACTAAACGTATTGAAGATGTAAAGTTCCACTAAGCCGACAATGGCTGTAAATGTTGTGAGTAATAGCGGTGGAAGAACAATAAAAGCGACTTGATACAATTTCCATTGAATCAAAGCGACCATCGCTCGATTTGTATCCCGTTGATAATCCACATGAAGCGAATGGGGTCTGGGGAATAGGCGAGACCAAGTCGTAAAATATATAGACTTGATCCGCAGAATCAATTGGAAACAACCGAGGAAGGACAGAATAACGAAAGCGCCCAGTTTAATAAAAAAGTAACTGGGTAAATCGCCATAGCTTGCATCCGCTGCCTGAGAAACCATATGGTACTGTGCCCAATGAAGCAGGGGCACAAATAAACTTTCTGCAGTAAGAAGTACGATAGGCGCTACAATCAACAGCAAAATGAGAAGCGGAATAGCCGCTGGTGGAAAAATTAAACCCAATGCACCCCATCCGTCCGAATCTTGTTCGTACGAGGAGGCATAAGGTGTGGCTAATCCATCAAAATCGATCCGTCTCATTTACCTGATAAAAGCCTCAAAGCTTATTTGTTATTGCGCTGTCCGCAATTCATAGGGTTTATGTATCGATATTTTTTAAGGGCTCTTCTAAAGGGTAAACCCCCATCTCTCATACTTTTTATAGAGAAGAGATGGGGTGTTATAACTATAGAAAACCTTTGTCTATCATAGCCTATTAGGCTGAAGAAGATGCCGAGGAGGAGGACGATGGAGAAGATTTGCGGGATGAAGGAGTTTTCACCACATCCGGTGCATCAAGTGTTGCTACACCTGCTGCTTTTTTTGCATCTTCTTCCTCTTTCAAAAGCTTGGCTTTACCTTCACCAATTTTTTCGAAAGTCACTATTTCGTCTTTTTCATTCTCTTTCTTTAAAATGGCTTTGAGATCATCGCCATCTTTGAAATGACCCATCAGGATTTGCTCTGACAGCTCGTCTTCAAAGCGCTTCTGAATGACACGACGTAAAGGACGCGCACCGTAAGAAGGACTGTATCCTTCTTTGGCGAGGAAGTCTTTGACATCGTCGGGAACTTCCAGGGTCATGAATTGCGCCGCTAAACGAGTCAAAAGATCTTTCAGCATAACGTCGACAATGAGACGGATTTCTTCTTTGGTGAGCTGATGGAAGATAATCGTATCGTCGAGTCGGTTTAAGAACTCGGGACGGAACATCTTCTTCAGTTCATCCATAACGGTATCTTTGATTTTGGCGTAACGGGCTGCTTCGTCATCATTATTAACCGAGAAACCGAATGCATTAGGATTCTCAATACCGCGGGCACCCACGTTACTGGTCATAATAATGATGGTGTTTTTGAAGTCGACGCTACGGCCTTTCGAATCAGCGAGTCGGCCATCATCGAGAATTTGCAACAGAATGTTGAAAACATCAGGATGGGCTTTTTCAATCTCGTCAAACAGAATAACGGCGTAAGGCTTACGACGAACCATCTCGGTGAGTTGGCCACCTTCGCTGTATCCAACGTACCCGGGAGGAGATCCGATCAACTTGCTGACCGTATGGCGTTCCATGTATTCCGACATGTCAACGCGGATAATATTGTCCTGAGAGCCGAAGAAGTAGTCCGCCAACGATTTTGCCAACTCGGTTTTACCCACACCGGTAGGACCGGAGAAGATAAAGGAACCGATAGGACGGTTGGGGTTTTTCAATCCAACACGAGCCCGGCGAATGGCTTTTGAAATCGCAGTGACCGCATCGTGCTGGCCGATAACCCGCTGATGCAGGGTGTCTTCCATCTTAAGCAGTTTTTCGGATTCGGATTCTGTCAGTTTGGAAACAGGAACGCCCGTCCAACTGGAAACGATGTGAGCGATATGCTCCACGGTAACCAGAATTTTTTGGTCTTCTTGTTTTTTCTTCCATTCTTCAGCCATTTCACGAATTTGCTCACGCAACTCGGCCTCTTTATCACGGAGGTCGCTCGCTTTTTCAAATTCCTGGCTGCGAATCGCTTGTTCTTTTTGACGGATCAAGGCTTTAAGGTCTTTTTCCAACACCTTACCTTCAGGAGGCAGTGTGGAGGAGGCCAAACGAACACGGGAACTCGCTTCGTCAATCAAGTCAATCGCTTTGTCTGGAAGGAAACGATCGCTGATGTAACGGGAAGACAACTTGGCAGCCGCTTCTAACGCTTCATCGGTAATGGTGAGCTTATGGTGAGCTTCGTACTTCTCACGCAAGCCGCGCATAATTTCGATACTTTCTTCAACGGACGGTTCTTCAACCATAACAGGCTGAAAACGACGCTCTAAAGCGGTATCTTTTTCAATATGCTTCCGGTATTCCGCAATCGTGGTTGCCCCGATGCACTGGAGTTCTCCACGGGAAAGGGCCGGTTTCAAAATGTTGGCGGCATCAATCGCGCCTTCAGCAGCACCCGCACCAATCAAGGTATGCAATTCATCGATAACCAGAATAATGTTTCCAGCCTGACGGATTTCATCCATAACCTTTTTAAGGCGTTCTTCAAACTCGCCACGGTACTTGGTACCGGCAACGAGTAAACCGATATCGAGCTGGATGATTTTCTTTTCGCTCAAGATATCAGGAACATCACCACTGATGATGCGCTGCGCCAAGCCTTCAGCAATCGCAGTTTTACCAACCCCGGGTTCACCAATGAGAACCGGGTTGTTTTTGCTACGACGGCCTAAAATTTGAACGACACGCTCAATTTCTTTTTCACGACCGACCACGGGGTCAAGTCGTTGCTCTTGAGCTGATTGCGTTAAGTTGGTCGAGAATTCGTCCAAAGTTGGGGTTTTGCTACGACCGGGAGTTGCAGCGGTGCTGGAACTGCGGGTTTCGCCCAACATACGAATCACATTGCTACGAACCTTGGTGAGATCAACACCTAAGTTTTCCAGGACACGGGCGGCAACGCCTTCGCCTTCACGGATCAAGCCTAAGAGCAAATGCTCTGTACCAATATAGTTGTGTCCGAGTTGACGCGCTTCATCCCAGGAAAGTTCTAAAACACGCTTTGCACGGGGAGTAAAGGGAATCTCGACAGCAACAAAACCTGAACCTCGGCCGATAATTTTTTCAACTTCAGCCCGAGCTTCTTTAAGGTTAACACCCATTCCTTTGAGTGTTTTTGCGGCGATACCCGTTCCTTCACCAATGAGGCCGAGCAGAATTTGCTCTGTGCCTACAAAGTTATGACCCAGTCGACGTGCTTCCTCTTGGGCAAGCATGATGACTTTAATGGCTTTTTCGGTAAATCTTTCGAACATAGTCGCCTCTGAAACTGCCTTCTGCCACGCACTTAGTAATGAGGTCTATTGTAATGGATTTTCTGCCAAACAACCAACAGCCCTCTATTCTGCTTTGTGGCGTTCATTGACCTAGTTTAGCCTAAGGAGCAACCTGCTGCAAGTTACTCCCTGAGAAAGCCCTTTCCTTTATGTCTTTAGGAAAGACTTTTGAGAGCTTGTTTTCAGATATTAAACGCCACAATTGAAAAGCTTTCGTATAATGAAACTATCGTTTTTAGAAATAGAGTGATATTTGGGAGTGAGATTGCGTGAGTGCACAGAGCAGTGAAGACTTACTTCGGCAGGTGAATCGCAAAGCCGATTTGGTTCGGGTTCGTGTGGTCACTCCGAATTCTCAGATTGAGGGGGACATGCATTGCCCTCGCAATGGTAAAGTTGGCCGTAGTTTGTCACACCTCTTGAATCACGATGGGCAGAAGCGCAATTTTATTGCGCTGACCAACGTATTGATTACCTCAAGTGAAGGCATTGCCGTTGAATCCCTACCTTTTATCCAGGTGAGTATGCGGCAAATTGAATACCTATACCCCATCGCGAGTGATGAAGATCCCGGAGATGGTGTTTTAGACTGAGACTTGAGAATTAAAGCTTTGATTTAAGGGGAGTTTTTCGCACTCATGGCTCAGTGTGAAAAAGAAAGAGGCGCCTTTCTCTGCCAGCGATTCCGCCCAGATTCGCCCACCGTGACGGTGAATGATTCGGGCACAGTTGGCTAAGCCAATTCCGTTCCCAGGATACTCTATGGAACTGTGCAGCCGTTGAAAAACGCCAAATAATTTATCTACATAATCCATATTAAAACCGACACCATTATCCTTTATAAAATAAATGTTTTCTCCCTTGTTTTCAGTGTGGCCAAATTCGATAGTTGCGGACTCACTTTTTGAGCTGAATTTCCAGGCATTATCGAGCAAGTTCTGTAAAACGGCTTGCAAAAGTCGACGATCCCCTTTCACATTTACATTCGGTTGAATCGAGTAATGAACTGGGCTTTGAACGTCTAGAAGAACGTGGTTTTCTACTATTTCTTGTACGATCCGGCTGAGGGGAACACTTTCTTCAAATACGAGCTCGGTTCGTGATAGTTGGAACAATTTAAGCATTTCATCAATTAACATACCCATCTGCAATGTGGCTCGGCGGATTCGAGCGAGATAGTCTTTTCCTTCGTCGTCAAGTACAGAATCGTAAGCATCCACAAGGGCCTGGCTAAACCCATTGATGCTTCGTAAAGGAGCCCTTAAATCATGAGACACGGTATAGGAGAAGGCTTCCAGTTCTTTATTGGAGTTTACGAGTTGAACGGTTCTTTCTTGAACCCGTTTTTCCAAGAGTTCATGGGCCATCTTTTGATCATGAATATCCACTGAAGAGGCAATAAAGCCGATGAGCTGGTTATGAGGGTCCACACGCGGATTTCCCTGGGATGCCATCCACCTGTAAACACCGTCATGTCGCAACATCCGATATTCTACCGAATAGGACCGTTTGCTTTGGACAGCATTTTGCAGACTTGTTATAAGCATGGCTAAGTCATCAGGAAAAATACTGTCTTTCCAGTTGAGGTCCGGTTTGAGCCTGGAAGGCATAAAACCGCAAAACTTTAAGGCACTGGTGTTGTAATATGTAATCTCCAAATCAGGATTAAACATCCAGATAATAACCGGGGAGGAATCCGCCATCATCCGAAAGCGTTCTTCACTTTCCTTTAACGCATTTAAAGTGTCTTCAAGCTTGATAACAATTTCGTGTTCGCTCGTTAAAAGGCATTCCAGTTCAATTTGTCGTCTTGAAAGTTCATTTTGTAATTCTTTTGAGTGAAGTACTGAGGCGATTCGAGCTTGGACTTCAGTAATTTCAAAGGGTTTGGTAATATAATCCTGCGCCCCTTTTGAAAAGCCTTCTACACGTCCTTCAGTGCTGGCAATGGCTGAGACAATAATGACTGGAATATACTGAGTTCCACTGCTTTTTTTGAGTATACCTAAGAGTTCATAGCCATCCATTTGAGGCATCATCAGGTCGACTAGAATTAAATCAACTTTATTTTCTGTGAGGATATTCAGAGCTTCTTTACCACTCAATGCAGTATGCGCACTGTGTCCCATAGCGATAGTCGCTTCTTTTAAAATATCTAAATTAATCGGATTGTCATCCACAATCAAGATAGGGTGTACGGTACCTTCTAGATTATAATGTGAAGTTTCGACAACTTGTAAAGTAGCAGGGCTTTGTTGGAGCGGCAGGTTCTCCTTGGGAAGGTAATTTACAATATGTTCTTTAATGGTCGAAACAAAGGTTTCTGTATTGATGGGTTTCAAAATGACGCCTTCACAGCCACCCTGCATCGCTTTATTTTTATCCTCGACAGAAGCTAATGCTGTAAAGGCGAGAATAGGAATATTTTGAATTTCAGCATCCTGTTTAATCATGTCAAGTGTTTCAAAGCCATCACATTTCGGCATTAAGAGGTCGAGTAAAACAAGGCTCGGTTGCTTTTCCTTCATTAACCGAATACCGTTGAGTGCGTCCAAGGCAGTAAAGACAGACATACCACTATGCTCCAGTAAATCTTGAGCAATATTGATATTCATAATGTTGTCATCAATAACAAGAACACTCGAATTAAGAGGCATGTGATTTACACCCAATCTGCTCATGCTTACTTTGGTTGGATTGGAATCCTGAAACGAAAGGTTGAGCCATTATCAATCTCACTTTTGACGGAAATTTCCCCACCATGTAAATGGACTAAGTGTCGGGTTAAGGCGAGGCCCAGACCTGTGCCTTCATGGGTGCGGGATGCAGACGCATCAACCTGATAAAATTCGGTAAACAGTTCTTCCAGCTTATCGGTTGGAATTCCGATACCCGTATCCTGAACTTCGCCAATAAACCATTGACCTCCATCCTCTAAAAATACCCTTACGTTCACGTGACCATCTTCAGTATTGAATTTAATGGCATTACTAATCAGGTTGAAAAAAATTTGCCGTAACCGAATGGGGTCTCCTGTGATAGTGCTTAAGTTTGGATCGACTTCAAATTTAAGGTGAACATTTTGTCTTTCTGAGAACTCGCTTAGAATATCTTCCAGCTCCTGAAGTAACCGTATCAGCTGAATAGGCTCGATTGCGAGTTTAATTTTACCGGCTTCGATTTTAGCGATATCTAAAATGTCATTAACGATGGCGAGTAGATGCTTGCCACTGATTTCAATATTATGAGCATATTTATGCTGCTTCTCTGTAATTGACCCAGCAATCCCCTGTTTCATCATTTGTGAATAACTGATGACAGCGTTTAAGGGCGTTCTGAGCTCATGAGACATATTGGTTAAGAATAAACTTTTTTGCTTATTGGCATTTTCGGCGATTTCTTTAGCCTCTGCTAGCTGCAGTTCCAATAATTTGCGAGCCGTAATATCGTGTCGTATGGCGATATATTGGTAGGGTTTTCCCGTTTTTTCATCCAGAAAAGGAGTAATGGTTGTATCCACCCAATAAAACGAACCATCTTTAGCCCGGTTTTTAATTTCCCCTTTCCATACATGCCCGTGCCCAATGGTGCTCCACATGCTTTTAAAAAATTCTAAGGGATGGTACCCAGAGTTGATAATACGATGTGTTTTGCCCACGAGCTCCGAGGATGAAAATTGGGAAATGCGACAAAAGGCGTCATTCACAAAGGTAATAACACCTTGGTTGTTGGTAATTGCGACGAAGGTTGATTGATCGAGAGCGAATTTAATATCCTGACGTTCTTTGAACGATTGATTAACTTTTTCCTCAGCCTGCTTCTGTTCACTGAGATTGCGAATCACCATGGAATATCCCATGATTTCGTGAGATGTGCTGTAGAGCGGGGTAATGAGGGTATTGGCCCAAAAATGGATACCATTTTTTCGAACTCGCCAGCCTTCCTCTGCCAAATTTTCTTCATTTTGGGCTGTTTGTAGCCTGCTATCAATATCTTGAGGCGTTGAGTCCAAATAAAAGCATGAAAAGTGCTTTCCTAGAATTTCATTGGCTTGATACCCTTGGATTCTTTGGGCTCCAATGTTCCATGTTGTAATATGTCCACTTGGGCTGAGCATAAAAATGGCATAATCTTTAGCCGCCTCTATTAAAAGACGGTAGGATTCTTGCTCTGCAATAGGACGAGTAGCCTCATCCTGACGGGTATCAACTGCCATTTTAAACCCTAGCCTCAAACCCAAAAATAAAAAGTAGCACTATCATTCTGCGCTTTAAGTCTTTTAATAAACAGTACACGGAGGACCTAGCTTTTCCATTCTTTTCTAGCTAAAAGTATAAGGTGAGGCCCTTGCTATTTTCATTTTGTCTAGATTTGTTCGTTTTTGACTGTTGAGCTAAATGATTTTGTTTCCATTTCTTATATCTTTCTTAATTTTCAGGGGGATTATTGTCTATTACCGTCAATTTTGCAAAACCCACCCGGTAAATTAAAGAAATAAAAGGCTTACAGGATAGCAGTAAGATAGTCTAAATGCTTTCTGTGAAATCCAAGGTCAATTCAAACATTTCCCGATGCTGTTATCTAACTCCTACCTCTTCCAGGAAGAATGTCGATAAAACATCGGATGGAGACCGCTGAAAGCTTTTATTCTTTATATTTTTTGGGTATCCCTTCACTATTTATCTTTCCCCTTATTTACGTTGGTTTTTGATGATGGATGTTTGTTTTCCCCTTTTTGAAATCCGAGCTGCGGTCCATGGCCCGCTTTACCCTGCCCGGTGGTAGGAGATCTGATTCCACTCACAGATCAATTGGAGCCTGTTTGCGAACGGCTAGAAAGGAGTCCGTTATTAACCCAAACGA